>ERZ779622.1228-NODE-1228-length-11044-cov-5.872509_pt1 | contig 11044 bp, 10 predicted proteins | sample MGYA00514188_ERZ779622 | MGnify/ENA primary metagenome ERZ779622 (study PRJEB29562, sample SAMEA4376702) | mouse gut metagenome | isolation source: Cecum | study: EMG produced TPA metagenomics assembly of the A DSS colitis mouse model was used to assess the...
TTATTTTCTTTACTTTTGTTTTTTGACTTGATTTGATTTTATTTTAATATATTTCCATAAAAAAAGATATGTGAAATGATACAAAATATAGCACTTTTGGGAAAAAAGTCGAAAAGTGTCCCCCAAATATTGAATTGTTACAAAAAAAATACGGGCTGGAAAAACACAAAATATAGAATTTGTGTAGATTTTTGAACAAATACGGCGGTTGACAAATATCGGGGAAGGTGATATATTAGTTAACAGATGTAATAATTTTGTAACAAATTTTAAAATGTGTGAAGACGCACAGGAAAATGAGGATTTTATGACACATAAAAAAGGTAGGATAGCGGCATATGGAATGGCGGCAGTCATAGCGGCATCGACTATGAGCATGGATGCCCAGGCGGTGAAGCTGTCGGATGTTTTACCGGCGGCCGGCATAGGCGTGACGATGTCAGATGGCGTTACTCTTGCACAGATACAGGAGAGAGTTTTAGCGGAATCAGAGCAGAATAAGAGTATGGTACTTTCCGTGTCGGAGATGAAGGCGTATCTGGAGGAATATAAGACAGCGCCGAAGACGACTGTTTCGGCAAGTATTGTGAAGGCAGTGGAAGTGCAGCAGGTGCTCGCAGAGCTGGAGACGGAAGAGGCGCCGATACAGGAAGAGACGGGAGAGGCGGATAACGTTATCGCCTCCGTGGCAAATATCGGTCCGAGCGGGGTGCTTTCCTCCGGGGATATGGAAAAGATGACGGAAGAGAGCGTGCCGATGGCTTCCTCTGAGCAGACAGAGGCGCAGGAGAAGCAGACGGAAGAATCTGCGGAGCAGCAGGCGGCATCCGGTGAGGCGGCGAAGACAACAGTGTCGGGGAACAATGAGGAAGCTCCGGAGCAGGAGACGAAAAATACCGACAGTGAAATAGAAAAAAAGGTGATCGAGACGACTCAGTCTACGGCGGAACTGGCGGCGGCAGCGGCAGCCTCCCTGACTGACGAGGAGAGGGAGTTCTCCAATCTGGTGATCGCGCAGGTGAATAACTATGTGAATGTGAGGAGCGATGCCAGCGAGGACAGCGAGGTCGTAGGAAAATTGTATGATAAATCGGTGGGAACTTATCTCTCTGAGAAAGACGGCTGGTATGAGATCAATTCCGGCAATGTGACAGGTTACGTAAAAGCGGAATTCTGTGTGACCGGCAGCGACGCGATAGAACTGGCGAAACAGGTCGGAACGAGGATCGCTACGGTGACGACTACCACGCTGAAGGTGCGGGAAGAGGCTTCCACAGAGTCCACAGTGCTCGGGCTTGTTCCGATCGAGGAGGAGCTGAGCGTAGTCGAAGAAAATGACGGCTGGGTCAAGGTAGATATCGAGGAAGGTTACGGCTGGGTATCTATGGAATATGTGAGTATGCGGACCGATTTTGTGAAGGCCGAGAGCAAAGAAGAGGAAGAAGCAAGGCTGGCGAAAGAGGAAGAGGAGAGAAGGAAAGCCCAGGCGGCAGCTTCAGCCAATTCTAAAAAACCGGAAGCCAGCGGGAATAAGAATTACAATTCTGCGAGCAGCTATATTCCGGCGGGCGGCGGCAGCGCATCCGGTAACGCGGTGGCACAGTTTGCCCTTCAGTTTAAAGGGAACCCCTACGTATGGGGAGGCACCAGTCTGACGAACGGTGCTGACTGTTCCGGGTTTGTGATGAGCGTTTACAAGAACTTTGGGGTGAGCCTGCCTCATTCCTCCACAGCGGACAGAAATGTCGGCAGCAGCGTGGGAAGTCTTGCGGAAGCGCAGCCGGGTGATATTATCTGCTATTCCGGCCATGTGGGAATCTATATCGGCGGAAACCAGATCGTGCACGCGTCAACATCCAAGACGGGCATCATCGTCTCCAACGCAAGTTACAGAAATATTCTGGCGATAAGAAGAATTTTCTAGATTTAATGTTACGGTTTTTCAAAAGAGGGCCGCTGTACGAATGAGTGCAGCGGCTTTCTTAGTGCGCGCTAAAGTTTTCGGAAGTTTATATAATATGGCTTGACAAATAATATTATATGCAATATAGTATTACCAAGATATTATATTCTGTATAATATTATATGAAACAGTAGAACGATGTATCAAAGTACATCTGCGGAACTGGAATAGGAGGTAGAGTGATGATATTTAATACGGGAGCGGCGCTGCTGGATGCGATCGTGCTTGCGGTAGTTTCCTGGACAAAGGACGGCACATACGGTTATAAAATCACCAGAGAAGTGCAGCAGCTGATCGATGTGTCGGAATCTACATTGTATCCGGTGCTGCGCCGTCTGCAAAAAGATGAATGCCTGGAGATATATGACAGGGCCATAGACGGTCGAAACCGAAGATATTATAAAATTACTGGAAAGGGATATGCTCAGCTTAATTTGTATAAGATGGAATGGCTGAGATATTCGCAGAAAATTACGGCAATATTCGAGGGGGGACAGAGCGTTGGATAAGAGAGAGTTTTTAGACAGACTGCAGGCGCAGCTCACCGGTCTTGGCAGTGAGGAGCGGTTGGAGGCGTTGGAGTATTATGAGGAGTATTTTGCGGATGCAGGGGACGAGAATGAATCGTATGGGCTGCTTTCCCTGGGCTCGCCGGAGCAGGTGGCGGAGCAGATAAAGGCCGGACTGCACAAAGCGGAGGAAGGAATGTTCACGGAGAGCGGTTATCGGGAAAAAGTGGAGTCCGACAACCCGCCCGGGATGAGAAATTCTGCGGGACAAAACGCTTATAGACAGAGGGAATACGGAAAGGCTCCATATGGACAGAGCGCGGAGGGCCGCGGAAAACAGAGAGAGGAAAAGAAAAAGAGCGATAAAAGCGCAGGCATGGTCGTACTTCTGATCGTGCTGGGGATCCTGGCATCGCCGGTGATCATCGCTCTGGCGGCGTCGGCTTTGGGTGTGGCAGTGGGAATGCTGGGAGTTCTGTTCGGTGTGGTCGTTGCGATGATCGCCGTAGTGCTGGTATTTCTTCTGGTGGGGGTCGGCCTGTTTATAGCGGGATTTCCGATACTGTTTTACAATCCCTTTGCGGGAATCGTCTGTATCGCGGGCGGCTGTGTTACGATCGCGCTGTTTCTGCTGGAATTGGCGGCGTTGGTGGCGATTTTTGGAAAATTCTTCCCATGGCTGATTCGTGAGGTGGAGAGCTTTGGAAAGTACCTGAGCAGAAAATGGTCGGAGAGGAAGAAGAGAGGGGAGGAAGCGGTATGAAAAAGTTTGTGAGAGGAATGCTGATCGCCGCGGGATGTTTTCTGGCGGTGGGCCTTGTGCTTGGGATCATTGGCGCGGCGGGAATAGATTACATGGATAAAAAGTATGGAACCGAGGAGAACCGCATGCTGGTGCGGGAAGCGTGGGACAGGGTGAATAAATGGGATTTCAGGTGGATCAAAGGGGGAGGCAGAGGCCTTGTGCTGACATACGACGGCATAGAATTTGACGAAAACCACGATCTGACATACGGAAGCTTTACCGACGACAGCCTGAGGGAGACAGACATTTATAAGCTGGATCTGGAGATCGGCGGCGGCAGCCTGACCATATGTCGAGGGGACGGCCTGATTCTGAAGAAGGACGGGGGACCGGAGTGCCAGTATTATATAGAGGGAGATACTTTTTACCTGAAGCAGCGATGCCCGATCGGAGGAGGAGAGACGGATATCACGCTGACGCTTCCGGAAGGGATCGTGCTGGAGGAGGCGGATATCATGATGGGCGCCGGAGAGATCGTCACGGAAGACCTTTTCTCCGCGGGAAAGGTAGAGATAGAGGTGGCAGCCGGCAGCATCACCATGGAGGAAGTGAAGGCGGATACCTTTTCCGTGGAGGTGGCAGCCGGTTCGGTCGAGGTAGACAGGCTGGACGCGGCAGAATGTGACACGAATGTCAACATGGGGAATATCACTCTGTGGGAGAGCCTGATTACCGGTGATCTGAGCGCGGAGGTCAATATGGGAGACATCGATATTTTTCTGAGGGACTCCTACGAGAACCATGATTATGAGATCGAATGCAATATGGGAGAGATCACCATCGGGACGGAGGGCGGAGAGTCGAGAACTTACTCGGGCCTGTCCAATTCTGTCGAGCTCTACGGCAAAAATGCGCGCGGCGGGAGCCTGTTCGATCTGGATTGCGATCTGGGCGATATTTACGTGAAATTTGCGGGGACGGAGGATGTGAGTACATCCGGCGGAGAGACCGCGGAGGAGGGCGGACTGCCGGCGCTGCCGGGGCTGGAAAGCATGGAATTTCTCACTGACAACTGGCCGGAGAGCATCGGTATGGAGACCGGGAATACGACAGCCAAAAACTTTTCCTTTGCGCTGGAGATATCGGAACCTGTGACGCTGACCCTGTCCTGCGTGACAAAAGAAGGCGAGCTGGATATGGAGATAGAAGGGGAACACGGGGAGGAGATATTTGAGAAGGAGGATATGCAGACAGGGGATTACGAGGTAAAGATCGATTCCCGGGGAACATACAGGGTGTCCTGTGAGATGGACGATCACACGGGAAGTTTCTGGATCAGACCGAAGAAATAGAAAACGAAATAAAAAAATTAATCAAAATTTTGAGTATTTTTATTTATAAAATTATTTTATTAACATATAATAAACAAAAGAAGATATCTTCTTTCCTTCGTCAAATGATGACGAGTGACGGTTCCGACTCGTCGGTAAAATAAAAACTGACCGGGCAAAGAACAATTCTGGCGGGGCTTGTCTTGAGGCAGGCCCCGCTTTCTTATCTTTCCATATCAATTCATAAGAGGTTTCATCATGAAATATGAAGTAAAATTAATTCTGCTGTATTCTGAGTTTACCCGCGACTATCCGCCGGCTGATTATTCTGAACTGATGCATAAACACGGACGACCATATACATGTCTGCTGATAGATTTGCATAGTGATTATTATATATGCGTTCCGTTTCGATTATCTGTTGGACACAAAAATGCCTATATGTTTTCGGATACAGATCGCTCAAAGAAAACAGGATCAGGGCGGGATTATTCAAAGATCGTGTTGATTAAAAATGAGAATTACTTTGACTTTTCTGCTAAAGCAATTGTAGATCAGGATGAATATGCTGAAATGATGAAAAATCTTTCCTGTATAATCCGGGAAGTCAGCGATTACATGAATACATATATCAATTACTCGTATTCCCTTGTAATGTTATTCAGCCATTTCTCGCTTCTGTAATACCGGTACACCACCGGGATCTTCCAGAATTCATCCAGACAGAGAATGAAATAGACTGTTTTCGGCGGCAGATGCAGGACGAAAGCGCTGATAAATCCCAGGGGAACCGCGATACACCACATTACGATAATATCGCAGATCAGCCCGAAGCGGGAGTTGCCGCCGGCGCGGAAGATACCGGCGATGGTCAGCGTGTTCATTGCCTGTCCGATCACATAGTAGGAGCTGACAAGCAGCATAAAGTTCAGATAGTCCTGCGCCAGGGGCGTCAGGTCGAAGATGTCGATCACGGGTTTTCGGAAAAGGATAATGACCAAAGCAGTCAATATGCTGACAGCGAACGTGCAACGGCAGAGGCTGGAGGCGTCCTCTCTCGCCTTGTCCATGCGCTGTTCCCCCAGAGATTTCCCGAGAAGCACCGTGCCGGCGCTGCCTATACCGAAGCAGACGACACTGATCAGGTCTCTGATCGTGGTAGCGACGGAGGCCGCCGCCACCATATCGGAGTTCATATGCCCCAGAATGATGGAGTAGGTGGAGAAGGCAAAAGTCCAGATACAGTCGTTTAAAAGCGCCGGGATGGAATACTTCAGAAAATCCTGAAATAACAATTTATGACGGCCGAACAGGACGGAGCGCTGCGGTCTGAAGATCCGTCCTCTGAAAAAGTCTGCAAAACACAGAAGAATCTCCACCACGCGGGCGATCACCGTGGCGAGGGCAACGCCGAGGATACCGAGCTTTGGCGCCCTGAACAGTCCGAAGATAAATACCGCGTTCAAAAACACATTGAGAAACAGGGCGGTGCAGCTGATCAGTGTGCTCGTCCTTGCCCTCTCCACACTCTTCAACACGCAGAGGTAGGTCTGGGAAAACCCTGTCAGAAGATAGGAGATACCGATGACTCGCAGATAGGAAGCCCCCATCTCAATCAGTTCCGCGTCCGGCGTAAAGACCCTCATCAGAAGAGCGGGGAAAGAGATCGCCGCAAGGGAGAGCAGGAATGTGAAAGACATGGATATCTTCAGGGCGATGCCGAAGACCGCCTGGATCGAATCCATATCCTTTTTTCCCCAGTACTGAGTGCAGAGCATGGTAGTCCCGGAGGTGATCCCAAAGAAAAAGCCGCCCAGAATAAACTGATACTGGTTTGCCAGGGAGACAGCCGACATGGAGGACTGCCCTACATAGTTGAGCATCAGCACGTCGGCAGAATTTACCATGTTTGTGATCAGGTTTTGAATCGTTATCGGAATGACCAGAGAAAGAAGCGATCTGTAAAAAAGTTTCTTCTCAGGTGTCAATGTTTTACAGGTATTCATAATGCTGAAAGCATAGCAGATAAAGACGGCGTTGTAAAGAAAAAACTGGTAAAAAAATATTTTAGGTGCTGTCTATTTCGGACAGGGTGTGATACAATATACGCAAAGGACGGAGATGCTTTTGGCGCTCCTGTCCAAATGAAAAAAGGAGGTATGCCTATGAAAATTATTATTACCGGAAAGAATCTCGAGGTTTCAGAGGGGTTAAAGAATGCCGTAGAGGAGAAGATCGGTAAGCTGGAGAAATACTTTGCGGAAGATACGACCGCTAAAGTGACGCTCAGCGTGGAGAAGGACAGACAGAAGATCGAAGTGACGATCCCTGTGAAGGGAAATATTATTCGATCCGAGCAGACGAGCAGCGATATGTATGTTTCCATCGACCTGGTTCAGGAGATCATCGAGCGCCAGCTGAAAAAATATAAGAACAAATTGATTGACAAGAAACAGAACGCGGCATCTTTCAGTGATGCATTTATAGAGAAACCGGATGATGGGGAGGAGGAAGTGAAGATCGTTCGGACGAAACAGTTTGATATCAAACCCATGTATCCCGAGGACGCCTGTGTGCAGATGGAACTTCTGGGGCATGATTTTTATGTGTTCTGCAATGCGGAGACGGATCTGGTGAGCGTTGTCTATAAGAGAAAGGGCGGCACTTACGGACTGATCGAGCCGGAGGTGTAAACGCGGCGGCCGGTAGGGGGCAATGAGCCATCTCCAAAATGCTTCGCATTTTCGGAATGTATGGCTTCGCCATATAAAATTATGCAGAAACCTGTTTATGAGTGCAAGCATTCAACACAGGTTCTTACAGAATTTCGCATGGCTCATTGTTGCAAAATGTCGAATGCTGTGGTATAATGGAAAAAGTGAGTTTGTCAAAAAAATAACAAACAAATTATAAAAAATCAAGTAAAATGGAGGGCTATTCAAATGGCGAAAAAAGTAGTGTTAGCGGGCGCTTGCCGTACCGCGATCGGCAAAATGGGCGGAGCTCTTGGGACGACTCCGGCACCTGTACTTGGTTCCATCGTAATCAAAGAAGCGTTAAAGAGAGCAGGCGTGCCTGCGGATCAGGTTGACCAGGTTTACATGGGCTGCGTTATCCAGGCAGGTCTCGGTCAGAACGTGGCGCGTCAGGCGTCCATCAAGGCAGGTCTTCCTGTGGAGACCCCTGCGGTAACGATCAATGTGGTGTGCGGTTCCGGTCTGAACTGTGTGAATATGGCTGCACAGATGATCCAGGCAGGCGATGCCGATATCGTGGTGGCAGGCGGTATGGAGAATATGTCCATGGCTCCCTACGCGATGATGAATGGCCGTTATGGTTACAGGATGAATAAAGGGACTTTGGTGGATACCATGGTGAACGATGCGCTGTGGGATGCATTCAACCAGTACCATATGATGATCACTGCCGAGAATATTGCGGATCAGTGGAAGCTGACAAGGGAAGAACTCGATGAGTTTGCCGTAAACAGCCAGCAGAAGTGTGAGAAGGCGATGAGTGAAGGCAGATTTGACGACGAGATCGTTCCGGTTCCCGTGAAAGTGAAAAAAGAAGTTGTCGATTTCGTGAAGGATGAAGGCCCTCGTCCAGGAACGACAATGGAAGCTCTGACGAAACTGAAATGCTGTTCCGGCAAGAAGGAGGGCGGCGTTGTGACAGCGGGCAATGCTTCCGGCATCAACGACGGCGCTGCTGCGGTTGTTGTGATGAGCGAAGAGAAAGCGAAAGAGCTGGGCGTAAAGCCGATGGCTACTTTTGTGGCAGGCGCGCTGGGCGGCGTGGATCCTTCCATCATGGGCATCGGCCCTGTGGCTGCGACCAGAAAAGTGATGGCTAAGACAGGCCTGACTGTGGATGATATGGATCTGATCGAGGCAAACGAAGCGTTCGCGGCACAGTCTGTAGCAGTGGCGAAAGAGCTTGGTTTCAACCCCGAGAAACTGAATGTAAACGGCGGCGCTATCGCGTTGGGACATCCGGTGGGAGCATCCGGCTGCCGTATCCTTGTCACATTGCTGCACGAGATGGTGAAGAGAGACGCGAAAAAAGGCCTTGCGACACTCTGCATCGGCGGCGGCATGGGCTGCGCAACCATCGTAGAGAGAGACTAAAAGTCTTCGATGAGAGAGAAAATCTGATACCGGGAAGTGTTTGCGGCTTCCCGGTATTCGAGCGTTTATCAGAGAGGAGAAAATACCATGGAATTTGTTTTGTATGAAGTAAACGGTCAGGTCGGAACCATCACGATCAACCGAGAGAAGGCATTGAACGCGTTGAATTCAGCTGTGTTGGATGAACTGAATGCTGTCCTGGACGGGGTGGATTTAGATCAGGTGAGATGTCTGATCTTAACCGGAGCAGGCACAAAATCCTTTGTGGCTGGCGCCGACATCGGCGAGATGAGCACACTGACCAAGGCGGAAGGCGAGGCTTTCGGCAAGAAAGGCAACGATGTATTCCGGAAACTGGAGACGTTCCCGATCCCCGTGATCGCTGCGGTAAACGGTTTTGCGCTGGGCGGCGGCTGTGAGATATCCATGAGCTGTGATATCCGCATCTGTTCCGACAACGCGGTGTTCGGACAGCCGGAAGTGGGACTCGGCATCACGCCGGGCTTCGGCGGCACCCAGAGGCTTGCCCGTCTGGTAAGTCCGGGTATGGCAAAACAGCTTATCTACACGGCGAGAAACATCAAAGCTGACGAAGCGCTCCGCATCGGTCTCGTGAACGCTGTATACCCGCAGGAAGAGTTGATGGCAGCAGCGCAGAAAATGGCGGCGGGTATCGCGAAGAACGCGCCCATCGCAGTGCGTAACTGCAAGAAGGCGATCAACGACGGGCTGGAAGTGAACATGGATGAGGCGATTGTGATCGAAGAGAAGCTCTTTGGCGACTGCTTCGAGACGGAGGATCAGAAGTATGGTATGGCTTTCTTCCTCGACAGGAATAAAGAGAAAGTAAAAGAGCCGTTCAAAAACATGTAGTCGTCTGAAAAAAGCAAAGGGATTTTCGGGGGTAATAAAATAAAGATAAATATATTAAACAGGAGGACTTTAAAATGAAGGTAGGTATTATTGGCGCTGGTACAATGGGTTCCGGTATTGCACAGGCATTTGCGATGACTGACGGTTATGAAGTATGTCTCTGCGATATCAAGGAAGAGTATGCGGAAGGCGGCAAAGCGAAAATTCAGAAGAACATGAATTTCCTTGTGGGCAAGGAAAAGATCACACAGGAAAAGGCTGACGAGATCATGGGCAAGATCACCACAGGTTTGAACGGGATCTGCACAGATTGTGACCTGATCGTGGAAGTTGCTCTGGAAAACCTGGAGATCAAGAAAAAAATCTTTACGGAGCTGATGGGCATCGTGAAGAAGGACTGCATGTTTGCATCTAACACTTCCTCTCTTTCCATCACAAAGATCGGTGAGGGACTTGACCGCCCGATGATCGGTATGCATTTCTTCAATCCTGCCGACAGAATGAAACTGGTGGAAGTGATCAAAGGTGAGAACACTCCTCAGGAGATGGTAGACAGGATCGTTGCGATCTCCAAAGAGATCGGCAAGACTCCTGTAGAAGTAAAGGAAGCTCCGGGCTTTGTCGTAAACAGAATTCTGATCCCGATGATCAATGAAGCGATCGGCGTTTTCGATGCAGGCACCGCTTCCGCAGCGGATATCGATGTGGCTATGCAGCTCGGTGCATCCCATCCGATGGGACCTCTGCACCTCGGCGACCTGATCGGCCTGGACATCTGCCTCGCTATCATGGAAGTTCTCTACAACGAGACAAAAGACGAGAAGTACGCTCCGCAGCCTCTGCTCAAGAAGATGGTGGAAGAGAAGAAACTCGGCAGGAAAACAGGGGTTGGATTTTTTGATTACAGTAAATAAGTCAAAAATATAAATTAATGGAGGAAATAAATCATGGATTTTTCTTTATCTAAAAAACATGAAATGGCGAGAACTCTTTTCAAAGAATTCGCTGAAAAAGAGGTGAAGCCTTTAGCGCAGGAAGTTGATGAGACAGAAGAATTTCCCCGCGCAACCGTTGAAAAGATGGCAAAAGCAGGCTTTATGGGTATTCCTATCCCGAAGGAATACGGCGGACAGGGCTGTGATAATCTGACTTATGCGATGTGTGTGGAGGAACTTTCCAAGGTTTGCGGCACAACAGGCGTTATTGTATCCGCACATACGTCTCTGTGTTGTGATCCGATCCTGACATACGGTACGGAAGAGCAGAAGCAGAAATATCTGCCCGATTTGGCGGCGGGCCGCAAGATCGGCGCTTTCGGCTTGACAGAGCCCGGCGCAGGAACGGACGCGCAGGGGCAGCAGACAAAGGCAGTTCTGGACGGCGACGAGTGGGTACTGAACGGCTCTAAGATCTTTATCACAAACGGTAAGGAGGCAGACGTTTATGTGATCATCGCTGTGACGGGCATCGTTGAAAAGCGCGGCAGAAAACAG
>ERZ779622.1230-NODE-1230-length-11033-cov-4.412188_pt1 | contig 11033 bp, 9 predicted proteins | sample MGYA00514188_ERZ779622 | MGnify/ENA primary metagenome ERZ779622 (study PRJEB29562, sample SAMEA4376702) | mouse gut metagenome | isolation source: Cecum | study: EMG produced TPA metagenomics assembly of the A DSS colitis mouse model was used to assess the...
TTCCCCGATCACATTTTCAGCCAGCCAGTTCATGGTGAGAATATCTTCCGGCAGCAGAGATTCTCCTTCCTTGCAGCGTATGATTCCGTCCTGCGAATAGATCAGACCGTCGAAAGGCTTGAAACTGCCGGCGCAGATAGAACTTTTCAAAAAGTTGATCAGTCTGTGCGTGCCATGAGGCATCTTTCCCGAACAGATCACATCGATCACATCCGCCGACATCCCCCACCAGTAGTTGATGGCGGTCTCCTTTTTGGAGGAACTGGCCTCGATGCTGCCGTTACATATATTTGTGACGATCCTCTCGTAAAATTTCCCCCAGTGCCAGATCGGAGTGGCAAGGTTTTCCAGGGAACCGTCCTCGTTTTTCAGATACAATCCGTATTCCCTGGTCGGGTTGTTCGGGGTGATCATATCGTCGTCCGACATGAACAGCAGACCGTCCTGCTGCAGTCGTTTTTTGCCGTCCTGTTCTTTTAACCTGGACCAGTCCAGGTATACTTTTACATAGGGGTTGATCATACGGGCACCCAGCGCAAAGGCATTGATATTTGCGAGGGAGCCGTAGATCGGGTAGTCAGCCACATAGCCCAGTCTGTCCGTGCGGGAGACGGCAGCGGCGATGGCGCCGATCAAAAACTTTGCTTCGTACATCCTGGCGTAGTAAGTATGCACGGAGGAGTAGGGCATCTTTATGGAACAATTAAAAAATTTTACTTTCGGATACTGGATGGCGGAGCGCACGCACTGGTTCACCATCTGGACCGCGGTGGCAAAGATAACGTTGCACCCCGCGGCCACCGCGCTGTCCACTGCATTCTTCATCTGGTCGTCGGTGTTGACCTGTTCGATGGCAAGGGTTTTCAATTTTCCGCCGAATGCCTGCTCTAAATGGAGCCGTCCCAGCTCATGCGAGTAGGCCCAGCTGGAAGTTTCCAGATCCTTCCGGTAGAGGAAGGCGATCTTGAGACTCTCCGGCGTAGGATTGGTGGGAAGAATTTTCCCGAGCAGAGAAGTTTTTGGCGGCTCCGGATCCTTTACCAGGGTCACCTGAGAACCCTTTTCGGCCAGCTGCAGCTCTTTCTGGATTTTTTCCAGGGTGCTTTGGAGCTGTGTCTGGGTCTCCTCCTTCAGTTTTTCGTATCCGTATAACTCGACATAGATTAAGAGTGCGTCCGAGGCGGAGAGCTTTATTTTTTCTCCGTAGGCTGCTCTGTAGGCTCTGCCGAATTTTTCACAGGCGGCGTGGAAAGCGGTGCGCTCATCCCTGTTCCATACTTCCCCTGCATTTTTTCCGACCAGTTTTATCAGCTTCTTATAGCTGCCTTCTCTGCTGAACCAGACGTCGTAGGATTCGGCAGCCTCATAAAAGTCCAGAAACTCATAGTACAGCCGATTTTCCTTATCGTCAGTTTTCTTCGGAATGATGCGGGTGACGGTACCGGGAATGCTGTAGGAGTCCAGGAACTTCATAACGCTGACCCGTTTGTTTCCCTCCTGCACATAAAACCGGTGCATAAATTCATAGACTACGATAGGATCCCGGATGCCGTCGTCTATCTGATGATTATAGAGAGATGCCCATTTCGCCGCAAACTCGGATTTCTCCGGCAGGAGAGGCATAAAATTGCAGGCAAATGCGTTTGTCCTGCCCGCGGTCTTTGTGCCTACGATCTTGGCAAGAGGGATGTCCATCAATCCGAGATTGACTGATGCGGTCACTTCCGTGTAGGACAGGATGTCGTCCAGAGCGGGCAGATAAGGATACGCCCCTCTGGCAAGAGCGAGCTGGTAGTTTCGTTTTCCTTTTTTGAGTGCGGCAGTATAGTCGGTGATTGCCATAGCGTGAGCCTCCTGATATTTATGTGTGTCTCGATTTTACAATTATCAGTATATGCAGAAAAACGCTTTTCCTGCATGTTCAGACTGATTCTAACAGATACCTTAAAAAAAGGCAAACGTCAACTTACAGATTTTACGGGAATTTCAGAAATCTTTTTCGGCATAGTGCCGAAGAGGGAAGAATCTTTACAATTTGCAGGCAGATGTTTTATAATAGTGCACAGAAATACGGATTTTCATTCGGTGGAAAATATAATCAAATATCTTGAATAAAGCGGGAAGATATAGTAAAATAATTGGCAACAAAGTTTTTGTTTTATGGAGAAGAAAGGAGGTATATACCCATGCACTTTGGAAAACTGCTTACTACAGTGGCAGCTGCCGTACTGGTGTCAGCGATATTTGTCATGCCGGTTTCCGCTCATCACGGGCATCACAGGCAGGCGGCAAAGGTTGACACAAGTTGTCCGGTTTGCACGGTGGAAGGGTGCACGGAAGAAGGGCATCATCTTCATGATGATGCGTACTATTGCAGTTACGCCCATGAGGACGGTTATTGTGACGGTTCCTGCGGTTATTGTGACAGTTCCTGCGGACACTTCACCAGGACCTATTCCCGCCATGGCGGCGGCAGAGGACATCATCGTCATTGCTGAACCGATTTTATCCATGTAAAATGGACTGTCGGAGGATAAAATATAATAATAAGAAACAAGAAAATGCTGATAACGTAAAAGTGTCAGCATTTTTTGTTTGGAGGAATCTGCGATATGAAATGGATCGCCTGCTGACCATGACATCGTCTGGAATCGGCCTGCAGGAAAAACAGGGGAATTAAAAAAATAGAGCAGAGATTTATTAAGAATCGGGGTATAGTATTGAAAACAGAAAAGAGGAGATGTAAAATGGACAGAAAGTGGTATGAGCAAAACCGAAGAAGGAGAACAGAAGATGAAAAAGAAACTGCTTGGATACTATGACTATACGGTAATACTTACATACTGCGGCATGTTGTTTGCGTTCTGCGGGATTTTGCAGGTGATAAAGGGAGCCTACTGGGACGCGGTGCTGTCCCTGATGCTGGCTGGGATCTGCGATATGTTTGACGGGGCGGTGGCTTCCACGAAGGACAGGGATCAAAATGAAAAAAGGTTTGGGATCCAGATCGATTCCCTCAGCGATCTGGTGAGTTTCGGGATACTGCCGGGGCTTTTTGTCTATATGATCTCCGGCCAGAATGCGGTGGTGGGGATCATATCCGCCCTGTTTGTTTTGAGCGCCCTGATCCGCCTGGCCTATTTCAATGTGCTGGAGGAAGAGAGGCAGAATCGGACGGAAGAAAAAAGGAAAAGTTATCTGGGCATTCCTGTCACAAACATTGCGATACTGCTGCCGGCATGTTATCTGCTTTTCAGCCATAGGCTGCTCCGGCATGTGATCTGTTTTCCGATTCTTCTGGTGCTCCTGGGAGCGGGATTTCTTCTGCCGATCGAGATCAAAAAGCCGGGAGTGGCGGGGAAAATAGCCATTGTTCTGGCAGGCATTTTGGAGGCGGCTTTTATGATCTTTATTTATGGGATGGGATATAATGTGAGATGAGAGATTCCTTATTACTGAGATTTTTGTACGGGACAGTTCCGGGCAGGGCAGTTTTAAAACTGCTGGTACAGCCGGGGATTTCCAAGCTGGGGGGGCGTCTTCTCTCCACCCGGGCGTCAAGGTGGATCGTCCCGCACTATATAAAAAAGCATCATATCAATATGAAAAACATTGAGGTGCCGAGAGGCGGATTTCCTTCTTTTAACGCATTTTTTACCAGAAGGAGGAGGCGTCGGAGCCGCGATCTGGCCGGTGATCATCTGATCAGTCCCTGTGACGGCTATCTGACAGTTGCCAGGATGGTGAGAGGGGCAGTTTTTTCGATCAAAAATACGGAATTTTCCGTGGAAGATCTGTTGAAGGATAAGGGGCTGGCGGAAAGGTTCAGGGGTGGAACGGCCTTTATTTTTCGCCTGACGCCGGCGGAGTATCACAGGTACTGCTACGCTGCGGACGGGGATATTATCCGTGCGGAGAGAATTCCGGGAAAGCTGCACTGTGTCAGACCGATCGCGCTGCGAAACATACCGGTGTTTGTGCAGAACAGCAGGGAGTACCAGGTGATACGGACGGAGCGTTTCGGGACGATGGTACAGATGGAGATCGGAGCGTTGCTGGTGGGAAAGATAAAGAATGATGGCAGATATCTGGAGAGCGGCTCCGTGCAGGCGGGGGAGGAAAAAGGATATTTTGAGTTCGGCGGATCCACGATCGTTTTGCTGCTGCAGAAAGACGCGGTGCGCGTCAATACGTCGCTGCGTGACAGAAAAAGCGTCGGCGGGGAGATAAGGGTGCGCATGGGGGAAGCCATCGCTCATTGTCTGCGTTCAAATCCGTGCACCCAGTCGGAAAACAGGTAGTAAAACAGGTAGATGATCGAGCTGATGCCCCAGGTCAGCGGATAGGCCCAGAATACATACTGTATCTCACCGGTTACTCTCATGACGATCAGGATGTAGCTGATCCGCAGGACGCACCAGACGGAGAGCATGACGATCATCGGCACAAAGGCCTTTCCGGCGCCGCGGCATACGGCGGCTATCGAATGGGAGAACGCCAACAGGAGGTAGAACAGCGCCACGATGTGCGCCTGGGTCACGCCGTACCGGATCACGCCGGGGGAGGAGTCGAACGTGCCGATCAGATGTGGGGCAAGTATATAGTACAGAATACCGATGGCCTCCGCGATCAGGACAGCGGCAAGGATCGAAAAGCGGGCTCCTTTCTTCGCCCGGTCGTACTGTCTTGCCCCCAGGTTCTGGCTGATAAAGGTGGTCGCCGCCATATTGAAGCTTGTGACAGGCAGAAAGGCAAAGCCCTCGATCTTGCAGTGGATGCCGTATCCCGCCATGGCGAGCCTGCCGAAGGAGTTGATCTGGGACTGGACGATGACGTTGGCGAAGGCGATCACCGAATTCTGTACGCCGGAGGGCAGGCCGTAGCTTACCACCTCGAAAAAGATATCTCTGTGAAAGCGGATCTTTTTCAGTTCCACTGTGAAAAGATTGCCCTTCCGCAACAGATATATCATACAAAGGCCCACGCTCGCCGCCTGGTAGATGACCGTCGCCACGGCGGCCGCACAGACGCCCCACCGGAATCCGCCGATGAAGAGAAGGTCTAACAGGATATTAACGACAGAGGAGAAAATCAGGTAATACAGTGGTCTCCTGCTGTCGCCGAGAGCGTTCATAATGCTGCGGCAGATATTGTACATGACCATGGCGAAAGCGCCGAGAAAATAAAAGCGGAAATACTCAACGGCTTCCGGCATGACTTCCGGGTCCGTCTGCATCCAGGTCAGGAAAAGGGGCGTGAAGATCACGCCGATAAATGTCAGGAGGATGCCGCTTACGGCGCCGAAGGCCATCATCGTATGTACAGAGCGGGATACCTGTTTCTCATCTTTCGCACCGAAATATCTGGAGATGACCACGCCGCCGCCCATGGCGGTTCCCATAAAGAAGCTGACTAACAGGAAGATCAGGTTGCCCGACGAGGTGACTGCAGCCAGCGCGTTTGTGCCGAGATACCTCCCGACGATGAAGGCATCCGCAGTGTTGTAGAGCTGCTGGAAGACTTCGCTCAAAAAGACGGGCATGGCGAAGCGCAGCATCAGGGAATAGGGATTCCCCGTGGTCATATCAAGTACGTTTGTTCTTTTTTTTGATTCTGAATTTTTCATGTAATGCATCGCGAACCACCTCGTCTATACTTTATCCCTTTTGTGTGAGTATATCAACTCCGTTTTCTGATAAGCTTAAAAAATATGGAGCAGTTTGACTTTTTGTGCAATATTTTCCCGCCCTCATCTGTCTAATAGACAAAGGGTTAAGGAATTCCTGATATCACAGACAGAGGAAAGGAGAGAGAACAGGTGGAGCTTCTTGTAAAAAAGGCGAGAAGAGGTGATGCCGAAGCCTTTATAACGCTGATAGAAGAAAATAAACAGAGCATGTACAAGGTCGCCAGAGGGTTTCTGCAAAACGAGGAGGATGCGGCGGACGCGATGGCGGAGACGGTTTTAAACTGTTATGAGAAGATCGGTACATTGAAGGACACTGCCTATTTTAAGACGTGGATGATCCGTATTCTGATCAATAACTGCAAAGATATTCTGCAAAAGCGGAGGCGGAGCGTACCGGTGGAGGATATACCGGAGACGGAGGACTTTCGATTGGAGGGAGACATGGAGGAGTTTCGGGAGCTGATCGAACCGCTCAGGGAACAGGACAGAAGTATTTTTACTTTGTATTATGTGTACGGAATGAAAGTAAAAGAGATCGCGGCCGATATGGGGATGAAGGAGAGCACTGTGTTGAGCCGTTTAAAGCGCGGCAGGGAAGCGCTTCGGGATGAGATGGAGAGCAGCCGGGTGAAAGGAGGGCACCTATGAGAAAGAACAGAGATGAAATGCTTCCGCAGATCGTGGAGGACAGACTGCAGGAGGCCTATAAGCAGATTCGGGAAGGAGAGATAAAACAGATGAAGAATACAGGAAGAAATCACAGAAGCTTAATCAGCGTGGCTGCGGTGCTGGCGCTCATCATTTTCATACCTTCGGCGGTGTATGCGGCGGTGGTGTATTTTCAGAAGAGTGAACAGAGACAGGGGGATGAGCTCACCTATAAATTTGCGCTGAACTATGAACTGGTACCGGGAGAATACCGGGTTAAGGCGGAATATGTGCCCGAGGGATTTGCGGATGACGAGGACGGAGACGGGAAATATTACGGCGAGGAAGAGGGCGAATGGATCACGATCATGCCGCTCTACACCACGGCGGAGATCGAGCGGATCAACGGGGAGATCACGGTGAGTGATATCGATCGGGTGGAGCGCAGGGAACTGAGCGGTATGGAGGCCGATGTGATCACCTTCAGGGATGCGGAGAAGAACCTGTCCAACGTCGATATATTCCTGTTCAATGAGGAGGAGGGATATGTGCTGGAGATTGTGGCAGGGTATCAGGTGGACTCAAAAGAGCTGTTAAAGTTTGCAGATTCCCTGCGGGTGGAGCGGACCGGAGACGGGCGCTACGAGACGGAGGATGAGAAGGCGTTGAGACTGAAGACGGAGGCGGATGAGGCAACCTTCCTGCTGGAAGGGCAGAAAAGATGGGATGCCCTGATGGAGCTGGGAATACCGGAGGAGAAGATATGTATGCCGGGGCAGGAGCTGAGGGTGAAAAGCTTTGACCAGTCTTACGGTTTCACAGTGACGGATTACGCCTTTATGGAGAGCATGGAGGGATTTGCGGAGGAGAATTTCTTTGACTTTACGAGGTTTGACGGCTGGCTGAACGCGGATAAGACACTGCGCCCTTATTCCAGGCAGCATTTAGATAAGGAAGGCGCGCTGATCGGAGAAGAGAAGGCGGAACAGGAATTTTTGCGGGTAGATCTAAAAGTACACTGCTATGATGATACCGATCCGGATATCCCTCTGAATTTTACGCTGCAGTATGTGGCAAGGACAGAGGATGGAGGAATCACGTGGGCGGAGGATTTTTATGAGCCCGTGCCGGCGGAAAATTACTGGCTGCAGATGGACAACAGTGCGGTTTACTTTGACAAGGCGATCCATGTGGACGGCGAAGAGAGGAACCACTTTTTCTTCCGGGATATGAAGGCCGGCGAGGAGCTGGAGTACACGCTGTTGTTTGTGGTGGATAAGGACAGGAAACAGGACTTTTTACTCTGTCCGGAGGGCGGCAACAATGATCTGTGGCAGACGGAATCTATGACGGCAGAGGAGATCAGGGACAGCCTGGAGGGATATCTGGGGCTGCAGTAGAACCGGGATGTTACAGAAAAGATAAAATTTTTTTAGAAAATTTTAAGAAATAAAAATTGGCGTATTTTGTAGATGGATGAAAAACCGACACAAGATATGGTGGAAAAAGAAAAGACATTTTGTAAAAAGACTTGCAAAATGTCTTTTTTTACGTATTTTCGGGGAAGAGCAGGGGCTTGTCAAACGGGGTGAAGTAGAGTAAAATGACATAAAAGTGGAGCGAAATGGAGCAATAGTGTTTAAAAGTGGTGAGTAAGAGAAGGTGATGCCGTATGTTCATGGGTGAATATGACCATAGCACCGATACAAAAGGCAGGCTTTTCGTCCCTTCCAGATTCCGCGATGAGCTGGGCAAGAAATTCGTGGTGACAAAGGGGCTGGACGGCTGCCTGTTTGCCTACGGCGAAGAGGAATGGCATCGCGTGGAGGAAGGCATCAAAAATTTACCGCTCACCAGCAAGAACGGAAGACAGTTCATCCGCTTTTTCTTTGCGGGAGCCGCCGAGGTGGAGGCGGACGGGCAGGGAAGGATCCTGATTCCCGCGAAGCTCAGGGAGTACGCCGGTATCACAAAAGAGGTGGTTTCCGTGGGCGTCGGCACAAAGGTGGAGATCTGGAGCAGGGAGCGCTATGAGAGTATGGAGACCTCTTTTGAAGATATGGACGACGTGATGGAGGAGCTCTCCGGGATGGGAATCAGATTGTAGCAAACAGGAGAAAAAAGTGAAGTTCAGACACTATTCGGTTTTGTTAAAGGAGACAATTGAACAGCTTCAGGTCAGACCGGATGGAATTTATCTGGACGGAACGTTAGGCGGAGGCGGACATGCTGAGGCGGTGGCTAAAAAGCTTTCGGATGAAGGGAGGCTTTTCGGAATCGACCAGGATGAGGCGGCGATAGAGGCGGCGTCAAAAAGACTGGAGGCCTACCGTGGTAAAGTGATGATCCTCAGAAATAATTACCGCAATGCGGTGGCGGCACTAAGGGAGCTCGGCGTGGAAGGCGTGGATGGGATCGTCCTGGATCTGGGTGTGTCCTCCTACCAGTTCGATGAGGCGGAGAGGGGCTTTTCCTACCGCTATGACACGGCGCTTGACATGCGGATGGATCAAAGAAGTACTTTAAGCGCAAAAGAGATCGTAAACGGTTATTCGGAGAGCGAACTGTTTCATATTATTAAGAACTATGGAGAGGAGCCTTTTGCCAAAAATATTGCAAAGCATATTGCGAGAGAGAGAAAAAAAAAGGAGATAACAACAACTTTTGAACTGAACGAGATCATCAAAAACGCCATTCCTGCCAAAATGCGGCAGGGTGGCGGTCACCCTTCCAAGAGAACCTACCAGGCGATCCGGATCGAATGCAATCATGAGCTGGAAGTGCTGCGGGATTCTCTGGATGATATGATTTCTTTTCTGAGACCGGGAGGAAGGATATGCATCATTACCTTTCATTCATTGGAGGATCGGATCGTCAAGACGGCGTTCCGCACAAACGAAACTCCCTGTATCTGCCCGCCGGAGTTTCCGGTTTGCACTTGCGGCAGAATCTCGAAAGGAAAGGCGGTAACGAAAAAACCGATTCTTCCGTCCGCGGAAGAACTGGAGGAGAACAGCAGGTCAAAGAGCGCGAAGCTGCGCGTATTTCAGCGGAAGTAATGAGAGCGAGGAGAAAAATATGGCACAAAGAAGAAACAGCATAAATACTCGCAGATATGATGTCCCGAGGAAAACTGCATATTTGGAAGGCAGCGCGGCAAGGCAGTTGAAAGAAGGTTACGACACAAGAGAGGTGCCGAGAAGAAAGCGCCTCAGCAACACGACGAGAAAGAACCGTGAGAAGGCTTCCCACATGAATACGGGGTATGTGCTCTTCTTGTCCGCGGCTCTGGCCTTTGCGGTAATCACTCTGTGCGGCTATATTGACCTGCAGTCGGATATCACAAACTGTGTGGAAGAAATTTCCGAGATGGAGTCGCGGTATAATAATTTGAAATTGACGAACGATGAGGAGTATAATCGTATCAACAGCAGTATCGATCTCGAGCAGATCAAGGCGGTTGCGATCGGCGAACTGGGTATGACTTACGCGAGAGAGGGACAGATCATCAGTGTGGAAGATTCCGAGACGGACTATGTGCGTCAGACAGATTCGCTGGATTGATGTGAAAGGAGAGGCGGTATCCTTGGCGGAACGAAGAGACAGAGAACGGAAAAGAGTAAGAGCCACAGAGAGAAAGTTTACATTGCGCATGCAGAAAAAGCTGGTGGTACTATATTTGATAGTACTGCTGGCTTTCGTGGGACTTAGCATAAAGTTGTTCTACATCGGAAAAAACAACGGAAAAGAATACGAGAAACAGGTGTTGTCCCAGCGGCAGTATGACTCTACGACGCTGCCCTTTAAGCGGGGGGATATTCTGGATCGTAACGGTACGCTTCTCGCCACCAGCGAGAGGGTGTATAATCTGGTCGTAGATGCCAAGCTGGTACTGGAGAAAGAGGAATATCTGCAGCCCACCGTGAATGCACTGCGAAGCTGCTTTCCGACGTTAGATCAGACGGAATTGAACCGGTATCTGAATGAGAATAAGGAGAAGGAGAAAAGCCAGAGGGCGCAGTATAAAATTTTTCTGAAACAGCTCACATACGATGAGATAGAGGCCTTTCTGGATCTGGAGGCCGATGCGGAAAAGGGGAAAAATATCAAGGGAGTCTGGTTTGAAAAAGAGTATAAAAGATATTATCCCAATGGAAAACTTGCCAGCGATGTGATTGGCTTTATCACGGAGGACAATAAGGGGACGTTTGGCTTGGAAGAATTTTATGACGATATACTGAACGGAAGCACCGGCAGGGAATACGGTTACCTGAATGATGACACCATACTGGAGAGAACGGTAAAACCGGCGGTGGACGGCTATACGATCGTGGGTACCCTGGATGCCAACGTGCAGAGCATTGCCGAAAAGTATCTGAACAAATTCATGGAGGAATACAAAGACAATGCGAGGGAGGGGTTAGGGGCGAACAATGTAGCCTGCATTATGATGGAGGTCCATACGGGCAATGTGATCGCCATGGCCAGCGCCCCGGGGTTTGACTTAAATGATCCGAAGGATGTAAGCGCGCTCTACACGCCGGAGGAGATCGCGGCGATGGAGGAAGACGGAACGATCTATGACGCCTACAATAAGCTGTGGAGAAATTACTGCATTTCGGACACCTATGAGCCCGGCTCCACGATCAAGCCTTTTACGGTGGCATCAGCTTTGGACTGCGGCGCGATCAAGGGA
>ERZ779622.1233-NODE-1233-length-11021-cov-5.269105_pt1 | contig 11021 bp, 8 predicted proteins | sample MGYA00514188_ERZ779622 | MGnify/ENA primary metagenome ERZ779622 (study PRJEB29562, sample SAMEA4376702) | mouse gut metagenome | isolation source: Cecum | study: EMG produced TPA metagenomics assembly of the A DSS colitis mouse model was used to assess the...
TGCTGGCAAGGGGCTTGGGTTGTCGATCCTCGCCTGCAAGCTCGGGGTTTTGTGTTCCGGCTGCGTGCATGGCGCGGCGGGCCGCCGCCGCCAGATCGCCTCCCACCAGACAGTGTCCTTCCCCGTCCACTTCAATCTCTCCGGCCGCCTCGTTGATCTCCTCTACCAGGCGTTCACAGAGGGCAATCAGCTCCTCCTCCGTGGACTCCTGAAGGGAAAACCCGGCCCGCCGGGAAAAAGGCGTCCGCTGATAGTTAATCCCGCAGTTTAAGGTAAACAGGGCAAATGCAAGCAAGGTCCACCGGGCCAGAATCCAGAGTGCCCGCCGGTGAGAGAGCTTCTTTGCCAAAACCGCGGCAATGCCTGCCAGAATTCCCAGGCCGGCCAGATACAAGAGCACCTCAATGACGGAAAAGGGCAGGGGAGAACACAATCCTCCCAGCAGACGCACCCAGATCGGATAAATATGAACTGCATACCACTCCGCAAATCCAGGCAGGATTCTTGCCGCCAGGTTCAGAAGGAGGCTCATACCGAATAAGCCTCCCCAGAAATACGCATCTCTTTTCTTTTTGTCTTTCCTCTCAGATCTCATTCTTTAAGCCGTCAATCTCTCCTTTGTACTGGTCAATCAAAATCTCTTTCTGGGCAATTTCTTCGCAGATAGGCAGAAGATCTTGGTCAATAATCCCCTGACCGGCATACCGCTCGTAAATCATCTTTCCCAGATCCGTAAAGTCTTTTTTGATGGCACGTTCCAGGCCGTACACCTGGTTTTTCAGGCGGGCCATCTCCGCCAGTTCCCCTGTCTTGCGGCCGACGGTTTCGGCTGCATCGGAGATGGTTCTTCCGATGTTGTCAAAAATATCTTTGTTCATGGCTGCCTCCTATTTTTAGTTCCGCATTCGCCCTTCCAATGCCCCTTCATTAGAAAGATTTCCGGCCGCCAATACATGCGTCCGTAATTCTTTCTGGGCATTGTACGGGCTCCTGCTGATTTTTTTAGTTCCGCATTCGCCCTTCCAATGCCCCTTCATTAGAAAGATTTCCGGCCGCCAATACATGCGTCCGTAATTCTTTCTGGGCATTGTACGGGCTCCTGCTGATTTTTTTTAGTTCCGCATTCGCCCTGTCAGCACACCTGCCTTAGAAAGATTTCCGGTCACATATTACCGTTCCCGTAACTCTTTCTGTGCGCTGACTGGGCTCCTGCTGATTTATTTTAGTTCCGCATTCGCCCTTCCAATGCCCCTTCATTAGAAAGATTTCCGGTCACGTAATACTGTGCCCGTAACTCTTTCTGGGCGCTGACTGGGCTCCTGCTGATTTTTTTTAGTTCCGCATCCGCCCTGCCAGGGCCGAATGCTGTTTATTGTGCTCCGGCGCCTTCCAGGGCCAGGACGCCCCGCATGGCGATAACAGGGCCGCCGGTGTGCTCGATGTACTCCCGGGTGATGGTAACGCGGCCGATGTTGTCGTCTTTGGGTATCTCATACATGATATCCAGCATAAATTCCTCAATGATGGCCCGCAGAGCCCGGGCTCCCGTTTCCTTCTCCATGGCCTTTCCGGCAATGGCCTCCAGGGCCCCTTCGTCAAACTCCAGCTGTACCTCATCCAGGGCCAGAAGCTTCTGGTACTGTTTGAGTATGGCATTCTTCGGTTCTTTTAAGATACGCACCAGCATCTCTTTTGTGAGGCTGCTCAGGGTAAAAATCACCGGAAGGCGTCCCAGGAATTCGGGAATCATGCCGAAATTGCGCAGGTCTTCCAGCGTCACCTTGCCCAGCAGATCCGGATCGCTGTCGTATTTGTCTTTCAAATCCGCCTGGAAGCCCATGGAGGATTTCTTGTTCAGCCTCTCCTTGATCACGTTTTCCAGATCCGGGAAAGCACCGCCGCAGATAAAGAGAATGTTCCGGGTATTCACCGTGGTCAGGGGAACCATGGCATTCTTGCTGTTGGCACCCACGGGAACCTCAATCTCAGCGCCTTCCAGAAGCTTCAAAAGTGCCAGCACCACCGACTCCCCGCTCACATCCCGGTGGTGGGTGTCTTTCTTCTTGGCAATCTTGTCGATCTCGTCGATAAAGACAATTCCCTGCTCTGCCCGCTCTACGTCGTTGTCCGCCGCTGCCAGAAGCTTGGAAATCACGCTCTCAATATCGTCGCCGATATAGCCTGCCTCCGTCAGGGAAGTAGCATCCGCTATGGCCAAAGGCACGTCCAGAAGACGGGCCAGGGTCTTTACCAGATAGGTTTTCCCGCATCCTGTGGGGCCTATCATCAGCATATTGGATTTCTCAATCTCAATCTCGTCCTGGGTTCCCGTGGCCACTCTCTTGTAGTGGTTGTATACTGCCACAGAAATCACTTTCTTGGCATACTCCTGTCCAATCACATACTCGTCCAGGCTGGCCTTAATCCGGTGGGGCGCAGGTATGCTTCGGATATCAAAGACTTTTTTTGCCTCTTCTTTGGGCTTCTTCTTTTTGGCTTTCACCTTCTGCCGCTGGGGAATCAAATTCTGCAGATCCGCCAGATTGATCATACTAATCCCCGGAATCCGAGAAAGATCCCCGTTGCTGTCATGAAAAGTATCCATGGTTTTCTGCAGGCAGTCCGCACAGATGCAGATCCCCTGCCCCAGGGTAATCATCTTTCCGGCTTTGCTCTGAGGCCTGTGGCAGAGAAAGCAGACATCCTCGTATCCGTCTGTTTCCTTATCCGTACTGTCGTCTTTTTCCTCTTCTATTTCAAGTGTCTCGTCTTTGTAATCCTTCTCGTCCATCGTTCCACCTCTTTATCCGATATATCCTCATGCTTTATTCTATCACAAAAAGACAGAAAGACCAAGCATTTGAAAGGAATTACAAGTATTTCCTTCTCATGCCCGGTCTATCCCGCACAATCTTATTTTGAAGCCGCGTCGATCTCTTCCCTGGAATTCAGCGTCACGCTCACGGTCTTTTCCGTATAACCGTCGTCATCCGGTGTCTGCACCGTCACTTCTACGGTCTCGCCTGCTTCATAATACTGGAGGCGTTCCCGCAGGGAATCATAGCTGCTCACGGCCACTCCGTCAAACCGGGTCAGAATATCGCCTTTTTTCAGCCCGGCTTTGTCCGCCGCACAGCCTTTCACTACGGATTTCAGGTAAATTCCCAACGGCATATCGTACTGCTTGGAAATCTCCTCCGTCACATCCTGGCAGTTGATGCCCAGATAGCCAATCTTGTCCGCATCCACCTCAGAGCGGGTAGTCATGGTCTTCAAATCCCCAATCAGGCTCTCCACATCGGAAATAGGAATGGCATAACCCACACCTTCCACATTGTTGGAAGAATACTTGGCTTCATTGATTCCAATCACCTGACCCTGCATGTTCAGAAGGGCCCCGCCGCTGTTTCCCGGATTGATTGCCGCATCCGTCTGGATGAGGGTGTTGTTAATAAGCGTTCCGTCATCGTTCTGCAGGGTGACTTCCCGGCCCAGGGCGCTGACAATGCCCGTCGTCACGGACTGCCCGTATCCCAGGGCGTTTCCGATGGCCACAACCTGTTCTCCTACCTTAAGCTTAGAGGAATCGCCGATGGAAGCCGTCTTAATCTCCGCCATGGTTTCTGCCGGAATATCCTTCAGGGAAACGGCAATCACTCCCACGTCTTTGGTCACATCCGTTCCCTTAATCCGGGCTTCCACCGCATCCGCCCCGTCTTTGCCCTCATCTACGCTAAACAGGACGGTCAGATTGGTCGCCCCTGCAATTACATGGTTGTTTGTCACAATCAGAAGCTCTGTCTCATTCTGTCCGATGATAATCCCTGTACCTGTAGAGGTCTGCTCCCGCTGCTGGGGCATATTGTACCATCCAAAGCCCCAAAAGCTCTGCACCTCCCGCACGCTGACATTCGTAATCGCTACCAGGGAAGGCATACATTTCTCCACAATGGACGTTACATCCGCACTGCCGGAATTCATCAGGCCGGAACCCTCCCCCGTCTGGGGTACCACGCTCTCAATCTGCGGAATTGCCTGGCTGCTGTCCTGGTTCAGAGCCGTCGCATCCTCCCCGAACATCTGCCTGCCCGCATAATTCGTAGCCTGGAATGCCGCGCTTGCGATGATTCCAAACACCAGCCCTACACAGGCCGCCCTGCCGAGCAGCCGCAGAAAGCTCTTCTTTTTCTTCGGCGGCACATCTCCCGCCGTCCGGCCGGAAGATCCGGTGCGGTAGCTGTCCTGGTAAAAGGGACCGCTGTACCGGTACTCGCTGCCCGAATGGCCTTCCGAATCCGTTTTGCTGCTGTCAAACTCATACATAAGGCATAACTCCCTTCCTTTGTCTGTGTCCAGTGTAGCAGGGAATTGTGTTGAAATTGTGATCAAAAAATTAAAAATTTCTTCAGAATTTTCCTCTTCTCTCTTTCTATCTACAGCAGTTCATTCAAGGTCTCCAGAAGAACATCTACATCAATGGGTTTCGCAATATGGCCGTTCATGCCGCACCGCAGCGCCTCCTGCTTCTCTTCCTCGAAGGCGTTGGCCGTAACGGCCAGAATGGGAATGGAGGAAAGTTTGGCATTTTCCAGCCTGCGGATGGTTTTGGCTGCTTCATAACCGTTCATAACCGGCATCTGGACATCCATCAGCACCAGCTGGTAGTACCCCGGTTCAGATTGCTCCAGCATTTCCACGGCAATCTTTCCGTTCTCCGCAATCTCCGTCGTAAATCCTGCATCCCCCAAAATTTCCATGGCAATTTCCTGGTTCAGCTCGTTATCCTCCGCCAGAAGAATACGCCCGGTGCGAAACGGCTGCGGGCAGCTTTTCTCATCCTCTGTCTTTTCCTCTTTTTCCTCCACAATGGAGTGCAGGCAGCTCCGAAGCTCCGACAGAAACAGCGGCTTGCTGCAAAAGGCCGTCACTCCCGCTTCCCTGGCTTCGTCTTCAATCTCCGACCAGTCGTAAGCCGTCAGCACAATAATGGGGACGTCTTCCCCCATCTCTTTTCGGATTCTCCGTGCTACCTCCACACCGTTCATATCCGGCAGCATCCAATCGATCACGTAGACGCGGTAGCCGTCTCCCCGCATCATAGCCTGGCGGGTGCGCAGCACAGCTTCCTTTCCCGACAGCGTCCACTCTGCACGCATTCCCACCTGCTGGAGCATGTAGGATACGCTGTCGCAGGTGTTGAAATCGTCGTCTACCACCAGGGCCCTTAAATTCTTCAGCTTCGGGATATCCTGAGGCTCCTTGGAATCTCCGCACAGGCGGAAGGTAAAGGCAACCACAAACTCCGTGCCGGCCCCCTGCTCGCTCTTCACTTCAATGGAGCCGTTCATCATATCTACAATATTTTTTGTTATCGCCATTCCCAGATCGGTTCCCTGGATTCCGCTGATGGTGGAATTCTTTTCCCGCTCAAAGGGCTCGAAAATATGGGCTACAAACTCCGGGATCATACCGATTCCCGTATCCCGGATGCTGAACTCATAGTTGGCGCAGCCCGCCGGCGCACCGGCCCTCTCCGTGATCCGCATACTGATCATGCCGCCGGCGCCCGTATACTTGATGGCGTTGCTCAAAAGATTTAAAAGCACCTGGTTCAGCCGCAGCTTGTCGCAGTAAATCTCCTCATCCAGCACATCTACCGTGTCAATGTACAGCTCCAGCTGCTTTGCATGGATATCCGCCTGTACGATATTGCGCAGGCCGTGCAGGATATCCGGCAGATGGCAGGGATTTTCCTCCAGGTGTATTTTCCCGCTCTCAATGCGGCTCATATCCAGAATATCATTAATCAGGCTCAAAAGGTGATTGCCTGAAGTCATAATTTTCTTAAGATACCCCTCCACCTGCTCCCTGTGATCGATATGGGTAATGGCAAGGGCCGTAAATCCTACAATGGCGTTCATAGGTGTGCGGATGTCGTGGGACATATTGGAGAGGAAGACACTCTTTGCCTTGCTCGCCCGGTTTGCCTGGAGAAGGGCATCCTCCAGAAGGCTCTTCTGTTCCATTTCATTGCGTATTTCTTCATCCACACTGCGGAAGCCCAGGACAACGCCGTGGCCTTCCTCCCATCCCCCCGCCCGCACGGCTTTCATTTGGAAATATTTGATCTCGCCGTCTTTCAGAATCCGGTAATTTACATGGTACTGCTTCTTTCCCTCCAGTTCCCCGCGCATATGCTCCGGGGAAGACATCCGGCACAGCATTTCCTTATCTTCCTCATACACCAGATTCTGTATGTAAAGCGCCATGCTCTCTGTCAGGGACAGCTTGCCGGACGCATCCGCGCCAAGGAGCCAGTTATCTTCCTCTTCGCTTCGGATGAGCATTCCGTCTCCCGTATCCAGATCGAACACACACACTAAGTTATAATCAATACTCAGGGCGTGGACCAGCTCCATCTGGCGCTGCTTGTTCTTTTTCTCCTCAAGCTTCTGGGCCGTACAGTCCAGAAGAAAACGCTGGTAAAAGAGTACCCCGTCTTCCTTCAGGAGCTTTACATTTCCCATCACATGACGGACTTCCCCGCTCTTATGGCGGATACGGTATTCCACACTAATGCTGTCATCCTCTTTTTTCAGCTCCCGGATAGCCTCCTGAAGCTTCTCCCGATCCTCCTCCAGAACAGCAGAAGCTACCATATCAAAGCCTTCCTCCTCCATCTCATCCTGGGAACTGTATCCCAGAAGCCGGAGAGCCGCCCGGTTCACACTGATAACATGGGAACCGTCCAGCGTATGGCACATCACGCCGCAGTCCATGGCTGTAAAGATCGTCTCCAGCGTGTGGTTTTTCTGTATGATTTCCTGCTCATAGGCCCGCTCCTGGGTCACGTCGATGGCAACGCCCACGGTCCCCATCACGCTGCCGTCCAGATCATAAAGGGGCGACTTGTAGGTAGTCAGAAGCTTTGTCCCTTCCCCGCTTTTCACCATTTCCTCGGAGACACAGGTTTTTCTGCTGTCCATAACCACCCGCTCCGACTCGATGCAGGCGGGATCGTCTTCCTCCACGTCCCAGATATAGGCGTGGCCGCGCCCTTCCACCTGGTTCTTGGTCTTATTCACCGTCTTGCAGAAACTGTCATTCACTTTCTCATGAATCCCGTCCTTATCTTTAAACCATACGAGATTCGGCACATTGTTGATAGCAGCCTCCAGGTACTGGCTGGTCTGCCAGAAATCTTTATCCGTTTTGCACTTCTGCTGCCATTTCAGAAAACGGAAACGAATCTCCTCCTCTGACATGGCTTCCGGCCACAGGTCCTGAACCCTGGGCAGAATATCTTTCAAAAAAGGGATCTGCCCGGAATCTGCCAGCAGAATAAGCTCCGCCTTTGCGAATCCGTCTCCAGACAGAATCCGCAGCGCTTCCTCCCCCGGAAGTCCCTCTAAATTGGCAAAAACCACATTGGCCTGCCCGGCAAGCGCTTCTTCAAATTCCCCGCTCCAGACAAATTCATGGGTAAAATATTCCAGCGGCTGCATCTCCTTTGCAATTTCAAATGCTCTGCAAGGGCGGCCTGCAAGATAAAACGAAACATGGCAATGGTACATCCCACTGTCTCCTCTCTGCTCTGTAAGTTTTTCAAATCCGTTCTTTACCTACAGGACTATTTTATCAAGACCTAGAAATCGTGTCAATAATAGAAACAGCCCGGAATTCAGACAATTTTTCCGTCCTGCCGGAGGAAACAAATTTCGGTACAAACCGGGACGGCGCAGGACTTGAAAAGCAGAACCATACTGGCCCGGCCGCAGCTGACCAGTATGGGAATTATGAAATCTCCGGGAACCGGAAGCATGATTCTCTCCATGTACGATCCGCTTTTTGAAGGCCAGAAGCGCATTGGCTATGTAGGCGCCGGTACATACCTGTATCACGAGGACGAAGATCTGCTCAACACAGAAACCACGGAATCAGCTGATCGGCCAATTCCGTATTTAGCAGCTTTCTTTACAAGGTCCATGCAACATGCTCCCGGACAATCCGGGCCGGCGTCCCTGCCGCTATACAGCCGGCAGGGACGTCTTTTGTTACCACTGCTCCGGCCGCCACAATAGCTCCGTCTCCCAGAGTCACTCCTTTCAGGATCTTGGCTCCGGACCCGATCCATACATGGCTGCCGATGCGGACCGGTTTGGTCTTTGTATGTCCTCCGCCCAGGATTCCGTGGGCATCCGAATCCATAATTGTCACGTTGTGTGAGATGGCCGCATCGTCCCCGATAACAATCCGCTGCGTACACCGAAGAATGAGATTGCTGTTGCAGAATCCGCTCCCCAGCTCGAGACTGGCCCCGGCAAAACAAATCACGTCCCCTCCGTAAAAAATATCAAAATTTCCGTGTACCGCAAGGCTGGAACGGGCGTCCATTCTCAGATTCGTAACACGCCCGTTCTCCTGGAAGCAATTTGTATTCAGCCGTAATCTTCCGCCAATATCAAAATCGGCGGAAGGTTCTATCACAAAGTAAGTTCCCCTGTAGGGAATGATACTGTGCTGTCCGTAGACATTCTCTAAGATTCTATATTTTTCCTTGTCAATCAATTCTTCCGGATTAGGTTCCCACATATGCCTGCCTTCCTTATTTCTGGCTTTTTCTCAAAAAACGTTCTATATTCTCAATCACCGGCATGCGGTCCAAATCCTCCATAAACTGCTCCCTGTGTCTTCCCGGGGGAGCGCAATGGTAAAAGCACTCGTTTCCCGCTGCCGCCTCTTCTGGTTCCTTTTCATTCCAATACAAACGATGCGAAATCAGATCCCAAAGCCGTCTTCCCTTCTCCGTGTGGAGCATAACCATAGAGGTACCCCCGTCGCTCTCTTCCATATATCCCTGGATTTGTACGCCCCAGAAATCCGCAAGGGTGACATCGGCCCTTCTTTGGAACCCTTTAAACCGGCATTCCGAACAGGAAGGCCGGATATAAAGGTTTTCTTCTATGTACCCCCGAATATAGGGATCGTGATATCGATCCCGGAGATATGCTTCCCCGTTCTCAAATTCAATCCGGGTACTGAAGCGGTTCCAACCATAGGTTTTGTTCTTAAACCACACTCGTTTCACCAAAGACCGGTATTCTTCTTCCAGCTCCTTTAAGAATTTCCGATATACTTTGGGAGAGTTGGAACCCCGGCAGATAAAATCTGCCAGATATAAATTTCCGGTGTCGATTTTTTCCTCTCCGCAATAGCGGAACAGGCCTTCGCACTGGCAAGGGGTTCCGCAGAACAAAAGCATATTCCCCTGCCGCAGGACGCTCCCGGCTTCCTGATAAATACCTTTCATATCAGACTGTACATATTTGGATTGACGCAGCTTTCCTATGCCCTGCTCCGTATCTGCAATCAGGTGCCGGACCATGTGTTTCCCGTCATAAGCAGCTCCGCAGACCGCCCCGCCCCCGGCCAGAACCGCCAGGGCAAATTCCGTAAAAATTCCGCCCGAAGTGCTGTCATAGCGGATTTCCGGATCCAGGGACCAGGCTGCATAGACCTCCACGCATCCGGTACGGTCCGGCTCTGCGGACAGCGGCGCAGCCGGGCACACCGCACGGCATTTCCCGCAGGAAATACAGAGGTTCTCCTCTACTTTCGGATAGACGAATCCCTCCCCGTCTTCTTCCATGAAAACAGCTTTGACCGGACAGACATCGGCACAGGCCGCGCAGCCGGTACAGTGTTTGCTTTCCATTCTCTCTCCTTTCCGAAACCATTATAAATACAAAAAGCTGCGGTTCCTGATATTTCTTCCGCACGGTCCGCAGTGCAGGCAGGGAATCTCTTTCTGCCCTTTCGCCTCTTCCATCCCCAGCAATAAACGGATCATCCGCAGGTACGTTTCCGAATTCAGAGCCTCTACAAGGCCCATGTCAAAGACGTTAAGCCCCAAATCTTCTTTCCACAGCATGCAGCACCCCAGCAGCCGGCCGTCAAAATGAATCTGAGGACTGAACAAGGTCTGATAGCACATATCTGAACCGTAAGCCTTTTCATGGCAGCGGTTGTACTCCTCCACAGAAAAATAGCTAAGCCCGGTAATCTGTTCCAATTTCTCCCTGTCCCTGGGCCTGAATGTTCCCTTCACACATTCGTATTTATACCAAATATTCATGTCCAGCTCTTTGGCCATGGCAGCAGCCTTTTCCACGTCGCACTCATTGTGCTCCATCAAGATATACTGCCATTGGAGCACCGGATAGGGGGAATGGTATGCTTCTTTATAGGCATTCAATCTGCGGATGTTCGAGATTACCTTGTCAAAATTCCCGTTGCGCCTGTACATGGAATAAATTTCCTGGGACGCTCCGTCAATGGAGACATTGATATAAGAAACCTTTGTCTGAACTAGCAGTTCCAGAATTTCCTCGGAAACCGTGTTAAAATTCGTTCCGTTGCCGATAACAATCTCTATCTTCCGTTCTCCCGCAAGCCGCAGGATTTTTGCCAAATCCGGATTTAAAAACACCTCGCCGTTATTGGAAATTTCAATTTTCCGGATCTGCGGATTTTTATCCAAAAACGCCTGAAACGCTTCGTATTTCAAGTATCCCTTTCCCATAGTCCCAAAATTTCCCGTCCTCATATAACAATAGGGACAGTCCAGTTGACATAAGGTGCAGCTTTCCAGCCGCACCATTTTGGGAGAGAGCTTAATTCTCCTCTCGGCAAGCAGGTTTGTGATCCACTCGTGAGAGGAGAATATCCGCTCCTTTTTCCATCGGTACTTCCAAACCAGCTCCTTATAGATCTCATGAAATCCATGCTCCGCAGAGATCACAATCCGGGATTCCCGGTCATACTCCCATTTCTCCGGCCGGATTACAGGCACGTTCCCAAGACTCTTTTCCCGGCAATCCCGGTCCAGAAATACTTCCACGGAATCTTCCAGGCCGGAAAAGTTCTCCATCAGCATCCGGGTATGGCCGCCGGCTCCCCAAACTATGTATTTTTGCATTCTTCACTTCCCCTTTTTATTTTCATAAGATAATCCAAGGTGG
>ERZ779622.1235-NODE-1235-length-10989-cov-4.244010_pt1 | contig 10989 bp, 14 predicted proteins | sample MGYA00514188_ERZ779622 | MGnify/ENA primary metagenome ERZ779622 (study PRJEB29562, sample SAMEA4376702) | mouse gut metagenome | isolation source: Cecum | study: EMG produced TPA metagenomics assembly of the A DSS colitis mouse model was used to assess the...
TATTCATGCGCTGTGCGAAGTGATGCAAGTCAACCGTTCTACTTATTATCATCATATACGCCGTGCTCCGAAACAAACGAAGATTCAGCTCGAGGATGATCGGCTGAAAGCGTTGATTACAGAGATATTCACAAAAAGTGAATGCCGTTTTGGAGCGCGAAAGATCCGAGCAAAACTGATACAGGCAGGGTATACAGTTAGTGAGCGGAGAATATTACGCCTGATGAAAGAGCTTGGTTTAGCCGCGCAACAGAAGCACCCAAAGCTAAATTCTGCCAATGATCGTCAATATCGGTATTACCCTAACAAACTCAAACGAAAATTTTTGACAGATGCACCAAACAAGATATGGGTCAGCGATATTACATACGCCAAGGTTGGACTGAATTTCTTGTACCTATGTGTGGTTATTGACCTATATGCAAGAAAAGTTATCGGCTATGCGATTTCAGAAGATATTGATACCAAACTGACTACAAAGGCTTTCGACCACGCATTTATATCGCGCGGCAAACCGGAAAGACTGCTGTTTCATAGTGACCAAGGCGCACAGTATACTGCATTTTCTTTCCGAACGCACTTAAAGGCATGCGGCGTACAGCAATCATTCTCCGCCCCGGGAAATCCACACGACAATGCAGTTGCCGAATCTTTCTTTGCCTCTATTAAAAGAGAGGACTTTCGGCAAAAATTTTACAAAAGCGAGACCGAGTTTTGCCATGCTGTAGATCGCTATGTTGAATTTTATAATGATTACCGACCGCATCAGCGGCTTGGTTTTTTGACCCCCAATCAAGCGGAGGAAAACTTCTATTAAAATTTAGAATGCCTACAGCAAATCAGCAGTCCAAAAGAGATTGTCTAATTTACTGTAGGCATTCCATGTGGTGGCCCTTGGGAGAGTTTATAAGAACTCCCCCAGGGCCAGAACCACTTCCCCCGGCGACCTCTTTCAGCGAGGATGTCAGCACATTCTTCTCGCCGCTATAGTAGTAGTGAACCTCTATCTTATCGTCCCAGAGGTATACGGCTTTGACGAAAGTATCAAACAGCCGCTTTTGATAGTCCTTGCTGGTCACGTCTCCATCACGGAGCTGCTCCAGCGTCCAGATGATGCGCTCCTTCTCCATGACGGTTTCCTCGCTGGCAGCTCTGGCGATGGCAATAGATTTCTCCAACGTGGAGATATCCAGCTCCAACTCCAGGAGCCGATCCTTGGTCATTGCGGTGAAGATTCCTTGCTCGATGGCGTTCATGATGTTCTTGGCGGCTTTCCGATCTGCGGCAAGTTCTGACTCCATGGCAGCAATCTCCGCCTCGCTGCTGGATTGGGCCAGGACTTCCATTGCGCTGGCGGCGATCCACTCTATCACCTCGTCCTGGAGGATAAACCGCTGCGTGAGTTCGGCAACAGTCTGCTCGATGTAGTCCTTCCTGACGTTCTCCTTTTTGCAGGAGCCGCCGGTGCGCCGGTCATTGCAGGTGTAGTAGTAGTGCTTATCGCCTGTCTTGCTGGTGCCGGAAATTCCCACCATGAAGGACTTGCAGTAACCACAATGGAGTTTCCCCGTCAGTAGATAATCATTGTTCTCCCGGTGCCTCCCCCGGGGATTCTTCTTTGTCTCTAAGTGCTTTTGCATGGCGTAGAAAACCTCCTTTTCCAGAATGGGCGGTATGCCCTGTTCGTTGACATACCCAGAGTGCCGGTAGACCCCAATGTAATTGTCGTTGGCAAGCAGGCGGTGAAAGCTGTTCTTATTCCAGAGCCCTTTCCTTTTGGTCTTTATGCTTCGACCGTTTAGGTCATTAGCGATGTCCACGAACGACTCGCCCTCCAGCACCCTTTTGTATATCTCCCGGACGATGGCGGCCTCTGCCGGCTCTATGGCGTACCGGCCATCCGGCCCCCTTACATATCCTAATGGGATTGCGCCGTTGACCTTACAGTTCTCGGCGTTGTCCCTCATGCCCCGCCTGATGTCCTCGGCCATGTTTTCAGAGTAGAACTGATTGACGTTCATCATCGTGCGGAGGGCGAACCGGCCGGCCGCGGTGTTGCCAAACTCCTCTTTGGCATAAAGCGTTTCAATGCCAAAACGGCCCAGCTTATCCTCGTAGCTGAGGGCGTTGAGCATATTCCGGGCGATGCGGTTCGACTTGTACGCTACCACCACGGTAAACTGCCGTTTCTCCGCGTCCCGCATCATCTTCTGGAACTGGGGCCGCTTGTCGGTCTTGCCAGAGAGGGCCTTGTCGGAGTAGACCTGGATGATCTTGATGTGGTTAAGGGCAGCAAATGCCATACATTCCTCAACCTGCTGCTCTATGCTTTCCTCCTTCTGATTGTGGGAGGAATATCGGGCATATATGACGCCGATCCGCTCGACGGTTTCAATGGATTTTTTCCGTGGCGACATACGGCACCTCCTTCAATCGCCGCTATGATTCTTGCTTTTTACAAAAAAGTCGTGCTGTTTCTTGAAAAAATGCAGTCTGATACCACGTTTCAGCAAGAAAGGACGGCCTTTTGTGGTATAATCCATTATGCGCAAATACATACTCTTGGTGCCAGTGTGGAAAGGACACCGCTAATGTCGGATACAGAAGCAAAAATCCTGGAGCTGATTCAGGGTTTAACCCTGGCGCAGCAAATGGATGTACTTAACCGCGCCCTTGAGATGCTTGCAGCCAAGCAAGAAATGTCTCCTGCTCCTTTGGGGACATCCGATTAACGCACTCCATAATTTGCCGCGCTGTTTCACTCAGCCCGTCCCCATCCGTGGGGGCGGGCTTTTTCGTTTCCGTAAGGGCATATGCGTCAATGCCGAACAAGCCATCCTCATCCTTAGAAAGGAACGGAAGATCAACCTTTCCAAGCAAATAGTCAACGGTAACGCCGAAGTAGTCAGCAATCTTATGAAGAACCTCTGCGCGTGGAGTGTAGCCTCTTTTTTTCCAACTGGTTACCGTTGCGCGGTTTATGCCAATTTCGTCTGCAACCCGACCGGGCTTCATTCCCTTTTCTGAGCACAAGGATAGAAACGTGTCGTAAAACATGGGTCGCCCTCCTGAGATAAAAATTTGAGAACTTAAACAAAACCCCTTGACTTGTTTAATTTCTTATGGTATCCTGTGCTTGGCTGTTGGAGAACTTAAACAACAAAAACCCAAGCCCAACGGATTACCCGCTGCGCAAAGCTAAAATGTTTGAGGACACAAATATAATAGCAGGTTTGTTTATGTTTTTCAACTATTTTTTGCAAGGAAGGAGGGAAAATTTGATGCCACAGGAGTGGACGGCGGATGTGGTGGCCCAAATGCACTTGGCTAAAATCACAAAAAAACGCTTGGCTGAGGAATCCGGGTACACCCCTGAGTATGTCAGCATGGTTTTGAATGGCCACCGGGATACCGAAAGCGCAAAAGCGACTATTTTGGCCGCGCTCGACAGGCTGGTTTCCGCTGCCAATGCATGAAAAAAGCCGCCCCAGGCGGCAGAAAGGAGGATTGAAACACGGCGGCGCAAATACCAAAAGCGCCCTGCCAAGTGCTGATGACACTCGACAGGGCAAGCGGACCCTCGAAACCACGAAAGAGGCCACAGATGGATTATATCACATCCTATTGCTGGCTGACAAGCACAAAAAGGAGGCAAACAAGCGATGGCACAATCTCCCACACTGCGCATTGACATTGCGTCTATCCCGGACTTCCGGCGCGAGGAACTTGCGAAAGGGGCGCTTGCCCTGACTGAGCAGGTCTTTTCGATGCCGGGAGCAGAGGAACGCTACCAAGCCTGGCTCAAAGAGCGCAAGGCCAAACAAAAGAGGACGGCTCGGTCCGCCCGGTAATAGGAAAGGATTGATTCTATGGGATGCGATATCCATGTGATGGTCGAGGCGCGCAAGCAGCCCATTGGCCCTGATGGATGGTTCAATATCGACAACTGGCGGCACAACCCCTACTTCGGCGATAAAGGGGAGCCGGTCATGACCATTAAGCCCATCTACACCCAAAGGAACTACGAACTGTTCGCTTTCCTGGCCGGCGTCAGGGACTATGGCGGCAACCCCAGCTTTGGCTTTGACCGAGGGTTCCCGGAAGATGCCTGCAAACACACCGCCGCCGAGTATACCCGGTGGGGCGAGGATGCCCACACCCCCGGCTATGCCACCCTCGCCGAACTGAAGGAAAAGGCTGGAACGGTGACCAAGGTCAACCGTCGGGGCTATGTCAAGAAAGAGCAGATTGCCCGGTTCAAGGAAACCGGCGAAACGCCGACCTCCTGGAGTCAGAGCGTATTTGGGCCCGGCTCGGAGAACTACGAGTGGATGGAGTGGCAGGACGAAGTTCACTGCTTTGATGACCTGCTGGACGCCCTGGAGGAACGCAAGCGCGATGTTTTCTGGATTTTCAATCCGGAGAAAGACGATGGCACCAACGATACTAACATCCGCATCGTCTTCTGGTTCGACAACTGAACAGCAGAAAGGAGTTCTACATATGAAACCGAAAAGGAGCCTTGCATCGGTGGTGCTTGAACTGGCCGCTGTGCTCCTGGTAACAGCCCTCACCTTTACATGGGGGGTACAGACCGCCCAGTCCGAGCGTGGCTATACCGCCATCGGTGGTGAGTACCTGTTCCTGCTCATACCCTTCATGTACTACCCCGGCAAGCGGACGGTCCTGGACTGGGCCGCAGAGATCCGTAGCCTGTGGAAGGAGGGCCATGTATGAGCGGAGCGAAGCAACCCCTCACCATGGATGAGGTGATCACTGGCCTGGGTGACCTCCGGGCCATCGCAGACAGCAAGGGCAAAGGCGTTTGCCAAGCAGCAGTCGATATCCTTTTCGCCCTCTCCGAGGAAGGAGCGAAAACCGTGGAGGACGCCATGGACATTCTCCACGACTACCGGCTCCAGGCCAAGGAGAACGCCAGCCTCCACAGCAAGCACGCGGTCGCCGGCAAGCCCTTTCTGAAGGACAGCGTGTGGCACTGCCCGGACTGCAATCGCCGAGTCTCCCCCAACCACTCCTTTTGCCACCGCTGCGGGAAAAAGCTGAGATGGAGGTGAGAACAACAAACGGAGCCCATGGGTTCCAACTGGAGAGTGACGGCGTGGGTTTTGAGTACAACGAAGAAAACCGCCCCCAATGGTGCGAACATCAGGGACGGCGGGCCGGAAGGCCAAATTTAAGTACACCCTCATTATACGAGGGAATGAAAGGAATGTCAAGCCATGAACGAATGGTACGAGCAGGCTAAGCGCAAGCTGGAGGCCGAGAGGAACTCCGGTAGCTACGACAGGTACGCCAGCGCCATGAAGGGCGCCGTGTGCGAGGCCCTGGACGGGTTCTGCCGCCAGGATGCGGAGTTTGCCCAGGCAGTGGTCCAGGGCGGCACCTTCGCGGAGTGCATGAAGGCGGTGGCCAAGGGGTGCGGGAGCGCAATTTCCGACCTGGAGGCGTTCCGCCGGGCGGTGAGGTTCTTCTTCCCCGGCGCCGATGTGAAGTTCCACATGACGGTCAACCTCTGTGCCGATGTGGAGGCCGAGGCCGCAACTGCGGCGCCGGTGGCCAGCACCGCTCCCAAGATCATCGACCTCGACAGTTTCTTGTAAGGGGGGATGAGGCGTGACGAGCCAAGAGAAAGCCGAGCAGTTCGCCGGCAAGGCGCCGCCTTTGAACCAGGCGGAGCAGGACGCTATCAACGCACTGTTCCCTGCGTACATCTTCCGCCGATCCTGCACCGATGAGATCTGGACTACCTGCTGCCGCAAGCACATGGTGGTGCAGGATGAAGACATGATGGTGACCACGCCGGAGCGGAATTTCCCGGCGGTTATGTGGGAGCCCCACCAGTGGGAGCCGAAGAACCGATACCAAGACTCACCCAAACCGACCGTGCAGTGTCCTCTTTGCGGGAAGATGGTCATCGTGAAGGAACTGGGCCGCACTGGCGGACGAGGCAACTTGAGCCGATACCGGCGGGCGGTAGTCCTTCGGTGGTACCGGGGGGCATTGTGGGCCAGGGCGTATGACTGCGCCAAGCACTACAGCAGAGACAAGGGGTACAGTCTCACAGGTGAGCCGAATTGCAAGTTGGTGGGCGTGTACCGATTCAAGCCTGGGCTGGCAGAAGCGACTACCCGGTATTGGTGGGACTACCCATTCAGTTCGGTTGAGCGCCAAGATGGGCCGCTGGTCAAAGGACATTGGAATATCCACGGCCCGTTCAATGCCAATGCGGACTACGGCATCGGCTACGATGTGATTGGCCTGGATGAAATCCAGAAAAGCCCCTTCCGCTATTGTGTAGCGAAGGAGGCAGAGCGGAAATTTTCAAAATTTCTACACTTCCTGACAGCCTGCTGTTTCTACCCGCGCCAAATCGAGATGCTGATGAAGGCCGGCATGAGCGATGTGGTTCGGGATTTCGTGTAGCGGGGCGTGAAACACGCTGCAGTTATTAACTGGGACGAACCCAGCCCCGCAAAAGCCTTCAAAGTACCCCGTCAAGACATGAAAGCGTTCCTCGGAACAAACCGCGACATTCGGATTCTGGAGCTGTACAAGCGGCTGAATGGCCGCGTCTCCTTGGAGGAATGCGCAGAGTGGATTAGTAGAGGGGTAAACATTAAAACGACCTTCAGAGCGGCAAAAAAGTGGAACCTGCCGCCAGAAAAGCTGATCCGCTACTTGCACAGCAACGTAGGGTGTGCCCGATTTGGCGGAATGAGCAGCATGGATGCCGCACTGCGCTACTGGGAAGATTACCTGACCGCTGCCGAGGCCATGGGCTACCAGCTCCACCGCGAAAATGTCCTGCTCCCTAAAGCCCTGGGTGCGGCTCACGATTCCGCAACAGCGAAACATCAAAACAAAATGGAGCGTGAAAGGAAAAAAGAGCAGGCAGAAAAGGATCGTCTGGCGGCATTGTCCTACGAGGAGCGGCGTGTAGAACTTGAGAAAAAGTACAGCTTTGCCATGGATGGATATTTAATTCGAGTTCCTGCCAACAAGGATGAAGTTTTGAACGAAGGCCGTATCCTTCAGCACTGCGTGGGCGGCTACGCTGACCGCCACATGAATGGTACTTTGACGATTCTGTTCATGCGAGAGGCGAAAAAGCCTGGTGTACCCTGGTTAACCATTGAGATGTCTGGAAACAAGCTGGTGCAGATTCATGGGTTTAAGAACGAGGGTTTGTATACCACCAAGGGCCGCTTTGCCCCTGACCCGCGGGAAGTCTACCGGGAGTTCCTGGACACCTGGTTGGACTGGCTGAAAAAGGGCAGTAAACGCGATAAGCAGGGCAATCCCCAATTGCCCAAGAAGAAAGGAGTAGCAGCATGAGCGAAATGGAAGTAACTGAGGGCCAGCTCCTCAGTCAGGACTTTGGGGTGGGCGGCCCGCCCGCCACTACGGAGGTGCCCCTCCCCCCCGTGGACTCCGGCAAGACTCCTGACATCCTGGCGGCGGAGATCCGCACCATCAAGAACCAGACAGGCAGGATGGTGCTCAACGCCTCCATTGAGGTCGGGCGCCGACTGACAGAGGCCAAGGCCAAGCTGCCCCACGGGAGCTGGGGCGAGTATCTGAAGAACGAGGTGGACTACTCCCCCTCCCAGGCGCAGAACCTCATGCGGGTGTTCCGAGAGTACGGGAGCGACCAGCAGAGCTTGTTCGGCGGCGAGGCAAAGTCCCAGACGTTTGGGAATTTGACCTACTCCAAGGCTTTGAGCCTCCTGGCCATCCCGGATGAGGCGGAGCGGGAGCGGTTCGCTGTCGAGAACGATGTGGAGCACATGAGCGTCCGAGAGCTGAACGAGGCCCTCAAGGCCAGGAACGAGGCCGAGGAAAAGGCTGCTGCCGCCGAGGATGAGGCCCGCGGGCTCCGGCAGGAGGCGGAGCGGCTCCGGGAGGAGCTCGCCGATCAGGATCGTGTCTACAAGGCCAAGCTGACCGCTGCCGATGTGGAGACGACCGAGGCCAACAGGAAGGCGCGGGAAGCGCAGGAGGCCCTGGAAAAGCAGAGGGACAAGGCCCAGCGGCTCCAGGACGCCTTGAGCGAGGCCAATACCTCGGCCCAGGCCGCCGAGGCGGAACATTCCCGGCTGGCGCAGGAGCTGGAGGAGCTCCGTAGCCGACCCGCCGAGGCGGACACGGCGGCGGTGGAGGCCGCTCGGCAGGCCGCTATCACCGAGATGACCGAGAAGGTGGACAAGGCCAAGGACGCCAAGAAAAAGGCCGAGGAAAAACGCAAGGCAGCCGAGGAGTCCCTGGAGGCTGCGCAAAAGGAGCTGGCCGACCTGAAGGCCAAGGGGCCGGAGGTCCGGGAGCTCACCCAGGAGGAGAAGGACGCTCTGACCGCCGGCGCAGTGGAACAGGCCAGGGCTGCGGATGCCGAGCGGCTCCGGGGGCTGGAAAAACAACTGGCCGCCGCCGATCCCAATGTGGCCGAGTTCAAGGTGCGGTTTACCTCCTGGCAGGAGGAGTACCAGAAGATGATGGAGGTCTTGGGGCGCATCACCCAGGCCGACGAGGAGCGGGCCGCCAAGTTGCGGCAGGCAGTGAAGGCCGCGCTGGAGCAGATGGCCACATCCTGAGAGGTCTGCTTTGCTGGTTTAACAATCGGCATTTACATAGCAGAGAACACAAAATCGCACGAAAGGAGGAGAACCGTATGCAGCCCGAAATGCAGAAGTCGATCCTGCAGATGGCGCGAGGGGCCATCATGGAGCGGGCGGACTATGAGATGTCCCGTCTGCTGGCCAACATCCTGGACCCGAACACGTCCGCCACCGCAAAGCGGAAACTGACGCTGACGCTGGAACTGAAGCCGGACGATGACCGGCAAACCATCACCGTCAGCTGTACCGCGAAGCCCACTCTGGCCGCCACCAATCCCGTCGTCACATCCCTGTATGTGGCCGACGAGGACAGCGTGGTGGAGATGGTGCCGCAGATCCCCGGTCAGACCGGAATGGATGGGAACGTCCAGGAAGCGCCCCCGGTTCTGAAAATCATCAAATTTGCGTAAGGAGGAGACTCAACTATGTTGAAAGAATTCATCGAACACATCCAGAAAACCACCCAGCCGCTCATCCAGCAGGTCGGCGACAGCACATTTGCCATCGGCAGCGATGGCAGCGCGGAGGAGATCCGGCCCGACATCGACCACCCGGACATCCTGCCCCTCCACTCTCTGGACGCCCTTGTGAAGCTGGTCCGCACCGAGGCGTCCAAGGCGGAGACTCCGCTTTACATCACGATCCCCGACCACCTGACCGTCCGCTGCTTCGGCCAGCCCCAGCCCGATGCCCGGTTCTTCCGGCAGATGTACTACGAGGCCAAGGCCACCGACGTCCCCGGCTGGGGCGAGATGGTGCAGTTGGGTTTCGAAGAGGCCCAGATTGCTATGCGGACCCGCTTCCAGGAAACGACGGATACCATCTACGCTCTGAAGTTGCTGTCGGATATCTGCTGCGGAGCCAAGGTGGTCTACAACGACAACGGTATCGCCACCACTGTCACCACGCAGAAGGGCGTGGCGCTCCAGAGCAACGAGCAGATCCGGCCCATCATCACCCTGAAGCCCTACCGTACCTTCCAGGAGGTGGAGCAGCCGGAGAGCATCTTCCTCATTCGGGTCAACGAGCGGGGCATCACCTTCACCGAGGCCGACGGCGGGATGTGGAAGCTAAAAGCAAGGCAGACCGTCAAGGCGTTCCTGGAGGAACAGCTGGCCGAGGAGGTCGCCGGCAACGGCGTGTACATCGCCCTGTAAGGAATACGGTGGCAAAGACCAAAGTACCCAACGTTGGGCGCAATTATTTGTGTAGTTTATGGTCTGAATTAACTTGCTATTCCCTTTGAACAGAGTGATTAATGTGATGCCAAAGGCCCGCCGGGTGGTAGCGCACCCGACGGGCCAAAGGGCAAAAAACAATTAAGAACACCTGCATTATAGCAGGACAGAAAGGAAAATGCAATGAAAACCACAAAAATTGTCATCAAGAACCTGTTCGGCATCCGGGAGGCGGCCCTGGACGGGCGCTCGGTGGAGCTGGCCGGACCCAAGGGCAGCGGAAAGACTTCTGTGCTGGACGCCATCCGCTACGCCCTGACCAACCGCTCTGACCGTGACTACATCATCCACCAGGGCGCGGACGAGGGCGAGATCATCATTGAGACGGACACCGGGCTCTCCATCGACCGCAAGACCCGGACGACCAAGGCGGACACGGTCAAGGTCCGGGACGGCAGTATGCTCCAGACCCGCCCGGCGGAGTTCCTCTCCGGTATCTTCACCCCCTTGCAGCTCAACCCCGTGGCCTTTACCCAGCTCAGCCGCCAGGAGAAGAACCGGGTGATTCTTTCCCTGATTGACTTCGCCTGGGATATGAACTGGATCAAGGAGCAGTTCGGGGAGATCCCCCAGGGCGTGGACTACTCCAAGCACATCCTGGAGGTACTCAGCGATATCCAGGCGGAGAGCGGCACCTACTTCCAGTCCCGCCAGAACCTCAACCGGGACATCCGCAACAAGCAGGCGTTCATCGCCGACATCGCCAAGGACATCCCACCCCACTATGACGCTGCCCGCTGGGAGGCGTACCCCACCCGCGAGAAGTACCAAGAGCTGGAGCGCATCCGGGAGGCCAACAGCCGCATCGAGCGGGCAAAGGCATTCCGAGAGGGCTTTGAGGCTAAAAAGCGTGGCCTGGAGGCGGAGCGGGACATCCAACTCTCCGCCGTCGCACAGGACATCTCCGCCCAGCGGGAGAGCATCACCGGCGATATTCAGCGGCTGGAGGCCCAGCTTGCCGCCGCAAGGGAGAAGTTGGATGGCCTCGCCCAGCGGCAGAGGGAGCGGGAGGAACTGGAGCAGGCCCGGTTCCGCGAGTCGCTGGCCAAGCTGGAGCGGGACGTGGGCGTGGCTGACCAGTACGCTGGGCAGGAGGTCCAGGATACCTCCACGCTGTC
>ERZ779622.1236-NODE-1236-length-10982-cov-3.860529_pt1 | contig 10982 bp, 8 predicted proteins | sample MGYA00514188_ERZ779622 | MGnify/ENA primary metagenome ERZ779622 (study PRJEB29562, sample SAMEA4376702) | mouse gut metagenome | isolation source: Cecum | study: EMG produced TPA metagenomics assembly of the A DSS colitis mouse model was used to assess the...
CCAGGCCAGGCAGACGCTTCTGGGGATGAACTATCGATCAACATCGGAGATTGTGGAGGCGGCGGGGAGGCTTATCGCCCATAACAGAACCCGTTATCAGAAAGAGATCCGCGCCAGCAGAGGAAAAGGGCGTCCGGTTGTGACGGCTGTGTGGGAGGATGCCCGGGCGGAGACAAAGGGAATTGTGGAGGAGCTTCAGGACTACGTGCGGATGGGATACCGATGGTCGGACATGGCAGTGCTTTACCGGACCAGCCTGGAGCCAAGACTTCTGATGGAGCGTCTGATGGAGTATAATATTCCCTTTCGGATGCGTGACACATTACCGAATCTATATGACCATTGGATTGCGCAGGATATCTGTGCGTATATCCGGATTGCTGTGGATGAGCTGGCCAAAAGAGGGATGGCCAGAAGGGCGGATGCAGTGCGGATCATCAACCGGCCGAAGCGCTATGTGAACCGGGAAGCATTAGAGGGAACGGAGATTTCCTGGAACGGAGTAAAATCCTGGTATCAGGATAAAGGGTGGATGATAGAGCGGATCGAACAGCTGGAATATGATCTGCGGATGATCGGGAGGATGGCTCCGGTGGCAGCAGTGAACTATATCCGCAAGGGTGTGGGATATGATGAATATCTGCGAGAATATGCAGACTACCGGAGAATGAAGCCAGAGGAGCTTTTGGAGGTGGCGGATCAGCTGCAGGAGAGTGCGTCCGCCTTTGACACGGTTCAGGACTGGTTTGCCCATATGAAGGAATATGGCGAGCAGTTGAAGGAACAGGCAAAGAGGTTGGAGAAGGATACGGATTGCGTGTCTCTGATGACCATGCACAGTTCCAAGGGGCTGGAGTTTCCGGTTGTGTATATACTGGATGCCAATGAACGGGTGACTCCGCATCATAAGGCAGTGCTGGATGCGGTTCTGGAGGAAGAGCGGAGGATGTTCTATGTGGCCATGACCCGGGCAAAGGATCGCCTTCATGTATGCTATGCGAAGGAAAGGTACGGGAAGGAGCAGGAACGCTCCAGATTTATTGATGAGTATCTGGGAGGATGAAGGATGCGGGGATTGGGTGAAAAGTATCCTCGGAGGACAAAGAGGATGGGAATTGTTTTTTAAGAGGGAGTGGAGAATATCAGATGGGATGTGTCCATATTTACTGAGGCGACGGAAAGGGAAAGACCTCGGCAGCGTTAGGACTGGCTCTGCGGGCTGCCGGCCGGGGAAAAAGGATTCTGATCGTGCGGTTTTTGAAGAATGAGGATTCCGGGGAGGTGCCGGTGCTCCGGAGCATTCCGGGGATTACGGTAATGCCATGTGACCGGGAATTCGGTTTCATATTCCGGATGAAAGAGGAGCAGAGAATGGAGGCGGCAGAGTATTTTCAGACACGGTTTGAGAGCGCCTGCCGCCAGGCCCTGGAAGAACGATATGATGTGCTGATATTGGATGAAATCATGGCGGCATGCCATTATGGGATGGTACAGGAAGCGGATGTGAGGAGGTTTCTGGAGCAGAGGCCGGAGTCTATGGAGATCGTACTGACCGGGAGAGATCCGTCCGCCGGCTTACTGGAAATGGCAGATTATATTTCGGAGATCTGTATGAGAAAGCATCCTTATGAAAAAGGGATTCCGGCAAGGGAAGGAATCGAATATTGAGAATTCTGACTTTAAAATCTGATTTTAAACACGATATTTCTTGCTTTCCTGTCCGTATTTTGGTAAAGTTATAGTGTTGATTATTTGTTTGTTTTTTGAAGAATATTGAAATAGCTGCAGAGGAGAGAAAATAAGATGGACGGGAATGAGAATAAGAATGTGAAGGAAGAAGTGGATCAGGAGGAGGTAACCGTTACCCTGACATTGGATGACGGAAGCCAGCTGGAGTGCGTGGTATTGACCATTTTTGACGCAGGGGAGAGAGAGTATATTGCTCTTCTGCCCATGGATGGACAGGAAGCGGAGGAAGGAGAAGTTTATCTGTACCGCTATTCGGAGGATGTCAACGGGAATCCCAACCTGGAGAATATCGAGGATGACGAGGAGTATGACATTGTGGCGGATGCGTTTGACGAGCTTCTGGACGAGCAGGAGTATGATGAACTGGTAGGCGAAGAGGATCTTTAATTCCTCGTGGAGATGACAGGGAGTGTTTGAGAGGAGTGTTTTTTATGAAGAGAAGATTTCTGGCAATAACAGCGGCAGCGCTGGCATTTTCTATACTTTCTTCCACTGCGGCATTTGCGCAGGGCTGGGGGAAGACAGACAATAAGTGGTTTTATTATCTGGAGGATGGCGGTGTGGCCAAGAATACCTGGATTGATACCGATGGCGGCCCTTACTGGGTGAGGGATGACGGGGTCATGGCGACTACCCAGTGGGTGTCAGACAATGGTTCCTGGTATTATGTGGATAATAACGGCAGAAAGCTGCTCAGCCAGCTTTTGAAGCTGAACAATGATCTCTTCTGGCTGGACGCGGATGGTGTGATGGCAGCAGAAGAGTGGGTTCAGACAGAGGATGGCAAGTGGTATTATTTCCAGGCTGACGGCAAGGCGATGAAGAATGGCTGGAAGCTGATCGGTGAGGACTATTATTATTTCTTAAAGAGTGGTGTGATGGCGAGGGATGCTTTGGTTCCCGGCGGATACCGCGTAGGATCCGACGGGAAGTGGGTTCAGTAAGAAGAGGGGAACATGCGTCTGTGTCAGAAATGGCATGGACGCACACTTTTTATATCATAGGAAAGTCGTCCTATGATATAAAACGCTCCGCGAGGATGTGTACTCCGCGCAAAGGAATATGGCTGCTGCCGCAGCCGCGCTTCGGCACGAGTGTGCGTCAGGACGCACACTTTTTATAGAATAACCCCAGGTTATACACATAATTCCAATCTCGTATATATTTTCTAAATAAATTCCCATTCAAATGTTGAAAAATGAAGGCAAATGCGATAATATGAAAGGAAACATGCTGGGAAGGGGGTTCAGGCTCCTTTTTCTGGTTCATAAAAAGCAGAAAAACAGAGGTGACAGGCAATGGACTGTAGAATAGTGACCATACCAGGTGACGGCATAGGGCCGGAGATCGTTCGGGAAGCATGCAAGGTATTAGACAGGGTGGCGCAGGTGTATGAGCATTCCTTCCATTACAAGGAAGTATTGATGGGCGGATGTTCGATCGATGCTTATGGAGTGCCGCTGACAGAAGAGGCGCTGGAGACGGCAAGACAGAGCGACGCGGTTCTTCTGGGAGCAGTAGGGGGCAATGTGGGGAACTCCCGTTGGTATGACGTGGCGCCGAATCTGAGGCCGGAGGCCGGATTGCTGGCGATTCGCAAGGGCCTTAATCTGTTTGCCAATATCCGTCCGGCTTATCTGTACAAGGAGCTGGCAAAGGCATGTCCGCTGAAAAAGGAGATCATTGGGGACGGCTTTGATATGGTGATTATGCGGGAGCTGACCGGCGGGCTTTATTTCGGGGAGCGTCATACCGAGGAAGTGGATGGTGTGCTTCAGGCTACGGATACTCTTACATACAACGAGAATGAGATCCGCCGGATTGCTGTCAAGGCATTTGACATTGCCAGGAAGAGAAGAAAGAGTGTCATCAGTGTGGATAAGGCCAATGTACTGGATTCCTCACGGCTGTGGCGCAAGGTGGTGGAAGCGGTGGCAGAGGATTATCCGGATGTCAAGCTGGAGCATATGCTGGTGGATAACTGTGCCATGCAGCTGGTGATGAACCCGGGACAGTTTGATGTCGTGCTGACAGAGAATATGTTTGGCGACATTTTGTCGGATGAGGCCAGCATGATTACCGGTTCTATCGGGATGCTGTCTTCGGCCAGCCTGAATGAGAGCAGGTTTGGCATGTATGAGCCCAGCCATGGCTCGGCTCCGGATATTGCCGGGAAGGATCTGGCGAATCCGATTGCGACGATTCTTTCGGCAGCTATGATGCTTCGTTATTCCTTTGACCTGGATAAGGAGGCAGATGCCGTTGAGAAGGCGGTGCAGAGGGTATTGACTGAGGGATATCGTACTGCGGATATCATGTCAGAGGGCTGTACAAGGGTAGGAACTGCCCGGATGGGGGATCTGATTGCGGAACGGATCTGACAGAAGGATTTCGCTGAAACAGGATATCTGGCAGAATGAGGTATCCTGCAAAGAAAGGTGTTTTTTACTGAACAGGGTGTCTGGCAGGAAAGCAGAGGAGGAAGTACTCTTTGGGTGTATCAGGATGTCCGGAAAGCATGGACAAAAGGAGGAAATTCAATTATGAGAAGTGATAACGCAAAGTCAGGAATGCAGCAGGCTCCGGCAAGATCTTTGTTTCGGGCACTGGGCTACACGGAGGAGGAGCTGGCCAGACCGCTGATCGGAGTGGTCAGTTCTTACAATGAGATTGTTCCGGGGCATATGAATCTGGATAAGATTGTGGAGGCGGTCAAGCAGGGTGTGGCCATGGCAGGAGGGACTCCGATCGTGTTTCCGGCCATCGCGGTTTGTGACGGAATTGCCATGGGCCATATCGGGATGAAATACTCTCTTGTGACCCGGGATCTGATTGCGGATTCCACGGAATGTATGGCTCTGGCACATCAGTTTGACGGATTGGTGATGGTTCCTAACTGTGATAAGAATGTGCCGGGGCTTCTGATGGCGGCAGCGCGTCTGAATATCCCCACGGTATTTGTCAGCGGAGGGCCCATTCTGTCAGGGCGTGTGAAGTGTTATAAGAAGAGCCTTTCCATCACGTTTGAGGCCGTGGGCGCTTATGCGGCAGGCATCATGACAGAAGAGGATGTGGAGGATTTTGCCAATAAGGTATGTCCGACCTGCGGTTCATGCTCCGGCATGTACACGGCGAACAGCATGAACTGTCTGACCGAGGTGCTGGGTATGGGACTTCGGGGCAACGGAACCATTCCTGCAGTATATTCTGAGAGGATCCGCCTGGCTAAGCATGCGGGCATGGCGGTGATGGATATGGTGGAAAGAAATATCTGCCCCAAAGATATCATGACTGAGACGGCTTTTCGCAATGCTCTGACCATGGATATGGCACTGGGCTGCAGTACCAACAGTATGCTGCATCTGCCGGCGATTGCCCATGAGGCCGGGGTGGAGCTGAATGTGGATATTGCCAATGAGATCAGTGCAAAGACTCCGAATCTGTGTCATCTGGCGCCGGCTGGCCCAACCTATATGGAGGATCTGAATGAGGCCGGCGGTGTGTATGCAGTGATGAACGAGATCAGTAAGCTGGGGCTTTTGAACCTGGATTGCATGACAGTGACCGGGAAAACGGTCGGTGAGAATATCAAAGGATGTGAGAATAAGAACCCGGAGGTGATCCGCACCGTAGAGAATCCTTATTCCGCCACCGGAGGCATAGCTGTATTGCGGGGGAACCTGGCACCGGATTCCTGTGTGGTGAAGCGTTCTGCCGTTGTGCCGGAGATGGTTAAGCATGAAGGTCCGGCAAGGGTATTTGACAGTGAAGAAGATGCGATTGCAGCGATCAAGGGCGGCAGAATCGTGGCAGGCGATGTGGTTGTCATCCGCTATGAAGGACCGAAGGGAGGTCCGGGCATGAGAGAGATGCTCAATCCTACCTCCGCGATTGCCGGCATGGGGCTGGGCGCTTCCGTGGCGTTGATTACGGACGGGCGCTTCAGCGGCGCTTCCCGCGGCGCTTCGATCGGGCACGTATGCCCGGAGGCAGCGGCCGGCGGGCCGATCGGACTGGTTCAGGAGGGAGATATTATTTCCATCGATATCAATGCCAATACGATCGATATGAAGGTTTCGGATGAGGAGCTGGCAAAACGCAGAGAGAACTGGATTCCTAAAAAGAAAGAGGTTTCCGGATATCTGAAGCGTTATGCCGAGCAGGTGACGAGTGCCGATAAAGGTGCAGTATTAAAAGGAAATTAGAAAAGGAGCTTAGCTGATGTCAGAAAGGAACACCCCACAAACACTTTCTTCCCAGCCAGCGAAAGAGCCGGTGGTTTTGAACGGTTCTGAGATATTAATCGAATGTCTGAAGGAGCAGGGAGTGAAAACCGTCTTTGGTTATCCGGGCGGTGCGATTTTGAACATATACGATGCCCTCTATAAGCATCAGGGAGAGATCACCCATGTGCTGACTTCCCATGAACAGGGGGCAGCGCATGCGGCAGATGGCTATGCCCGGGCAACCGGAAAGGTGGGAGTCTGTCTTGCCACCTCGGGTCCCGGAGCCACGAACCTGGTGACAGGGATTGCCACAGCTTACATGGATTCCATTCCCATGGTGGCGATCACCTGCAATGTTGCTGTGAACTTGCTGGGAAAAGACAGCTTTCAGGAGATCGATATCCTGGGAGTGACCATGCCGATTACCAAGTATAATTTTATTGTCAAGGATATCAAAAAGCTGGCTTCTGTGGTCCGGCGGGCATTTACGATTGCCCAGAGCGGCCGGCCGGGCCCGGTTCTGATTGATATTACCAAGAACGTGACTGCTGACACTTGCGAATATGTGGCGGCTGAGCCAGAGCCGGTTGAACGTCAGACCGATACGATCTGTGAGGAAGATCTGGAGGCGGCGCTGGAGATGATCCGTAAGGCGCAGAGGCCGTTTATCTTCGTAGGCGGCGGAGCGGTGCTGGCGAATGCTTCTGAGGAGCTGCGAACCCTGGCTCACCGGATTCAGGCGCCGGTAGCGGATTCCCTGATGGGCAAGGGCGCATTTGACGGGACGGATGAGATGTATACCGGCATGATCGGCATGCATGGAACCAAGACGTCCAATTACGGAGTTACGGAATGCGATTTGCTGATTGTGGCCGGGGCCCGTTTCAGTGACCGTGTGACCGGCAATGCATCCAAATTTGCGCAGAATGCCAGGATTCTGCAGATTGACGTGGATCCGGCAGAGATTAATAAAAATATCCGGACCGATGTCAGTATTATCGGAGACCTGCAGGTGGTGCTGCGCAGGCTGAACGCACGGCTGGATCCGATCAATCATGACGAATGGGTGAATCATGTGGAGCGGATGAAGGATATGTATCCGCTGCGCTATGACAAGAGCGTGCTGACCGGACCGTATGTGGTTGAGACGGTTTATGATATGACCAGAGGCGATGCGGTGATTGTCACCGAGGTGGGACAGCATCAGATGTGGGCGGCACAATATTATAAATATAAAAAGCCGAGGACATTTCTGACTTCAGGCGGCCTGGGAACCATGGGATACGGCCTGGGCGCTGCCTTAGGGGCGAAGCTTGGCTGCCGCGATATGGGGGAGCCGGACAAGACTGTGATCAATATCGCAGGAGACGGCTGCTTCCGCATGAATATGAATGAGATTGCCACCGCAGTGCGCTACAATATCCCGGTAATTCAGGTGGTGATCAATAACCATGTGCTGGGTATGGTGCGTCAGTGGCAGACGTTGTTCTACGGCAAGCGGTATTCGCATACGGTGTTAAATGATGCAGTGGATTTTGTGAAGCTGGCGGAAGCGATGGGTGCGAAGGCTATGCGTGTCAGCAGCCGGGATGAATTGCGGCCGGCTCTGGAGGAGGCTATGGCGCTGAGGGCGCCGGTAGTTCTTGACTGCCAGATCAACTGCGATGATAAGGTATATCCGATGGTCTCGCCGGGTGCTCCGATTCAGGATGCATTTGACGATACAGATCTGAAGATAAATTAAGAGGGAGGAAACACTCAAGAAGTGTACCAGAATGTCCGGAAAGCATGGACGAAAAAGGAGGAAAATTCAATGGGAAGAGTGTATAACTTTTCGGCAGGCCCGGCAGTATTGCCGGAAGAGGTTCTGAAAGAAGCAGCAGAAGAGATGTTGGACTACAAAGGCACCGGCATGTCTGTGATGGAAATGAGCCATCGTTCCAAGGCTTTTGAGACGATCATTCAGGAGGCGGAGGCAGACCTTCGGGAGCTGATGAACATTCCGGACAATTACAAGGTGTTGTTTCTGCAGGGCGGCGCCCATCTGCAGTTCTCTATGATTCCGCAGAACCTGATGAAGAATAAGGTGGCGGATTATATCATCACCGGACAATGGGCAAAGAAGGCATTTAAGGAAGCTCAGAAATACGGCAAGGCAGTGGCAGTAGCCTCCAGCGAGGATAAGACCTTCAGCTATATTCCGGACTGTTCCGACCTGCCGATCGATGATGACGCGGATTATGTATATATCTGCGAGAACAACACGATTTACGGCACCAAATATAAGACCCTGCCCAACACTAAGGGTAAGACCCTGGTGGCTGATGTTTCCTCTTGCTTTTTGTCTGAGCCGGTGGATGTGACCAAGTACGGCGTGATCTACGGCGGCGTGCAGAAGAATATCGGACCGGCCGGGGTAGTGATCGTGATCATCCGTGAGGATCTGATCACCGAGGACGTTCTGGAAGGAACCCCCACCATGTGTCAGTACAAGACGCATGCGGACGCGAAGTCGTTGTATAACACGCCTCCGGCATATGGCATTTATATCTGTGGGAAGGTGTTTAAGTGGCTGAAGGCAAAAGGCGGCCTTGAGGCGATGAAAGAGTACAATGAGAAAAAGGCTAAGATTATCTATGATTTCCTGGATGAGAGCAAGCTCTTTAAGGGAACCGTGGTGAAGGAGGACCGTTCGCTGATGAATGTTCCGTTTGTGACCGGAGATGCCGATTTGGATGCTCTGTTCATCAAAGAGGCCACAGCAGCAGGATTTGTGAATCTGAAGGGACACAGAACGGTAGGAGGTATGCGGGCCAGCATTTATAACGCTATGCCGATTGAGGGCGTGGAGAAGCTGGTGCAGTTTATGAGGAAATTTGAGGAGGCACATCAGGCATGAAGACCATTCATTGTTTAAACGCGATTTCCAAATACGGTCTGGGCTTTCTGACCGAAGATTATAAGCTGACTGAGGATATCCAGGAGGCAGAGGGCATTCTGGTGAGAAGCGCTTCTCTTCACGAGACAGAGTTTTCCGATGCTTTGCTGGCCATTGCCAGAGCCGGAGCCGGGGTCAATAATATTCCTCTGGAGGATTGCGCCAAAAAGGGCATTGTAGTATTTAACACCCCGGGCGCGAATGCCAACGGCGTCAAGGAGCTGGTGCTGGCCGGCATGCTGCTGGCAAGCCGTGATATTATCGGCGGCATTGCCTGGTGCCAGGACAATAAAGAGGATGCCAACATTTCCAAGACCGTGGAGAAGAGCAAGAAAGCTTTTGCCGGCGGTGAGATCAAGGGAAAGAAGCTCGGAGTCATCGGACTGGGCGCGATTGGCGCTGAGGTGGCCAATGCGGCGGCATCTCTGGGCATGGAGGTTTATGGCTTTGATCCTTATATTTCCGTTAATGCGGCATGGATGCTTTCCCGGGATGTCAAGCATATTACCAGTGTGGATACGATTTATGAGGAATGCGATTTTATCACCATCCATGTGCCGCTTTTGGATGGGACCAGAGGAATGATCAATGCAGAGACTATAGGAAAGATGAAGGACGGTGTTGTGGTTCTGAACTTTGCCAGAGACCTGCTGGTCAATGATGACGATATGGCTGCGGCCCTGGAGTCCGGGAAAGTGCGGAAATATGTGACGGATTTCCCGAATCCCAAGGCAGTGAACATGAAGAACGTGATTGCAATTCCCCATCTGGGAGCTTCTACCGAGGAGTCGGAGGACAACTGCGCCAAGATGGCAGTGATGGAGATGATGGATTATCTGGAGAACGGTAATATCCGTAATTCTGTCAACTATCCGGCCTGTGATATGGGTGTGTGCAAGACCGTCAGCCGTGTGGCAGTCATGCATCTGAATGTACCGAATATGATCGGTCAGGTAACCGGTATGATGGCTTCCTGCGGAATCAATATTTCTGATATGACCAACAAGAGCCGGGAAATGTATGCCTATACACTGATGGATTTGGATAAGAAGCCGGATGAGGAGACGATTCAGAAGTTGTCTGGAATCGGCGGAATCCTGCGGGTGCGGGTGATTCAGTAAGGTTTTTTAGAAAAAAGGAGAGCGATATGGCGGAAGTAAGACCATTTCGGTGTATCCGTCCCAATAAGGAAGTGGCGTCAAAAGTGGCGGCGCTTCCTTATGACGTTTACAACCGGCAAGAGGCAAAGCGGGAGGTTGAAAAGAATCCCATGTCATTTCTGGCAGCAGACCGGGCGGAGACGCAGTTTGCAGATAATGTGGATCTGCATGACCCGAGAGTGTATGCCAAGGCAAAAGAGCTGTTAGAACAATGGCAGAAAGAGGGGATTCTGGTTTCGGAGGAATCCGAATGTTATTATGTATATGAGCTGACTATGAACGGGCGCAGCCAGACCGGAATTGTGGCCTGCGCCGCAGTGGATGACTACGTAAATGGCGTAATTAAGAAGCATGAGAATACCCGAGAGGATAAAGAACAGGATCGGATCTGTCATGTAGATGTGACAGATGCCCATACAGGACCGATCTTTCTGGCCTATCGCTCTGACGAAGAGCTGAATCAGCTTGTGTCTGAGATATGCAGTCACGAGGCACTGTATGATTTTACCGCTGAAGATGGGATACGGCATCGGGTGTGGAAGGCTGTGGAAGGCAGTACCGGAGATGGCGCTACGGCCACGGAAGCCGGGAAAGCAGATAACGGAGCATCCGGGGAGGCGTCGGGGCAGTGGACAGGCCGGATTCAGAAGCGGTTCCGTCAGATGACCGGGATCTACATAGCGGACGGGCATCACCGGGCGGCTTCGGCAGTCAAGGTTGGCTTAAAAAGGAGAAAAGAGAATCCGGAGTATACGGGAGAGGAGCCGTTTAACTATTTTCTGTCGGTTCTGTTTCCGGACGACCAGCTGATGATTATGCCGTATAACCGGGTGGTAAAAGATTTAAACGGGAATACGGAGGAAGAGTTTCTAAAGAAGGTAAGAGGGGGGTTTGCTGTCTATAGACTGT
>ERZ779622.1237-NODE-1237-length-10980-cov-9.081739_pt1 | contig 10980 bp, 11 predicted proteins | sample MGYA00514188_ERZ779622 | MGnify/ENA primary metagenome ERZ779622 (study PRJEB29562, sample SAMEA4376702) | mouse gut metagenome | isolation source: Cecum | study: EMG produced TPA metagenomics assembly of the A DSS colitis mouse model was used to assess the...
CCGGGTGGAGAAGGTGGAGGACGTGGTCAACATCGGCGATATGATCTGGGTGAAGGTCACAGAGATCGACGAGAAGGGCCGGGTCAACCTGTCCTACAAGGACGCCCTCCGGGAGATCAAGGCCAAGAAAGAGGCCGGCGAGCCCGTCAAGTAAGAAGATGAATTCGCGGTATTTCCCCGCCCGCCCGGCGGGGAAATACCGTATTCTGATGAAATTTATCTCAAAAACACTTGACATTTGGGATGATTCGGATATAATGATTAAGCCTGTCTCTGCAGCGGGGCAGGCTTAATCCTTGCTCCCGGTCTGATTCCGGGGGCCATATGTCCATAAGGAGGTGCAAAAACATGGCAAAAATCAACGCGAACTACGAGGCGGTCTACATCCTGAAGCCCGACCTGAGCGAGGAGCAGATCGCCGCTCTGGTGGAGCGGTTCAAGGGCGTGGTCGAGGCGAACGGCACTGTGTCCGAGGTTGACGAGTGGGGCAAGCGCCGGCTGGCCTATCCTATCAACGACCTGATGGAGGGCTACTATGTGCTGATGACCTTTACCGCCGCCGCCGCCGTCCCCGCCGAGCTGGACCGTATTTTCCGGATCACCGACGGCGTGATGCGCTCCATGATCGTCTGCAAGGACGAGTAAGGGGGAGCGGCAATGCTGAACAAAATTTTCATTATGGGGCGCCTCACCCGGGACCCGGAGCTGCGGCGCACCCAGACCGGCACTCCGGTGGCTTCCTTCTCCCTGGCCGTTGACCGGGATTTCAAGGACAAATCCACTGGCGAGCGGGCCACCGACTTTATCGACGTGGTGGCCTGGCGTCAGACCGCCGAATTTGTCAGCCGCTACTTCGCCAAGGGCCGTATGGCCGTGGTGGAGGGCCGGCTTCAGATTCGGGATTGGACCGATAAGGAGGGCAACAAGCGCCGCTCCGCCGAGGTGGTGGCCGACCAGATTTATTTCGGCGACTCCAAGCGGGACAGCGACGGCGGGGGCTATTCCCCCAGCTACGGCCAGGGCGGGAGCTACTCCTCGCCCGCCGCTCCCTCCGACCCCTTCGGCGGCTACGGCGCGCCCCCCGCGGATGGCGACCAGTTCGCCGAGCTCTCAACAGACGACGGCAACCTGCCGTTTTGACTTTGACCATATGGTCGTAAAAGGAGGTTAATCTCATGGCTATGGAACGCGATAACAAGCCCATGCGGGGCCGCAAGCGCCGCAAGGTCTGCGCTTTCTGCGCCGACAAGGTGGAGCAGATCGACTACAAGGACGCCGCCAAGCTGCGCCGGTTCACGTCCGAGCGGGCCAAAATTCTGCCTCGCCGCACCACCGGCACCTGCGCCATGCATCAGCGCCAGCTGACTGAGGCCATCAAGCGGGCCCGTCAGATCGCTCTGCTGCCCTACGTCACCGACTGATTCTCCATCATCCGTAAAAATTGAACCGCGAAGCCCCCTATGCAGCGATTATCCTGCACAGGGGGCTTTGTCTTTTGCCCGATTTTACCGGAGCGGCCCGGAAGGTCCGGGAAATTTTTCACCTTCCGCGGGTCCGCCCCACCAGAAGGAGCAGGCCGGCGCACAGCGCCAGAATGACGCCGGCCATGGCGGCCGCCATACAAAACCGCGTATGTCTCCGAGTCTGCTCACGCTGAGCGGCCTGAGCCAGCGCCTCCTCCTCAGCCCTGGCCTGGGCTTCAGCCTCCGCTCTGGCCTCCTCCGCCTGACGGCGGGCCTCCTCCTCGGCCTCCCTGGCCGCCTGGGCCTCGGCCTCCAGCCGGGCGCGGCGTGCGGCATGGGTCTCTATGTGCTCAAAGAAATCGCCGCCCCCCTCGTCGGGACCCACCGCGGTGTAGTACAGCCCGTAGCGGCAAGGGGAGTAGGTTTTGATGTCCGCCGCCCGGGTGATGGGCTGGTCCTCGGCGCCGTAGATCCATTTGTAGAACCAGGTCCAGTGCTGGCTCTTGTGGCAGGCGAAGCCCTCCTGGGTCACCTGGAAGGGGGACTTGCCCCCCAGCCTGTCCGAGGGGGTGTCCAGATCAAGGGTGACGGGATTCTCCTCGTACAGGTGGAGGTACAGCTTTTCCACCGCCCAGGGGCCTCCGCTGTCCGGGAACCGGCCCGGGTCGGCGGCGGCGTGGACGGCCTGGGTGAGGGCGTCGGCACACAGCACATGGGCGCCGTGGCCGTACTCCCCGTCCAGGTCGTGGCTGACCACCACCAGGGGCCTGCACCGGCGGATACACGCCGCCAGATATCTTACAAAGTCCTCGTACTCGCTCCCCGCCCGGCGGTAGACCTGCTGCGCCTGAGCCAGGGCCTCGGCCCGGTTTTTGGACTGGGAGTACAGGTCTGGAAAATCAGAGATAATGGGGTAGTTTCGGATGCCCACCGTCCAAAGCCCGTCCAGCTGCTCGTGGGGGCGTCGGTGGTCCTGACGGCCGTTTACCTCAAAGTGCTGGACGAAGTAGACCACCTGGACGGCCAGCTCCCGCTCCACGGCGTAATAGGGCAGCAGGCCGGCAAAGAAAAGCTGCTCGTCGTCGGAGTGGGAGGAGACCAGCATCAGGTCGGCCTCCTCCAGGGGCGGCTCCCACACCTGGACCCAGCTGGGCAGCTCCCCGGGGGAGAGGGCGTAGACCTCTGAGAGAGCGGTCCCCGCTGGAAACTCCAGGGTCAGCTCGGCCGGCACGCCGCCCAATAGGGCGGGCACATCCACATACTGGTGGAGGAAGCCCTCCTCCCCGCAGGTAGCGGTTCCGTTCAGCGTCCAGGGCTGGGGGAGGCGGTCAAAGAGGAGATACAGCCCGGCAATCCCGCCGGAGCGGGAGACTGTAATCCGCCCGCTCTCCTGGGCAGCGCTCCAGGTGGTCTGGTCGCCGTCCCACAGCCGTTTGGAGTTGGAAAAACCCTCCGCCTGGAAGGCGGCGCCCGTATGGTCCGCCTCCTGGGCGCCGGCGGAGACGGTAAGCGCGGCACAGAGGAGCAAAAACAATCCGAAGGCCCGGAGTTTTCTCATTTCGCTTTCCCCCTTTGCCTCAATATACCATAGGACGGGTAGAAAGGCAACTGTGTGAGTCATGGGGCTCGCCGGTCCGCCTAAAAGTATAAATCAACACCTTCCGCTTCGTCAAAATTTTTCCTTGCAAACCGGAGCGTGGTGTGGTATAGTATAGAAGCGCTGAAAACCGCAGGTGTAGTTCAATGGCAGAATGTCAGCTTCCCAAGCTGAACACGAGGGTTCGATTCCCTTCACCTGCTCCACGTCGGAGCAAAGTCCGCTTTGCTCCGGCATTTTTTTGCAAAAAATGCCATCCGCTCCGCTCCCTTGCTCCTCCTCTCCAAACCGGACCCGCTGCGCAGCCGTTGGCGGCTCCGCCGCCTTACGGATGCGGCGTACCCCTTGCGGGTGCTTCGCTGGGCTCCGGTTTGGGTTCGGGCGCGGACCTGGAGACTGCATCTTTTTTGGCGCTACAGTCCATACAAAAACCCGCCGAAATCCTTGTGTTTCAAGGACTTTCTGCGGGTTTCATTTTTTGTGTTCCACCATTTGATTGTTCAAAAGTGTTCATGAATAATCAATTCGGTGGTGGAAAATGTGGTGGAAGTTTACCGCCCCATCCCTCTCAGGAATCAATAAAGCTCCGGATGCGCAGCCGCACCCCCAGCTCCGCCGCGATCTTTTTACAGTTTTCAATCTCCTGCTGTGTCTTGTCCTTGTCTACAATGGTCATCACCACATCGGGCACATAGGCCGCCGACTCCTTGGCGAAGTCCAGCATGGCCTGATAGGCCGCCTCTCCCTGGGCGGGGTGGCACAGAGCGGCGTAATCGGCGGCGTTGTCGCTGTTCAGCGAGATGGACAGGGTGTGGACGCGGCCCTTCAGCTCGGGGCACACATCCCGGCCGTGAATCAGATTGGCGTGGCCGTTGGTGTTGATGCGCACGGGGGGCAGCCTGCCGCCGAACCTCTCCTTCAGCCGGTCCACCAGCCACAGCAGGTCGTCCAGCCGGTAGGTGGGCTCACCGTAGCCGCAGAAAACGATCTCCCGGTAGGAGCACACGTCCCGGCCCAGAAAGCTGTCCAGCGCCTCCTCCCGAGTGGGCTCCCGCTCCAGCCACAGGGAGTCCTCGGTATAGATGGACCCCTGTGCTCTGCCCTGGCGCAGGCAGAACTCACAGGCGCAGTTGCACTTGTTGGTCAGGTTGACGTACAGCGCATCCTCATATTCGTAGGTGATGGTCATAGCGCTTCCTCCTCAATTCCAAAAAACCGTTTTCCGTTCTTCAGAGTGATTTCCGCCGCCTGCTCGGGCGTGATTCCCTTCACCTGGGCCACGGTCTCGGCCACCCGGTAGACATAGCCCGAGTCGTTCCGCGTCCCCCGGAAGGGCTCCGGGGTCAGGTAGGGGGAGTCGGTCTCAATCATAATGCGGTCCATGGGCAACCAGCCGATGACCTCCAGGGACTTCCGGGCGTTCTTATAGGTGACCACCCCGGTGAAGGACAGCATCCAGCCCAGCTTCACCAGAATTTTGGCGTCCTCCAGGCTGCCGGAGTAACAGTGGTATACCCCGGTAACCCCGGGATGGGCCTTCACCGCCTCCAGGCAGTCCCGGTGGGCCTCCCGGTCGTGGACAATCACGGGCAGGCCCAGCTCCTCCGCCAGCTCCAGCTGAGTATGAAAGACCTGCTGCTGAAAGTCGTGGGGCGGGTTGTCCTTCCAGTAATAGTCCAGTCCGATCTCCCCAATGGCCCGCACCTTGGAGTGGCCGGCCAGGGTCCGGAGGGCGTCTGCGGTGTCCGGGGAAAAGCCCTCGCAGTCGGAGGGATGGACCCCCACGGCAGCGTAAACGAAGGGAAATTTCTCCGCCAGCTCCACCGCCGTCCTGGAGCTGGCCAGGTCGCAGCCCGGGTTGAGGATCAGCTCCACGCCCCTCTCGGGCATGGAGGAAAGCACCTCCAGCCGGTCGGCGCTGAAGGCCCCGGAGTCGTAATGGGCGTGTGTATCAAACAGGCGCATGGCGGTCCCTCCCGCAGTTTTCTTCTATCATACCCCACCGGAAAGAAAAAATCAAGGGCGGTCCGAGGGGTTGACAGGGTCCGCGGGCCGGTGATAGACTGGGGTCATCCAAGAACTATCCCGGCAGCCGGGGAGTCCGACAGAAAATACGATGTGAGGAGTTTGTTTCATGCTTCTAAAACGAGTATGCGTTCTCTATTTCAGCCCCACCGGGGGCACAGAGAAGATCGCCCGGGCGGCGGCCGGGGCGTTGGCCGGCAAATTGGGCCTGGACCAGGAATTTTTCGACTTCACCCGGCCGGAGGGCCGCGAGACCGAATACCGCTTCGGCCCCGAGGACCTTCTGGTGATGGCCTCCCCGGTGTACGCCGGCCGTCTGCCCAACAAGCTGGCGCCTGAGTACAAGGCCAAAATTTTTGGTGAGGGCTCCCCCGCCGTGCCCCTGTGCGTCTTTGGCAACCGCAGCCCCGACGAGGCCCTGCGGGAGCTGGTCCTGCTGCTGGAGGGCAACGGCTTCCGGGTCGCGGCGGCCGCCGCCTTCGCCGGACGCCACGCCTTCTCCGACAAGGTGGGCGAGGGCCGGCCCGACAGGGACGACCTGGAGGAGATCGCCGCCTTCGCCGCCAGAGCGGCGGAGAAGCTGTCCGGGGACATCCTTCCCCCGCTGGATATGGACCGGAGTGAAATCGGCCCCTACTACACCCCCCTGAAGGAGGACGGAACCCCCGCCAAATTCCTCAAGGCCAAGCCCCTCACCGACTGGAGCAAGTGCTCCCGCTGCGGGGCCTGCGCCCGGTTCTGCCCCATGGGCAGCATCGACCGGGAGACCATGGAGGCCGTGGGGCTGTGCATCAAGTGCCAGGCCTGCGTGCGCAAGTGTACCCGTCACGCCAAGTACTTCGAGGACCCGGATTTTCTCTCCCATGTGACCATGCTGGAGCAGAACTACACCCGCCGGGCGGAAAACATCACCCTGCTCTGAGTTCACCGTATATGAAAGCGCGCCGCCGGAACTTCCGGCGGCGCGTCTTTTATGTCAGGCTTATGCTGAACTCCACAAAATAGCTCTGCTTCTCCCCCTCGAGCCCGCCGAGGACATTTTCCTCGATTCGGTCCTCAAAATACAGCCGGTAGCCGGAGAACTCCGTCTCGCAGTCCACCCGGAAGCCGTCGTAGTCCTGGTGATAGTTCCCTTCGGCGTCGATCACCGCCTGGGACACCGCCTCTGCGTAGTACCGGTCGATTCCCAGGGCCAACATGGAGACGCGCAGCTGCTCGCCGGGGAGCACTTCCACCCTGGAATCGGGTTCCTTGAAATCATAGGTGTCCTCGCTCTCCCAGTCCCTGAAGATGGTCACCCCAGTAACCACCCCATCCTTCTGGATGAAGCGGAAGCTGGGCGGAGGGGCATCCTCCACGGGAAAGTGCCAGCCGTACTGCCGCCCGATCCGCCTCAGGTAGCTCCCGTCCTCCATGAGTCGGGGGAGGGACACCTTTCCCTGCTCATACTGCTCAAGGTAGTTGTAATTGTCCACAAACTCCTCCACCGTCAGCTCAGTTCCCCGATTGGGGGGCTGTGAGGCCCGGTCCGCCGCCCACACCGTCAGCCCGGAGCACAGCAGCACGATCAGGATATAGCCCGCCACCCGCATCCAGCTGCCCTTCCGGTCCCAGAAGGAGGTCTCCTTTGTGCTGCCGTCCAGATAGACCTGCCCCTCCCTCTCCCAGGGCACGGGGAACTCGTGGGTAACGTTCCAGTACATCCAGCCGTAGAACAGCGCCCCGACACCGGCGCCAATTGCCAGGTTCAGCGGCTGGGGAAGCAGCATGGGCAGGTCCAGGACGGCCAGGAAACCCGCCACGCTAAAGGAGCGCCGGGCCGCCTCTCCCAGGCCAAGGGGAGTGCCGTCCTCCCGGACGATTCTCAGCCCGAACAGGGCTTTGCCGGGGGTGGTCCCGAAGCGGTGGAGGAGGAAGGTCTCACTGGCCGCCGTCAGCAGCAGAACCAGCATGCTCAGCGTCAGGCCTCCTTTCTTCTCCAGAACGGCCATTTCCAGACTGAGCGGGCCGCAGAGGGCCAGCAAGGTGGAACAGATTCCCCGGTCCACCCCCCGGGCAAACCACCGCCGCCAGGGGAACACCCGCTTGGGCGCCCGGTCCTCCCGGATGACCTCCGCGTCCTGGGCCAGCCGGTCCAGATAGAGCTGGGCGTTCAGGGTGGCAAACTCCACCCCGTCCTCCCGCAGCTCCCGGCACAGCGCGGCCGCCCGGTCCAGCTCTCGCTGTTCCTTCTCCAGCCCTATCGCCCGCAGCTCCAGGGCGGAACCCAGGTCCCGGTCCCCCCGCTGCAGGTCGTGGATGTCCTCCAGGGAGAAGCCCAGCTGGCGGAGCAGCTTTACCTTTAATAAAAGGTCCACGTCACGACCGGCATAATTCCGATAGCCGTTCTCCCCTCGCTCGGGGGTGAAAAAGCCCTGGTCCTCGTAGTAGCGGATGTTGGCCCGGGCCAGCCCGGTGCGGGCTTCCACCTCTTTGATTGTCATTTGCGCACCCTCTTTTCCTTGGTTTTAAGGCGAGTATACACTATCAAGCGCCTTTACAGTCAATACCCTGATGAAAAATGACGAATACGTTTCTCCCCTGTCATCCCCCTTCCCCCCTCCCGAATGGCAAATCTATGCAGGTTCCCCAATGGTTTGGGTCACAATTAACACTCTTTTATTTTTTACACAAATTTTTGAAGAAAAAACTGTACAAATTGACAGGGCTGTCCCACTTGCTTTAAGCCCGAAAACCCGATATAATTTCAATGGTTAGACACTGCATAATGCCAGAGCTGATAAGACCGCAACGCCGGGACGGGCCCGTGTTGCTCTTTTTTCGCCTTTTCTTTGTTAAAAATCTAACAAAGATGGGCGGACGGGTTTGGTGCGCCCTATGTATCGTTTTGCTCCCCGTCTCTGATCTGGAAGAGCGTACGGGATGGAGGGGCGCTCACGATAGTGTCAAGAATTTAAACTAGGAGGACTGCAAAATGGATTTTCATCTGACGAAAGAGCAAGAGATGGTCCGCAAGATGTACCGCGAGTTCGCCGAGACCGAGGTCAAGCCTTTGGCCGAGGAGATCGACGAGGAGGAGCGCTTCCCCATGGAGACCGTGGAGAAGATGGCCAAGCTGGGCATGATGGGCATCTACTTCCCCAAGGAGTACGGCGGCGCCGGCGGCGACGTGCTCTCCTACGCCATGTGCGTGGAGGAGCTGGCCAAGGTGTGCGGCACCACCGCTGTCATCGTGTCCGCCCACACCTCCCTGTGCTGCGCCCCCATCTTTGAGCACGGCACCGAGGAGCAGAAGAAGAAGTACCTGCCTGATCTGCTGAGCGGCAAGAAGATCGGCGCTTTCGGCCTGACCGAGCCCAACGCCGGCACCGACGCCTCCGGCCAGCAGACCACCGCCGTGAAGAACGAGAACGGCGACTGGGTCCTCAACGGTTCCAAGTGCTTTATCACCAACGGCACCGTGGCCGAGACCTTCGTGGTCTTCGCTATGACCGACAAGAAGCTGGGCAACCACGGCATCTCCGCCTTTATCGTGGAGAAGAGCTTCCCCGGCTTCTCCGTGGGCAAGCACGAGAAGAAGATGGGTATCCGCGGCTCCTCCACCTGCGACCTGATCTTTGAGGACTGCATCGTTCCCAAGGAGAACCTGCTGGGCCAGGAGGGCAAGGGCTTCAAGATCGCCATGATGACCCTGGACGGAGGCCGTATCGGCATCGCCGCGCAGGCTCTGGGCCTGGGCGAGGGCGCCATCAACGAGGCTGTGAAGTACACCCAGGAGCGCGTGCAGTTCAAGAAGCGCCTGAGCCAGTTCCAGAACACCCAGTTCCAGCTGGCCGACATGCACACCCGGATGCAGGCCGCCCAGTACCTGGTGTACGCCGCCGCCATGAAGAAGCAGAACCACGAGTCCTACTCCATGGACGCCGCTATGGCCAAGCTCTTCGCCGCCGAGTCCGCCTCCGACGTGACCCGCCGCGCCGTTCAGCTGTTCGGCGGTTACGGCTACACCCGTGAGTACCCCGTGGAGCGCATGATGCGCGACGCCAAGATCACCGAGATCTACGAGGGCACTTCCGAGGTCCAGCGGATGGTCATTTCCAGCCACCTGGGCGTGAAATAAGATAGGAGGCAGATTGAAATGAAAATTATTGTTTGTGTCAAGCAGGTCCCCGATACCTCCGGTAAGGTGGCCGTCAACCCCGACGGTACCCTGAACCGCGCCTCCATGGCCGCCATCACCAACCCCGACGACCTGAACGCTGTCGAGGCCGCCCTGGTCCTGAAGGAGCAGACCGGCGCCGAGGTGATTGTCGTCTCCATGGGCCCCCCGCCCGCCGAGGGTATGCTCCGCGAGGTTATGGCCCGGGGCGTGGACCGCGCCATTCTGGTGTCCGCCCGTGAGTTTGGCGGCTCCGATACTTACGCCACCTCCCAGATCCTGGCCGCCGCCATCGACAAGATCGGCGTGGACAAGGACGACGTCGTCATGTGCGGCCGTCAGGCCATCGACGGCGACACCGCTCAAGTCGGCCCCCAGATCGCCGAGAAGCTGGGCCTGCCCCAGGTGTCCTACGCCGCCGAGATCACCAAGGAGGGCGACACCCTCACCATCAAGCGCATGCTGGAGGACGGCTACATGACCATCAAGGTCAAGACCCCTTGCCTCATCACCTGCATCAAGGAGCTGAACACCCCGCGGTACATGAGCGTGGGCGGCATCTATGAGTGCTATTCCAAGCCCTATGAGATCTTCGACTACAACACCCTGAAGGATCATCCCTTCATCGACAAGGACACCATCGGCCTGAGCGGCTCCCCCACCAACATCCTGACCTCCTTCACTCCTCCCCAGAAGGGCGCCGGCATGATGCTGGAGGGCGCTGACAAGGCTACCTGCGATACTCTGGCCGGCATTCTGGCCAAGAAGCACATGATCTGAGAAGGGAGATAAGAAGATATGTCTACTTTTAATAGTTCCGACGTTGCCGCCTTCAAGGGCGGAGTCTGGGTATTCTGCGAGCAGCGCCAGGGCACTATGATGCCCACCTCCTTCGAGCTCATCTCCGAGGGCCGTAAGCTGGCCGACGAGCTGGACACCAAGCTGTACGGCATCCTCCTGGGCGACGGCATTGAGGGCATCGCCAAGGAGCTGGGCGGCTACGGCGCCGACGGCGTGTACGTCTGCGACCACCCCTTGCTGAAGAACTACACCACCGACGGCTACACCAAGGTCATCTGCGATGTGATTGAGGAGTACAAGCCCGAGATCATGCTCATCGGCGCCACCAACATCGGCCGCGACCTGGGCCCCCGGTGCGCCGCCCGTCTGCACACCGGCCTGTGCGCCGACTGCACCCACCTGGATGTGGACATGGGCATCTACAAGGATTTCCTGAAGGAGAACTCCACTCTGGCCCCCGAGCGCATCGACGCCACCAGCCACGCCATGGTGCTGGGCCAGAAGCACGATGTGTCCCGCGACCTGAAGATGACCCGTCCCGCCTTCGGCGGCCACCTGATGGCCTCCATCATCTGCCCCCGGTTCCGTCCCGCCATGGCCACCGTCCGTCCCGGCGTCATGAAGAAGGCCGCCTTCGACCAGGCCAAGGCCGATGCCTGCGAGATCATCAAGCCCAGCTTTGAGCTGACTGAGGCCGACATGCAGACCGAGGTGGTCGAGGTCGTCAAGGCCGCCAAGAAGCTGGTTGATCTGATCGGCGCCGACGTGGTCGTCTCCGTGGGCCGCGGCATCTCCAAGGACGTGGAGGGCGGCATCAAGCTGGCTGAGGAGCTGGCTGAGGTCCTCGGCGGCGTTGTGGGCGGCTCCCGTGCCACCATCGACTCCGGCTGGCTGTCCGCCGACCATCAGGTGGGCCAGACCGGCAAGACCGTCCA
>ERZ779622.1243-NODE-1243-length-10938-cov-4.612791_pt1 | contig 10938 bp, 8 predicted proteins | sample MGYA00514188_ERZ779622 | MGnify/ENA primary metagenome ERZ779622 (study PRJEB29562, sample SAMEA4376702) | mouse gut metagenome | isolation source: Cecum | study: EMG produced TPA metagenomics assembly of the A DSS colitis mouse model was used to assess the...
TGATCATCACCTGGATTGCCTCATCAATCTTACGGCTGAATTTGTCCGCCGCTTTCTCTGAACCGAAGATGGACAGCTTACATTTATCAGGACATCCGAATTTAAGCGCCGTCTTGCGCACTTCATCTTTTACAATCTCATCGTCCACAATGGCAATCCGCTCCAGGGAATACTGGGGAATCCAGAATCCGCACACCTGCCCGTGGATCAGCCTGTCGTCAATTCTTACATCTAAAATCGCCATTTGTTCTTCCTCCTACATGGATACCAGGCCCAAGATGCCCAGCACAAAGCCAACGACTACAATACCGGCGATGATTTTCTGTACCTTATATTTCTTCTTAATAAAGCTGAAAATCCCCAGGGTAAAGACTAAGGGCAGCATTTTGGGAAGAATCTGATCCAGATACTCCTGAATCACAATCTCACTCCCTGCCAGGGTAAACTGCAAGGGGCAGGAAATGCTGACCCACATAGCAATCATACAGCCGATGGACATAGCTCCGATGATACCGGCACAGTGGGTAAAAAGCTGCATTTTTCCGCTGGACTGCATATCCGACAATAGGGCGGAACCCTTCTCATACCCCAGAAACAAGGTAATCCACCGGGTTGCAAAGTTGGGAATGTTGAATACCAGCAGAAGGATAAAGGGGGCAATTACATTTCCCTCCTTGGCGAAGCCTACGGCCAGAGCACAGGCCAGAATCCGGATAATGCCCCAGAAGAAGGTATCGCCGATGCCGGATAAGGGACCCATTAGTGCAACCTTGATGGCGTTGATGGATGCTACGTCAAAGCTCTTATCCTTTTTCGCCTTCTCCTCCATGGCAATGGTCGTTCCCATTACAAAGGGGGAAGGTGCAACTGTCATATTGAACGCTGCAATATGGCGGTGCATGGAAGCCTTGAGGGCTTCGTCATCGCCCTTATAAATTTTTCTTAAAACCGGCATAATGGAGAACAGAAAGCCCAGGCCTTCCATCCGCTCGTAGTTGAAGGAACCAAGAAGGGTAAAGCTCCTCCAGAACACGCCCCGGAAATCTTTTCTTGTAATATTATTTTCTGCACTGACGATCTCATTTTTCTTTGCCATGGCTTAATCCTCCCACTCATCGTCCGAAGTTGATACGGTCTCTGTCTTCACACTTTCATTCTCTCTCAGCATAAAGATAATCCATGCAATGGCTACTGCCACGCCCGCAATGGCAATCATGGTCAAGTCAAATCCCACAAAGGCCGCCGGAATGAATCCCAGAATAAAATAGGGAATCAGCCGCTTTTCCATAATGATATTCAGAAGAAGCGCAAAGCCAAGGCAGGGAAGAATGGCTGCTACACCGGAGAGACCTAAGTTTACCCATGCAGGCATTCCGGCCACGATTGATTCAATCACCGTATTTCCAAAGTACATCACAAAGAAGGTAGGCAGGAAATACGCCAGGGTGGTGCAGACACCGCAGAAGTAATGCAGCATGCGGATTCCCCGGAAATCCAGAGCATCAATCTTGTGATCCGCTGCAACCATCACGCCGGAATACGCCGACAGCAGCAGTGTGTTCAGGAACTGCATAATGACTGCTACGGGAACTCCGAAGAGAATAGCCGTTTCCGGGCCGGTTCCTGTCATAATGGCAACTGCCGTTCCGATAGTTCCGCCGATTCCGATATCCAGCTGGGCCGTGGGGCCGATTCCCGTTGCGCCCATCCACATAAGCTGAAGCTCTGCGCCGATGATCAAACCTGTTTTCACGTCTCCTAAAATCAAACCTACCAAAAAGCCTGTAACAACCGGTTCGCGCAATTTACATTCGCCCAGCCAGTCTCCTTCCGATCTGCTCACTGCCGCAACCAGTGCAACAAGAAGCGCCTGCAGTAAACTCATAACTTTTCCTCCTGTTTTTAGTTCCGCAGTTTCCCTTCCGAAGCCCCCCTAACAGAAGAATTTCCGGCCGTATTCTACGTCCGTATATTCTTCTGGGCTCCGTACGGGAACCTGCTGTTTTTAGTTCCGCATCCGCCCTCCCAGAGCCCCTTTTCTAGAAGAAATTACGGTTGCTTCGCAGCCGCAATTCCTTCTGGGCTCCGTTCGGGCTTCTGCTGTTTTTTAGTTCCGCATCCGCCCTTCCGGCCTCTGCTGTTCCATTTTGTTTCCTGTACCATCCGCGAACTGGTATATGTGGTATATGTATCGAACCACTTAAATTATGTATATCACTATTTTGATTTTTTTGCAAGATTAAAGTGCAAAAAAATCATATTTTGTATATTTTAGATATTTTTTCATGCTGTTTTTATGCAGTTTGAACATTCGTTTTCAAAAAGTGGTATACTCCATTTGGTAAAAAAAGCCCCTGGGGTCTGTATTGATACAGAAACCCCAGAGGCTTCAAAAAAACATCTTCTTTTTAGTATGTAAAGGAATTTACAAATTTTCTTTCAAAAAAATCTTCTGTGTAAACGTACGCGTCTTTGAATATGTAGTCTTTCAGCCGCCGCATAAAGGGCGGTGTGTAATTCTGATTCATCAAGGCATGATTTTTCACTTGATTATATAAATTGGCATTTTTATCCTTGCTGCACACCAATATGTAGTGCACATGCTCTTCTGCAAATTTTACAGGGTTACTGACATCAAAAATGCTGCTTTTGTTTCCTTTCTCCATCATGGTATAGAAAATATCTAAAATCATATACCAGTTCGCATAGGCCTTCTTGATAATATTATCTTTTGTTTTTTGCTTGTCCCCTTTCACCGGGCAATCCTTAAACTCTATCAAAAACCATTCGTTCTCCCGGTTAATCAGAAAAGAGTCGACGGTATTAATCGGATGTTCCTCTGGCAATGTCCCCTTTACCTGCTTATATCCAACTTTCGCCACCGTATCCATAGATATGGTCTTAAAATCCAGCTCTCCATTGTACAGATACCTATCGCCGGCCTCGTTGAGAGAATCTTTATGCAAATTCGACAAACAGGAAACCGATATCCCGTACTCTTTGAAATATTGCATCACGGTATCCTTGAAAACATCAAAATTGCTCATCTTCTTCCGTTCCTATCTCATATCTCAAATTATCTAAAAGCATACTCGGCGTTACCAGCTGGCTGTATATTTTATCCAGACACTCTGTCACATCTTCAAAGACCGATAATCCTTCCTCCTGTCCGGAAAGATAAAATCTGCACTTTGGGAATAGCTCATATTTTTTGGCATACAGCTCGATGGCTTCCAGAAAATCCCGGCTGTGGGTTGTGACTACAATGCTCAAGTCAAATTTCTTCTGCAGCAGTACGATCATCTCCGCATACACCAGCTGCCATTCGGGATGTAGATGTATTTCCGGTTCATCCAGGATTAAAACATCCTTTTCCTTTAAAATCCCTTTTTCCAGAAGCAGCTTTAACAGCACAAAGGACTTCAAGCCTGCGGACAGATTTTCAAAATGGATAGGTTCTTCAAATTTTTCAGAATGGAGGCTCCACTGTCCGTTTTGGACCAGGATCTGCCCATCTGCCACACGCTTCAAAATATCGTAAATCTCCTTGAGATTTTCTTTTGCGCTGACGGCTTCAAAAATTCCGTCCATAATATCATCGTCTGTCTCGTTCAGACGATTCAGAAGCCCTTTGCGGTATCCATTCCCTATATAAAGCCAAAGATGATTGGATACCTGATCCAAGACAAAGGGATCGTCAATAAAAAACGCTTCATGCAAAATGTTATAATCCGCCTGCCATTGAACGCACTGATTTCCCCGGAATACCACATCCAGTTCTTTTCCCTTGATCTCCAGAGAAACCTTTGTATCTTTTCCAGATGACCGCAGACACTTCACTTGTTCACCAAATACCTGAATAAAAAAGCGCTCGATGAGCTCCAAAGCCACTTTGTAATCATCGTTCCTCTTTCTTGCTACAATTTTTTCATAAGAATCTTCCAGAAGTTCCGACATGTTTTCCTCTGTTAATTGCACATCATACCTGGCACATGCCTGTTCCAAATAATCCCGAAAAAGCACCTCGTCCAGAATGTCTCCTTCTGTTTCTACCAGCTTACTGCTCATAGCCCTGGCAATTCTATCAGAAGTCATGCGCAGGGAACCGCTGTTTCTTGTCCCCGTCATGCTGTGTATAAGGGCATTGCGCACCCCTCTCCTGATGATTTCCAATATTTCATCCCGCCTGCGGTTCTCAATTTTTAAATCCATATCATAGAAAGCGTTAAAGGCAGAATAAAGAACCTTTCCAATCGTACTTTTTCCTGTATTGTTTTCTCCTGCAATCACAGTAATGCCGTCAATCGTAATCTCTGCATGTTTGATTTTGGCAAAATTATCAATTTTCAGTCTCATATTCCATATCCTTCTTATTTCCCATGAAAAAGCATTCCGTTTTTATTATGTTCCCTACTCTACCTTATCTTTCCCTGAAAAACAACATCAAATCACAGCCGGGACAGTTTCTCATACAGGGGCAGCATACAATGATACGCCTCGTCGAAAACCGGCTTTAACTTGTCGTAATCATCCTGATGAGCTGCAATGGGTTCTACCTCCTCCCGGAATTTCAGGAAACGCTTCACTTCTCCAAAGTCATCAAAAACGCCCACGCCCACACCTGCAATGACCGCGGCTCCGATGGCAGTGGCTTCCTCCACGCAGTCGGGCAGACGCAGAGTAACGTTCAGCACATCCGCCAGGATTTGCGTCACCACTTTTCCCTTGGCGCCGCCGCCCGTAAGGCACATGGTTTTGATATCCGCCTGCTTCCGGTAGGCTTTGAGAATCAGCTCCATATTCATGGCAATTCCTTCCATAACCGCCCGTATATAGTCCCGCTTCTCATGCTCCGGCTTAATTCCCAGAAAAGCCGCACTGGTATCGGGATTCCACCGGGGGCTGCGCTCTCCCAGAAGATAGGGAAGGAAAATCAGGTTTTTGGCCCCTGCCGGAGATTTCTCAATCATCTTGTTCAATTCTTCATAGGAGGCGCCTCCGCAGAGGGCACGCCGGATGTACGAATAGGAGCTGCCTGCCGCCTGCATGGCGCCGCAGGGCATATACCGCCCCGGAATCACATGGGCAAAGCAGAACAAGGTCTGTTCTTCGTCGATAAAAGGTTCCGTAGTCGTACCTCCGATCCAGGCGGAGGTCCCGAACGTCAGGTAAAATTCCCCGTCCCGGATACAGGCTGCACCCACTGCCGAGCAGGGACCGTCCCCGCCGCCGCACACCACCGGGGTTCCCGCAGGCAGGCCCATCTCACCGGCCACCCGGTCCTGGACATAACCTGCGATATCCGTGGATTTTTTAAGCTGCGGCAGCTTATCTTTCTCAATCCCTGCCGCTTTCAGAATTTCTTCCGACCACTTAAGCTTCCGCAGATCCAGGGCGTTGGTCCCGGAGGCGTCCGAATAATCCGTCACAAAATTTCCCGTAGCCCGGGCTATAATATAATCCTTGGCCTGGAGCATCTTATACGTCTTCCCATATACCTCCGGCTCATGCTTTTTCAGCCACATAAGCTTCTCAATGCTGTAGCTGGGACTCACCCGGTGCCCCGTAATGCGGTACATGCGCTCAGCACCAATCTCCCTCTCTAAATGCGCTGCCTCCTCCACGGCCCTCTGGTCCGCCCAGATCATAGCGTCCCGCAGAGGTACTCCGTTCTTATCCACCACCAGGCATCCCTGCATCTGGGCACTGAAAGACACGGCCGCTACCCGGGAAGCATCCTCTCCTTCCAGCACTGCCTTGGTGGCGTCACACACGGCGTCCCACCAATTTTCCGGATCCTGCTCCGCATAATTTCCGTTGAAAAAGCGTACGTCGTAAGAAACGGTCACACTGCGGAGCATTTTCCCCTTTGTGGTAAACAAGGTAGCCTTATTTCCCGAAGTCCCCAGATCATGTGCAATCAAAAACTGTTCCAAAATCATTCTCCCCTTTCATCCTCTGGTTTTCTATTCTCTATTTCCGGCGGAAGCACCGCTCACACACCATATACGGAGACGCCAGCGGCAGAAGTTTTCCGCAGTACCGGCACCTGGCAATGTAATCGGCCTTTCCCCTGGTCAGATACCGCATAATCATCATCTCCGTCTTATCCCGCTCTGCCTGAAGCCACTCCTCCTCTACCACCTTCTGCATCCGGTGGGAAAACTGGTAGTAGAGGTCCAGCTGTTTGTAATAGGTTTCATACTGCTGGATTCCCCGGCGCTTGTCCCGCTCCAGCCGGGGCCGCTCCAGGGATACGTCTGCCGTATAATTCTTGCAGTAGGAAAGCCAGAGAGCCACCACCTTTTTGTCCTTGATATCAATGGGACAAGTAATCATCCGGTACAGCGTCCGCTTGTTGTCAAAACCGTCAATGCGGTCCTTCCACTTCTTTGCCTGTTCATACAAAATCAGCGCCTCGTCAATGTTTTCCTTCACAAAGGGCTCCGAGGGCGTGACGGAATGCCAGATACGCAGGATTTCGTCCAGAGGCCCGTTGATATCCAGCAAAATCTGAGGGAATCCCAGATTGACCTTCTCAATAGGCAGATCCGCCGCTTTCATCCGGTCCTGAACCAGCGCCAGCTCTTCCTCTCCCATGGCGTTCACATAGCCGGAATTGTAAATTCCGTACCTTCCGGCCCGGCCGGCAATCTGCAGCACCTCGGATACGGTCAGAGGCCTCCGGCTCACTCCGTCAAATTTATCTGCCTGCAGAAACACAATCCTGCGTACCGGAAGATTCAGCCCCATGCCAATGGCATCCGTAGCCACCACAACACTGGTCTTTCCCCGATTGAACAGCTGCATCTGGCGGCGGCGGATTTCCGGCGGAAGGCTTCCGTATATCACACTGGCATCTACCCCGCACTCTTCCAGGCGTCCCGCCACATCCAGCACGGATTTCTTGGAAAAAGCAATCAGTGCATCCCCGGGCCGTACATCTTCCGGAAAGGCAAAGGGCTCATCCTCACAGATCAGGGCCGTCTTCCTCTCATAGCCCCGGATCTCCCAGCTGTCTTCGCACAATTCAATCAAATGGGTGATAGCCGTCTCCGCCGCCGGACTCATGCAGATATGAATTTCCCGGGCCCGAAGCCCCAGAATGGCCTTGGTCCAGGAATGGCCCCGGTCCGCATCCGCCACTAGCTGGGCCTCGTCAATAACCGCAATCTCATAGGGTTCATCAAAATCCGCCATCTCCACCGTAGATGCCGTAATGCGGCTGTTTTCCTCCTGGATGCACTCCTGTCCCGTCAGCATGGTACAGGGAACACCCGCCCCGTTCATCCGCTCGTACACCTCCAGGGCCAGCAGACGCAAAGGCCCCAGATAGACACCTTTCTGCGCCGTCATCAGGCGTTCCAGGGACTGAAAGGTTTTCCCGCTGTTGGTAGGGCCGATATGCAGTACAAAATGGCGATGCATCTGGCGCACTTCCGGAAACTCCATCTCCGGCCGGGAAGGTACCAGCTCCAGAATCTTATTCTTTACCGTATACTGCCGGTAGGCCGGATACAGGGTAAAAAGCGTCTCCGTACAAATGGCGCCTGCTTTTCGGCGCCGCAGAAAAGCCAGAAACTCCCCGTCAATCCCCTCCTGCTGCTCCGGCAGCAGCATCCCCAGATCCAGCTGGGCCAGCTTGGGAAGGAGATCCGTATTGAATTTCTTTACCAGATCCTCCTGGTTCTTGTGATAGGCAAACCAAGCCAGGCCTTTCATCTGACGATGGATATCTTCCAGGTTTCCCAAGGAAATTCTGGAAGGCCTGGCACGGTTCAGCATTTTGCGGAGTGCAGAAAAGCGATCCGGAAGATTTACACTTTTCAAGGGCTTCTTCCGTTTCTTTCTCCCCTCCAGCTCATACTGCTCCGCATAAAATTGTACCAGTTTATTTTTATTCAGCATTTCATCTCCCGCTCCCGGCCGCTTCCTTCGCGAAGGGGTCCCCTGCGGCAGCCGGTATTTTTCTCTTACTTGTCCACTAATGATATTATTATAAAACATTTTTCCTTCCCAGGCAAATACGGAATTTTCCCTTCCCTGTTGTATCCTGACAGAATTTCAGGTAAAATGGATTCAAAACAGCAGAAGCCCTGACAGGGCGGATGCGGAACTGGAATCAACACAAAAGGGAGGACTGTAATATGTTTTTTGTTTCTCTGACAGAATGGACCTGGCAGAATATTCTGATTCGTATTCTGTCTTCGCTGATTCTAGGATCCCTTATCGGAATCGACCGGGGCGCCAAGCGCCGGGGCGGCGGCGCCCGGACGGATGCCGCCGTCTGCCTGGGCGCAACCCTGGTCATGCTGACTGCCCAATATATGGATGTAACGTTTTCCGGCAGCGCCGACATCTCCCGCATGGCCTCCCAGGTCATCAGCGGTGTAGGATTTCTGGGCGCCGGTTCCATCCTCATCTCCGGCCACCGAGTGCGGGGACTTACCTCCGCCGCCAGCATCTGGATCTGTGCCTGCATCGGCCTTGCCGCGGGAATCGGCTTTGTGGACGGGGCCGCACTCGTCACCCTGGTACTGCTCGCCGGCCTCCACATTCTTCCATTTATCGAAGAACATATCTACCATCTGTCCCGTTACGTAACCCTGTATGTGCAGGCGGAGGAGAGCCGGACGGCTGCCACCCTTCTGCACCGGCTGAAACAAGACGGCTGCAAGATTGATATGTACGATCTGGACCGTCCCCGGTCCAGCGGCCAGGCCTTTGTCATCTTAATCACGGTCTACATTCCCTGGAAAATCAACAAAGAAGAATACCTGGATGAGCTGGCGGAAACCAATGGGGTACTTTCGGTGGATAGTTTATAGTAGGTAATTGCGAAACACATCATTCAGAATTTGTAGAAACTACACAATAAAGGAGTTTTAGTATCTGCATTTAAGCAAACTTTTTGTGTAATGTATCTAAAACGAGGTGAGGAGCGAAAGAAAAGAGGGCGACAAAAAAGCCAGTATTTATGCGGCTTCCAGAGTTTCGCAATCACCTAGATAGTTTATAGAAGAAGGAGGGGCTTCACCCCTCCTCTTCCATGTCCAGATTCATTTCCAATTTGTAGTACACATCAATATCCCTGATGATGCCGTCAATATCATCATTATCCAGCTCTTTGGTCCATGCCCGAAGTTCATTGATTGTAATGATTTCTTCGATTGCTCTTTCATACCGTTCCTCTAAAACTGCCATGCCGCTGGTTTTGGAAGCAATATGCTTTTTCAGTTCTGCCCAGACGAATTCTTTTTGCGCTTTTGTTTTAATTACAAATGTGACCGGAAAGTGCATCACCTTATCAATATCCAGCAAATATTTATCATAATCGTTTACTTCTGTCACCTGGAAAAATCTCCCTACCGGGCGCATTACAAAATCAATCCCGCCGTCATTTGCATTCGTGCGCCCGGTCTTAAAAAGCTGGAGCTGCATTTCCTCAACGGTATCCCGGGTATAGCCAAAGTACACCGCTGCATTTTTATAATGGTTTTTCAAAATAGCGTAGCTGATAATTTCAAATATCCTTGCCTCAGCATTTTCTGTCAAAAGCTCATTTATTTTCTCCGCTTTTTGGGAGTAATCTGTCAGCGTCTGTATCTCCATCAAAACGCCGAGTAATTCATGATCTTTTTTTTCAAGCAATTCCATATATTTTTCAATAATTCTACAAGAAGCTTTACTAATATCATGCCCATTCACATAAAGATAATCAATGTGGAGCAAATATTTTCCCTCATTACTAATAATCAAATCACTTTTCTGCTCTTTAAATTTATTTCGGAACTCACCGTTTACTCTGGAATTTAAGCCATGATTCTGCAGTTTGCTTCCCCCATACAGCCCTCTGTAAAAATGAAATAACTGCATATAATCATAACCTTGAAATTCCTTATAGCTTTTTTGATCCTCGTAAAAATCTTTTTGGTAAAAATACAGGATAGAGTAAACTGCATAAATATTAGCCAAGCTTCTCCGTGTTTTGCTGTTTCCATGTACCGCTTTCATTTTCTTATCCAGGTATTGCAACAAAAAACTCTTATCGTAAATCTCCTGAAATTCCTCTGAATATGTCTCTATCAAAATCTCTTTCACAAAATCTTCCGTAATTTTCATCCTTCTTCTCCACGAATATATTTCGATTTATTATTTGTTTTCCGAATTTTCACCTTTTGAAGCAATTTACCCTGATACTCTATCCCAATGCCGGTCCTCCGGATCCCCATTTCAAAATACTCCCGGTTCAGATCAATGCCAACCGCATTTCTTCCCAGCCTTACTGCAACTGCGGAGGTGGTAAAAGAACATGAAAAAGGATCCAGAACAATATCTCCCGGATTGGAGGAAGCCCGGATAACCCGTTCCAGCATAGCCTCAGGTTTCTGTGTGGGATGATTTTCGTATTCTTCCATTTTAAACCGCACCCTGCTGAATTCCCAAACGTTTCCCGGCACTTTCTCTGTATTATACGGCTGCGGCGGCGTTTTGCGGTAATCAATCAGTTTCCGTTTTGCACCCGTTCTTGTCTCTACGGAAATATCCTTCCAATTGAATGTATAGCCCGCTTTTGGAGATTTATGAATCATCAAAATAGGCTCATAAAGAGAACCGAACATTTTCTTAGACTGCACACCGGAACTGTCATACGTCCAAACGATTCTGCACAGTACATGATACCGCTTTGATACATAGAGATCCAGAAACGGCATATACTGGGTGGCCGTCATAAAATACATGGTTCCATCATCTTTTAAAACCCGCATACATGCGTCAATCCACTCCTGGCACCAAAGCAGATATTCTTCATCGGTATCCCAATGATCTCTGTTATTTCCAAAATTTTTTCCAATATTGTAGGGAGCATCTGCAAAAATCAAATGTACAGAACATTCTTTCATCTGTCCCAATACCTTTAGGCAGTCTCCGCATATG
>ERZ779622.1247-NODE-1247-length-10906-cov-4.569072_pt1 | contig 10906 bp, 7 predicted proteins | sample MGYA00514188_ERZ779622 | MGnify/ENA primary metagenome ERZ779622 (study PRJEB29562, sample SAMEA4376702) | mouse gut metagenome | isolation source: Cecum | study: EMG produced TPA metagenomics assembly of the A DSS colitis mouse model was used to assess the...
GCCTGCTTTCCAACAGGGCAAGGGCTTTGGACGCCACCTCCGTACAATACTGGGAGGCTTCCGCCACCACATAAAATTGCTCGATTTCATCTATGTAATAGCCAAGCTTATTTGCCATAAAGGTGAGCGGAACTTCCGCCTCAATCGTCGTAACCCCGTAGCCGGAGGTCACAAGCGAGGACGCCGCGTCCTTTCGGATACCGATAACCCGCAGTTCCTGGGTGATTCCCCAGAAGGTTGCGTCAAAGGTCATCCCCACCACATCGCTGGTTCCAAACAGGGCCACCGCGCTGCTTTCCGAAATAATGCACACATTGTTTGCGCCGTCATAATCATTTTGCGTAAAATATTTCCCTTTTACGATTGCTTCCGACGAAAGGTATTGAAGGCCGGTTGTACCGCCCGTCATCCTGATATCATAATCCCCTTTGGGCCCCTCGGCCGTCCCCCAGCTGCCATATTGCGGGGTTACGCCCTTTACATGCTCAACCTGCGTTTGAATCGCATCGAAATCTGACTGATCAAACATTACCGTGGTTTCCTTTCTGGTGCTGTCCACGTAAAATACAATCTGACCGCCTGCAATTCCTTCCAATTCTGAGTTCACCTGTCCCCTAACGCCGTTACCAATGGAAATAACCATGATAACGGATGAAATTCCAATAATGATACCCAGCATGGTGAGGATGGAACGCCCTTTGTTGCTTCTTATGTTCATCAAAGCAATCTTTATGTATTCCCATATCTGTGCCATAGTTCCCTCTTTCCACTGCCATGGATGATACGGCTTCGTATTCCTTTCACCGCCCTTACCGCTTTCTCTTTGCGCTCGGGCAGTCGCCGCCCGCTTTCCCCGCCCTATTGCTATCATAAGGCGATACCTCATCGGCCGGTTTTAAAACATCCTCAGGCAATAATACATTCTTGCTGTCAAGATTCCCTCTAAAGAGCGGCCTTTTTGGCTAAAAGATAAGGCCGCTCTCCGGTCGTTTTTACTGCGCCTGTGGCATTGCAATTACACTCATGCCCTCCTGAAGGTTAGCGGTTACGTCCGTTACAATCTGATCTCCTTCCGCCAGCCCTTCCGTCACCTGAACCATTGTGTCAGAGGAAATACCTGTCACAATTTTCTTTTTCACCAGAATATTTTCTTCCACCGCATATACAAACTCCCCTTCCATGTCCACATTAACTGCGGTCACAGGTATCAGTATGGCGTTTTCTTCCTTTGCCGTGCTGACAATCACTTTCGCTTCCACGCCAAGAATCACATCGCTGTCAGGGTTTGTAATTTTAATTTCGGTACCCACCACGGCTGCGCCGCTGTTGTTCTTTTCCGCCATCTTATTGATTTTGGAAATTTTGCCCTTGTATTCTTTGCTGCCAATGGTGATGGTCGCATTTTGTCCCACTGCAATTTTATCCAAATCATATTTCGTAACGGATATTTTTACCATGACATCCTCCGTGCTTTCCAGCTTGAGAAGCTGAGAACCTGCCGCCACGGTTCCGCCTTCCACCGCATTCACCTCGGTGACAACACCGTCAAATTCCGCCGTCACACCGTTTTCCGCCGCTTCTAAATTCTTTAGCGAATCGGCCGCCTCAATTTCCTTGGTCTGCTTCTCCGCCTCAAGCTCTTCCTTGGCTCCCTGGGTCATCTTACTTGACTCCGCCGAGCTAAGCTGTGACTTCATTTCCGAGCGGTATTCCTTGTAGTCGGAGAGCATCTTGTTATATACTTCAAGCTCATCCTGCCACCCTTGGATTTCCTTGTTGTTCTGCTGCTCGTAGCTGTTGAGCTGTACCAATTTTTGCAGATTCATATACTCATCCGAGTCCGGCTGATCCTGCCAGTCAAGAAGTGAAATCTGAAGCAGCGCGCCTTCGTAGGCAAGATCACTTTTTTTCTTCTCAATCTTATAGTTTAAGTTGGTTATGTACGCTTCCGTATCCGCAATCTGCTGATCCAAAACCTCCAGGTTTACGTTCGCCTCGTTCAAATCCCCAATTTTCTGGCTGTTGTTCTGCACGGAATTACGATAATTTCCTTCCGCTGACTGAACCTTTAACTGTGCCAGCTCTTTTTCCCTGGCAATGGATTCCTCATCATAAGAAATCAGCATATCCCCGGCCTTCACGGCGTCTCCGGCTTCCACGGACACCCCGCTTATCTGAACGTCCACGTCTGAGAAATAGCTTTTTGTCTTTTCCGTTGTGACCGTACCGCTGGTGCTTATGGTCTGTTCTATTTCTCCTACCATAGCCCCGGCCGTAGATACAAACGCCCCTGTCTCCTTACTGCCAAACGCTTTCATTACAACAAAAAGAACTATCGCTACGCCGACAATGCCAAAACCAATGATTCTTTTGCGCTTTTTCTTTGCCGCCCTGTCCAAAGGCTTTTTTTCTTTTTTGGCCTTTTTCTTCTTTTTTCCTGAGCCGCTTTCAGTCTCCGCACCCGCCGTCTTCGTCACATCCTCATTCAGTAAAATGGCTGTCTGCGTCTGCTCGATAATGCTGTCGGCTGTCGCAATATCGTTATCCTGATTCTTTTCCACTTTAATCTTTTCCTCTTTCACTTTTTCTTCTTTGTTTTTTTTCTTGTCTCCCATTTCTTCCCCATTTCTGCGCGGTGTTTTTTATGATTAGTCAAGTATTATTCCTGAGCATAGAGCATAGATAAAAAGCACATCCCAAAGGCGATTGTCTTTCAGCCCGCCGAACCCTTTTGAAAAGCGCTCCGCAATCTGCATCTTCCATTTGCCAGCCCGGGAAATAGCGTTTGTGGATACCGCGCCCACACAAACTTTTTTGCAGTAAACGGCGTTAAAAATTTCGTTTGCCGTATCTTTATGAAAAAATTTATTCTTCAAATTTTTCATTTATAATGTCATCGACAATTTTGCCATCCATAATCCGTATAATGCGTTTCGCCGTGGCGGCAATTTCATTGTCATGGGTAATTAATATGACCGTCCTGCCCTCCGCATGCAGCCCTTTCAAAATATCCATGATTTCTCTGGTGGACCCGGAATCAAGATTACCGGTGGGCTCGTCTGCCAATATAACCGGAGGCGCCTGGGCAATCGCTCTTGCAATCGCCACCCTCTGCTGCTGCCCGCCGCTCATCTCCGATGGCTTATGCTCCATCCGCTTCGCCAGCCCCACTTTCTCAAGAGCAATCTGGGAAAGCCGCAGCCGCTCCCTCCTGCCAACCCCGCGGTAAATCAACGGGAGCTCCACATTTTCAAGAGCCGTCAGGCCGGCAATCAGGTTAAACCCCTGGAAAATGAATCCGATTTCCTTGTTTCTGATGTCCGACAGATCGTCGTCCGTAAGCCCCGAAACGTCCTGGCCATTTAATATGTAAGTGCCGCTTGACGGCACATCCAGACACCCAAGCATGTTCATCAGGGTAGATTTACCGGAGCCGGACTGACCAATGATTGCCACAAATTCATTTTCATCAATCTTTAAATTCACATGGTCCAATGCACGAACCTCGTTTTCACCGGGATTATAAATCTTACACATATCCCGTATTGCGATTAATTCACTCATAGGTGCAGCACTCCTTCATTATTTATTTGTACTATTGTATTATAGTATTAATACAATATTTGTCAATACCTAAATACGAAACTGTTATTTGTAAAATATTAGTAGATTCCAATCACCTAAATATTATAACGAAGTATAAAAAGAAAACATTACAAGAATCTATAAAAAAATCTTAATTTTATCTAAAGATTTAAAAAAGAGCCGGCAAATATTGCCAGCTCCTCAAAATTATTTTTAGATGTTTTTAGTGGGGCAATCAGCTCACCCACTGCCATCGGAATAAACAACTACTTATTTAACAGTCTCTGCTGTCCTTACCCTTTTCCCTATGGTTCCTTCTGTTAATATAGGGCTCAGCTTTTTATAAACCAGTACGGTTATCAAAGATACACTTCCACCTTTTAACAGATTAAGGGGCGCCACTGCAAAAAGCACAAGCGTATTTACACTGGTAATACTGCCGTTAACGGCCGTGCCCATGCTTACAATTGTGTCTAAAGGCATCCCATATAAAGCCGCAAAAGCGGGCAGCAAATAAATTGCGTTGAAGGCAGTGCCGAACACCGCCATAATCAGCGTTCCCACAATAGACGCAATAATTGCATTCATCTTTGTTTTCTTAAACATGTAAATGACAGAAGCCGGTAAGATAAAGCTGAATCCTATTACAAAGTTGGCCAAGTCTCCTACAAAAGCCGTGCTTGTGCCTTTCATCAGGAGCTTTAACAGTATTTTGCAAAACTCAATCATAACGCCGGCTACCGGCCCAAAAGCAAAAGTCCCAATCAGCGCCGGGATCTCGCTGAAATCCAATTCATAGAAAGAGGGCGCAAAAGGCACCGGAAATTCAAACAACATTAAAACCGCCGAAATTGCCGAAAACACGCCTATCATTGCAATCTTACGCGTGGTAAGGATTCTCTCCGTATCGCCGTTTTTCTTTTGAATCAGCTTTTCCGCTATGTAGGCAATCAGAAAAAGCGCTGCCGCTATCCCTACCGATACCAACACAAATACTACATTGTCCTTGACACTCGTCCATAATCCATTATTCATTTTTTTCCTCCATTCCGAAGCGTTTTACGCTGAGGAGGCGAGCGAAATGTCAGATTTCGCTCTGCCATCACAGAATTTGTGACGCTTCCGCACAAATTCTTAACACAAACTCTTTCAGAAAGGTTCCCGAGAAAAATAAGTAAAATAAGCGCAAAAAAACCGAATGCTTTTGATAAAACATTCGGGGTGTGTGCTTTAATGCTCTATGAATAGATACTTTTCCGTACAAATTTCAGATAAATTTGAACACAAAAATAACTACTTTCTTCTCTCATCCAGACTTTACTGTCGGTTTTGGAGTTTCACCAAATCAGCCGTTTTCCTATAATTGCTTATGAAAACGGGTCGCGGACTGTACCGCCGGTCGGGAATTTCACCCTGCCCCGAAGAACTTTTCTTTATTTACGTGTACTAGGATATCACGAAAATATAGGAAAATCAAGGGGTTTTGGGAATTTTTCTTTGGAAAGCTTTTTGGGAAAACAGGCCAAAATCTACGTAAATCTTTATAAATCTACATACTTTTAAAATAAAACGTTGCTTTATTTGGCAGCGTATTTGTTGATTAGAGCATAACTTATTGTTTCAATTATATTTCCCATCATATCTGTTATTTCCAATTTCTCTACCAGCTTAAAATTCTCAACATCAACATAGTTCATCAATGATGACTGCTTCGAAATAAGTATGGTAAGCGGTACGAACTTCCCTGACTCTTGTCTAACACCAAGATTCATACCATTATTATTATCTAAAGTACGGTATAATATATAATTTACTTTAACATTATTGGTATTTTTTACTTTACCAGATGGAATATAAAATGCTTGCCCCTTACGCAAAGTATTATATATACAGGCAAACATAGAAATTCTTTTCTTTTGATCTTTAAATCTCGCTTTTACAGAATTATCCACTTTAAAATCGTTAAAGGTTAATCCATTATCAATTTTCTGAAAAAACTCATTATTTTTTATCCTACTATTTATATGCTGAATTGAAAGCATATGGTAGATTCCCCATTCTGTAAATTCAATATTGATTTTTGAACCATCTGAAAAATGGTAGACAAATCTTCGTGGCAATAAATAACTCACAGAGAATTCCTTATACAGTTCTAAGGACACATTTTTTATAAGTGGTGGTACATCTAAATCCAATAATTCTTCTTTTGTAAGCATATTTATTCTCCAATGCAAAAGCGTCCAGTTTTTCAACCAGACGCTTAACAAAATCTTATTATTGGACAGCGTCCTGTAAAACAGGCTTATGCTATGGTAGTTTCATGTCCCCCAATAGAGAAAATGAGCTGTCCCATTCACCTTTACTTTGGAATTATCCAGGCATCTCTCCCAGAAATCAATTAGATTTCTTATTTATATTATACTCAAATCTACCCAAACATGCAACGAACATAAAATGAACACTTTGTGAACAGATGTATAATAAACTGCCTTGCTATCAGCAGGTATTACCTTTTGTAATTTGCCGCATGGTTAACAGTGCGAACGAATCACCATGCGGACCGTACTTCTCATAAAGAGCGGAAGCCTTTGACAGAATACCAATATACATTGTGGAGATGTATATTGGGTTTGTACCATATAGCCTTCTTCCAAAAAGCTACATGACACGAGCATTGTTATTTGTGTGCCATACCTATCGTTTACAATCTTATAAGTCAAATATATCGTTACTCGTATATTGACTTTCCATTACAATTTCTTCTTTTAGTTTTTTACATTTACTGTAATCTAAAATCGCATAGCTGTGTTCAAAGACCGCACAAAACATATTTTCTACTATGATTTTGAATTCAGCCTTGTTTTCATTAATTGGATTATCAATATCATCCGTTAGTCTAACCTCTATGTCTCTTCCTTTTAATGGAGTATTTTTAAAATCCACATATATTTCTTCAAATAACTCAGGAAGCCTGACGGATATCAATTTATATACTACTGAATTAAAGTCTTCATATGCATATATAAATTTATCTTGATTTGTATGAACCATTTTTATTCTTTTATTTTGATCAAAGGATTCTCTACTCTTTTCAAACATCCGTTTTGCTAAGTTCATCTCTTTAGAATTTTTACTTTTTTTAGAGGCAATATATTGATCTATGTAAATATTATTTATAACATATACTTCAATCTTTAAAGCGGATATATGTTTCGCAATATTTAGAGCCTGTATATCAAATCCATTAAAATATTCATGCGCAAAGTGCTTTCTATACTCTTTAATATATTCTTCAACATATGGTAAAATAACATACTTTCGAAACCCAAGTATATCCATATCATAACAAAAATCTAAAACATTATAGAATTTCATTGCGTTCTCACTAGAAGCCATCGTTTTCAAGTACTTCTCTTCGGATTCTTTATTATCATAGCATATAAAACAGCTGGCAAAATACTCCATAAATGATTTATGAACCCATTTGTATTCGGTTCCATCTTTTTGAATAAATGGAACAGCATGTGTAATATCATAAATGAAGTCATCAACACCAATTTTCAACCATACAAATCTATCTATTGCCTGACTTAACAATTGATGAATTAACTGCGAAGAATATTCCACTTTGTCAACTTTCAAACATAAAAATCCAAAAGCTCTTAATATTAGCTCAAATTGGTACTTATCTAATTTTGTTTTCTTTTCATGAACATATCCGGAACCTTTCGTTTTATCGTGGTCATTAAAAAGAGCCGCGTATACCTGTTCATAAAAATCTATTTTCTTATACGGAATTTCTTCTTTATACTCGAATGTTTTATATAGCAGTGATACTAAAAGTGGATTTTTCAAAAATTCATTCAAAATATCCATTGATGAATCTTCTTCTAATCTCTTAATTAACTTTTTAGAAATTTCTCCATCATTATCATATTTTTTTATTAGCTTATATGCCTCTTCATTGGTTAGAGATTTTATATTAACACATTTAAATTCTCCTAATGAATTTAAGTCATCTTCTTCCCTTGATGTAATTATGATTTTCGTATTATTTGCCTTACTTGTAAAATCTTGAATTGCATCCAAAACATCAGATTTGTTCTCATTTGCAATTTCATCGTAACCGTCAAAAAATACCACAAAATCCCCTTTCTTTAATATGGCTACTATTTCTGCTATTTCAATATTTTTATCGTAAGAGTTAATTTGTTTCTGTATATATTCTAATATCGTTTGATTTTTCTCTAATCTTCTTAATTCAATTACAATAGGAATACCCTTATCTAAATCAACACCCTGACAAGCAAAATATTTTACAATAGTAGATTTCCCCATTCCTGCCATATCAATAATTAGCACCTTATTGTAACTATCCAATAATTCATAACAGGCTTCATTAATAACCCACTCATCCTTTTCGCTCTTATCTTTTTCACTCTTATACTCTTCTAACGTCAATGGTATATATAAATCTTCTATTGTCTTCTGTATTCTGCCAAATACAATTGTTGTCATGATACTATTTTTCGCATAACACCTTATTAAATATTCGCTTAAACATTCTTCTAATTCGATTGATCTTGATTCTTCTTTTCCCCAATCAATAAATATAGGTTTAATCTTTGTTTCAATAAACGTCTTAACAGTCTCCTCAGTTAATTTGACTGCTCCTGCCTTAGTCAATTCTGCTAAAATAACCGGTATGCTCATCAAATCCCCCTCCTTCTGTAGTATGCTATAAGAATAATATCACATATAGAATAAAAGCTCAAACAACAAATAGCCAATCCAACTATTGAGAGATACATTTCATTGAAAGATTCCTTATATTTTAGGCATTTTTTGAAATTTGTTTATGGCCGTCACAACTATTATGAGCAGCAGAATGTTACTAAGAGCGGCCCAAGACCGTAAATAATAACAGCGGAGTAAAACTGCATAAACTCAAGGATTGTATAGATTTTACATTTTCAATTATAGAAAAACCAGTTTATACATGCTTGACACAAGTACAACACTGTGTTATATTTTGATTGTCAACATCTTGTTATACATCAAAAAGGAGAAAACACCATGGTACAAAAATTATCTGATGCCGAACTTGAAATTATGAAAATCGTATGGGGAAACCCGGATAAGGTGACGCTGTTTTCTTATATCATAGACTCTCTGGCGGCCAGGGGAAAACCGTGTCAAAAAAACACATTGATAGTTCTTTTGTCAAGACTGATTAACAAAGGCTTTCTAAGTGCAAAGAAAATTGGACGGCACAACGAATATACTACTCTTATTTCAGAAACGGAATACCAGACGGCGCAAACGAAAAATTTTTTGTACAAAATCTATGAAGGAAATGTAAAAGGGCTGGTTTCTAATTTAATTTCAGAGGATTTGCTGACAGACGAGGAATACGATGAGTTGAAAAAAATGTTGGAGAAAGGACCCGAAAAATGAATTTAGAAATGAATTTTTTGAAAGTATTTTTATCCATGTCTTTTTCCGGAGCTCTGCTCATCCTTGCGCTGTTATGTTGCAAGAGACTTTTCAAAGATAAAATCAGCCGGCAATGGCAGTATTATATTTGGCTTGTTGTGATTCTACGGCTTTTGCTCCCCTTTGGTCCGGAAATCAATTTGATGGGAAAACTTTATCAATCGGTCGATCAAATAATCATTCGAGCCGCTCCTATATCGGAAGTGCAAAACGCGCTTAATGCTCCGGGAGACGTTATTGCTCCTGCTGCCAGCTTCAATTCGGACACACAAAATGCGAATAGCCCGATGGAAAAATCGACAGCTGAACATCCGTTTCAAGTTATTGTAACGCTATTGATGAATCACATGTGGCTGATCTGGCTGGCGGCTGCGCTGGGTATGCTGATACGAAAAGCGACAATATATCAAAGCTTTTTACGGTATATCAGCGCCGGATTAACCCCTGTTTCGGACTTGGGGATTTTAGATCGGCTTTCCGCCGCTACGGAGTGGGCGGGCGTTAAAAAGTCGGTTGAACTGTGTGTCAATCCACTAATTTCTTCTCCAATGTTGATCGGATTTTTCCATCCCTGTATCGTGTTGCCAAGCGCCGAGATTCCCGCAGAGGATTTTCAGTACATTGTTCTGCACGAACTGACACATTGTAAACGGCTGGACATCTTTTATAAATGGTTGGTGCAGATTACAGTCTGCCTGCATTGGTTTAATCCTCTTGTTTATCTTATGGAACGGGAAATTACAAAAGCATGTGAATTTTCTTGTGACGAAGCAGTACTGGCTAAAATAGGATGTGATAACAGGCAGGACTATGGGAAAACTTTGCTGGACGCTATGGCCGCAGTTGGAAAATACAAAGAAAGCCCCGGGGCTGTTACTTTAAGTGAGAATAAGCAGTTGTTAAAAGAAAGGTTAGGTGCAATTATGAATTTTAAGAAAAAGTCAAAAACGATCCGGCTTTTGACAGGCGCGTTGTCGCTGTGTGTAATGCTTGGGGCGGCTTTCGTTGGCGTTTACCCCGCCCAGGCAAAGGAGCCGGATTCGCCGAATAGTAAAGCAGTCAAAAACGAACAGGGCGATTTATCACAGATAGAGAAATACTATAGCGCCGGAAGTTTGCCGCTGTTTGCAATTGCCTTTTCCCGGCTGGATGAAAATGCCCAACGGACGTGGCTTGAAAAACTTTATACCGCTAATGATCCTGCTTTCTTCTCCGTCGCGGTGTCCGGGCTTAATACAAATTCTTCTCCCTTTACCGATTTTTCTGAAAAAGCATATGAGGAAGGCGAAACCGCGTTTTTCTCCATTTTGACGGATTATATGGACGAATCAAAGCTGGATTCCTGGTTAGACCGGGCGCTGAAGGACGAAAAGTGGAATTTCCAGTCCATTCTGTTTGATAAGCTGAGACGTGGAGATGATTTTGATGCGCTTAAAGATAAGCGTGAAAAAGAGTTGGAAGAGGCGCGGGAAGCGGAATACAAGGCCGCGGGCGTTACCATGGACGGCAAGAATTATTACTATCAGGGGCAGCTGGTCAATATCTTTCTGGACATCCGCGCCAATAAATCTTTTTACACCCTGAATATGAACCCGGCGGGAAGCGTCCATGTCAAAATCATCCGTGACCGGGACGACAAAATCGCAGATGTCGCTTACATGACCGAGGACGAGGTATCGAGGCTGCTGGAAGGTATGACGGATGACGATGATTGGGACGATGAAGATTGGCCGTAATACATTTTTATACCGATGATTGAGAGTGTGAAATTATTTCTTACCACATTTTTCTTTGCTCTTTTCCGGTTCAGAAAGGGCTGCAGGCA
>ERZ779622.1248-NODE-1248-length-10905-cov-4.165161_pt1 | contig 10905 bp, 12 predicted proteins | sample MGYA00514188_ERZ779622 | MGnify/ENA primary metagenome ERZ779622 (study PRJEB29562, sample SAMEA4376702) | mouse gut metagenome | isolation source: Cecum | study: EMG produced TPA metagenomics assembly of the A DSS colitis mouse model was used to assess the...
AAAGACGATTCTATTTGTAGACGAGATTCATCGCTTTAATAAGAGCCAGCAAGATTATCTTCTGCCCTTTGTGGAGGATGGTACGCTGACTCTGATCGGCGCCACCACAGAAAATCCTTATTTTGAAGTGAATGGTGCTCTTTTATCCCGGTCGCAGATTTTTGAGCTGAAGCCATTGGAGCGGGAGGATGTGAAGGATCTGATCTGCCGGGCCATTTCCGATAAGGAGCGGGGGCTGGGGAGTTATGAGGCTGTCATCGATGAGGCGGCGGCCGACTTCCTGGCCGATGTGGCTGGCGGAGATGCACGTGCTGCATTGAATGCTTTGGAGCTTGGTGTGCTGACTACAGAACGTGATAAGACGGACGACAGGATTCATATTACACTGGAAGTAGCACAGGAATGCATTCAGAAGCGGGCGGTTCGCTATGATAAAGATGGTGACAATCATTATGATACAATCTCCGCGTTTATTAAAAGCATGCGAGGTTCGGATCCGGATGCAGCGGTTTATTATCTGGCAAGGATGCTGTATGCAGGGGAGGATATCAAGTTCATTGCCCGGCGTATCATGATCTGCGCATCGGAGGATGTCGGGAATGCGGATCCGCAGGCGCTGACGGTAGCGGTCAGTGCGGCTCAGGCAGTGGAACGGATCGGGATGCCGGAGGCACAGATCATCCTGTCTCAGGCAGTTACTTATGTAGCGACAGCGCCCAAGAGCAATGCAGCGGTGTGTGCTATCAGTGAAGCGATGGATGCAGTGAAGAATCAGCGGGGGATGCAGGTTCCTGCCCATCTGCAGGATGCCCACTACAAAGGCTCAGCGGATTTGGGACGTGGTACGGGGTATCAATATGCCCATGACTATCCGAATCATTATGTGAAGCAGCAGTATCTTCCCGACGGGATGGAGGGACAAAACTTTTACCACCCGGCGGAAATCGGCTATGAGAAAAAGATTCGGGAACACATGGAATTCCTGGAAAGAAGTGTCGGAGATTTGTAAATCCCTCTTCCTTTTTTTGAAAAATCGTTATATAATACCCCTATATGGGACGGGGATGTCACTGGTATAACATAAGAACATTATAAAGTTTATAACATATTCATTCTACCGTAATCTGTCATCCATCATGTTTTTCTGGAGTCATTTATTACCCCTAAGCAGTTATTGATCAGGTGAGCGAAGTATAGTTTGCCTGCAAAAGAAATAAAAATTTCATATTTAGAAATGGAGAGCATTATATGAGAGAAAAATTACAGACATTGCCGCTGGCAGAACTGCGGGAGCTTGCAAAAGCCCAGAAGATTAAAGGCGGAAGTACTATGCGGAAGGCAGAGCTGATCGATATACTGTGCAGTGCTGCGGAGCGAGAAGAGATCATTAAAACCGCGGTAGCTCCTCCCACACCCAAGCCGCAGGCAGAGACAAAGAATGACGAGCGCAGTACCGGAAAGCCGCAGGCACGTCCGGTGCGGGAAGGCCGTCAGGCAGAGACGCTGACACCGCAGGAGGTTGCTGAGCTGGACAGCGGAATCGGTGCCAATGGAATTTTGGAGGTTATGCCAGATGGCTTTGGCTTTATCCGTTGCGAGAATTTTCTTCCAGGTGAGAATGATGTGTATGTGGCACCCTCACAGATCCGACGTTTTAACCTGAAGACAGGTGATATTATTGCGGGTAACCGGCGGGTGAAAACAGCGGCAGAGAAGTTCGCGGCGCTTCTTTATATTAAAAATGTTAACGGTTATCCGATCAGTGTGATCGAAAAGCGGCCAAATTTTGAGAATCTGACGCCGATTTTCCCCAATGAGCGTTTGCATATGGAAACTGCAGGCAAGACGACTACGGCAATGCGGGTGCTGGATCTGCTTTCACCGATCGGTAAGGGGCAGAGAGGGATGATTGTATCTCCGCCTCAGGCCGGTAAGACAACCCTGTTAAAGCAGGTAGCCCAGGCGATTACCACTAACCATCCGGATATGCATTTGATCATTTTGCTGATTGATGAGCGTCCAGAGGAGGTTACAGATATTAAGGAGTCGGTAATCGGGGAAAATGTGGAAGTCATCTATTCTACCTTTGACGAGCTTCCGGAGCGCCACAAAAGAGTATCGGAGATGGTCATTGAGCGGGCAAAGCGTCTGGTGGAGCACAGGCGGGATGTGATCATTTTGTTAGACAGTATTACCCGTTTGGCGAGAGCCTATAACCTGGTAGTGCCGCCCAGCGGGCGTACCTTGTCCGGAGGCCTGGATCCTGCGGCGCTGCATATGCCTAAGCGTTTCTTCGGCGCTGCGAGAAATATGCGTGAGGGAGGCAGTCTAACAATCCTGGCAACAGCTCTGGTGGATACCGGAAGCCGTATGGATGATGTGATTTACGAGGAATTCAAGGGCACCGGCAACATGGAGCTGGTTCTGGATCGCAAGCTGTCGGAGAAGAGGATATTCCCGGCCATCGACATTTTAAAGTCGGGCACCCGGCGGGATGACTTGCTTCTCACCTCTGAGGAGTCGGAGGCTGTGGATATCATCCGGAAAGCTACCAATACCTTAAAGCCGGAGGAGGCTGTGGAGAAAATCCTTGATCTCTTTACCAAGACCCGAAACAACCGGGAATTCGTGGAAAATGCCAAGAGAATGCGCTTCTATTGATGAATTTTGGCTTGCAAATAGCAGAGCTTTATGATATACTTACAACGCTGTTTATAGACGTGGGGTGATTTTAACAGTACAAGAGAGATTGTTAGATGATCACAGGACTATATAATTGAAAAGCAAAGAGGTGAAAATCATGAGAGAGGGTATCCATCCCGCCTACTATCAGGCAAAGGTAACCTGCAACTGCGGCAATGAGTTCGTTACCGGTTCTACTAAAAAGGAGATTCACGTGGAGATCTGCTCCAAGTGCCATGCTTTCTATACCGGTCAGCAGAAGACGGCAGCCGCCCGCGGCCGTATCGATAAGTTCAACAGAAAGTACGGCATCAACGCATAAGCGCAGTAAGAGCACGAAGTAAGGTTGAGACTCAAGTGGAGACACTTTGGCTCAACCTTCTTTTCTTTTAAAACACAGAAAGGAGTTTTTCATGAAGTATTCCGGGATTGGCGGGCAGGCCGTCATAGAAGGAATTATGATGAAGAATAAGCAGGAATATGCTACGGCAGTACGCAGGCCGGACGGAGAGATCGAGGTAAAAAAGGATCGCTACGTCAGCATGACGGAGAAGGTGAAGCTGTGTGCTTTGCCGTTTGTCCGTGGGGTATTCAGTTTTATTGATTCCATGGTACTGGGAATGCGCACCTTAAGCTTTTCAGCCAGTTTTTTCGAGGATGATGAGGATTCGGAGCCGGGAGGCTTTGAATTGTGGCTGGATAAGATGTTCGGGGAAAAAGTGGAGAAGATTCTGATGGCATCAGTGATGGTGTTTTCCTTTGCAATGGCTATTGTTATTTTCATGGTTTTGCCGCTGCTGATCGCTAATGTATTCCGGAGATTCATTGCGTCGCCAACGGTGATGGCTATCCTGGAGGGATGCATCCGGATTGCGATTTTTGTGGCTTATATCAAGCTGATCTCACGGATGGAGGATATCCGCCGCACCTTTATGTACCATGGTGCAGAGCATAAATGTATCAACTGTCTGGAGCATGGGCTGACGTTGAATGTGGAGCATGTACGGCAGAGTTCTAAGCAGCATAAGCGCTGCGGAACCAGTTTCCTGATTATTGTGATGGTGATCAGTATTCTGTTTTTTATGGTTATTCGTGTAGATACAGTGTGGCTGCGGATTGTCAGCCGGATTATTCTGATTCCGGTGATTGCCGGAGTCTCTTATGAGTTTCTGCGACTGGCCGGGCGAAGTGATTCCTGGATTGTGAATCTTTTAAGCAAGCCGGGGATGTGGATGCAGAATCTGACGACCAGTGAGCCGGACGACAGTATGATTGAGGTGGCGATTGCAGCAGTGGAGGCTGTTTTTGACTGGAGAAACTATCTGCGGGAGAATTTTCCGGAGACAGAGCTTCCGGAAGAACCCGGAGGGACAAAACCGGGGAATGACGGGACGGTGGTCTTATGACGTTGTTTCGGCTGTTGACAGAAGGAACCCGTGCACTGGAAGAGGCCGGCGCCCCGGATGCAAGACAGGACGCGCAGCAGCTTCTGCTGGCAGCGTTTCAGCTGGATATGGTTCATTTTTTGATGAGCCGGATGCAGGAGCTGGAGGATGACGAACGGAATCAGGGAGCGATGGAGCTTTACCGAAGGATGATTGAGCGAAGGAGGAGGAGATGTCCTTTGCAGCAGATTCTGGGCAGTCAGGAATTTATGGGACTGGAGTTTTATGTAAATCGCCATGTGCTGATTCCCCGGCAGGATACGGAGACGCTGGCAGAGCTGGTACTGGCGGATATGACAGCGCAGGATCTGGCAGGGGTACAGGCGGCGGGAAGAAGCCTGCTGGATCTGTGCACAGGTTCGGGATGTATTGCCATCAGCCTGGCGGTAAAGGGAGCCTTTGACAGAGTGACGGTCACGGATATTTCAAAGGAGGCCCTGAAGGTGGCAGAGCGCAATGCGGCGGCATTGCTGCCCGGATGGCGGCTGTGCAGGGGAGATGACAGCAGCGGACAGGAGGGAATGGAGGACAGAGAACGAGCGGCAGAGTTCTGGCAGGGCGATCTGTTTGCTGCCTTGCCGGAGGATGGAAGAAGGTATGATGTGATTACGTCGAATCCGCCGTACATTCCGACAGCAGTGATTGTTACCCTGGAGCCGGAGGTGCGGGAGCATGAGCCGATGCTGGCATTGGACGGAGCGGAGGACGGCTTGTATTATTACCGGAGGATTGCCGCTGATGCCGGAAGGTATTTAAAGCCTGGCGGCAGAATTTATCTGGAGATCGGTTTTGATCAGGGAGCGGCAGTAAGCAGCCTGTTAAAGGCAAACGGATATCAGGACGTCCGGATCTATCGGGATCTTTCGGGAAAAGACAGGGTGGTGGTGGCCTGCTTGTTAGTTTGAGGGGAGGCAACACCCATGGGATGTACCAGGATGTCCAAAATTCACGGACAATAAGGAGGGATTGAGATGTTTGACCGATTGGATGATATGCTGATCCACTATGAGGAGATTATGCAGGAGTTGAACGAACCGGGAGTGGCTGAGGATCAGGGGCGCTTCCGCAGGCTGATGAAGGAGCAGTCGGACCTGGCGCCGGTGGTGGAGGCTTATCAGGCTTATAAGCGGGCGAAGCAGGATATCGAAGACAGCCTGGCGCTTCTGAATGAGGAAAGCGACGAGGAGATGCGGGAGCTGGCGAAGGAGGAGCTGTCAGATGCCCGGAAAAGAGTCGGAGAGCTGGAACAGGATCTGAAGATCCTTCTGCTGCCAAAGGATCCAAATGACGAGAAGAACATTATTCTGGAGATTCGGGCCGGAGCAGGTGGCGATGAGGCGGCTTTATTTGCATCTGAGCTGTACCGGATGTATGTCAGCTATGCGGAGAGCCAGCACTGGAAGGTGGAGCTGATCAGTGTGAATGAGAGCGGAATCGGCGGTTTCAAGGAGGTGGTTGCCATGATCACCGGTAAGGGGTCCTATTCGCGTATGAAATATGAGAGCGGAGTTCACCGGGTGCAGCGGGTTCCGGAGACCGAGTCGGGCGGGAGAATCCATACCTCCACGGCTACCGTAGCGGTTATGCCGGAGGCGGAGGATGTGGATGTTCAGGTGGATTTGAACGACTGCCGGATTGACGTAATGCGTGCTTCCGGGAATGGGGGGCAGTGCGTCAACACTACGGATTCCGCGGTTCGTCTGACGCATATTCCCACAGGGATTGTAATCTACAGCCAGACGGAAAAATCGCAGCTTCAGAACAAAGAGAAAGCATTCCGGCTGCTGCGCTCCAAGCTGTACGACCTGGAGATGGAGAAAAAGATGAATGCAGAGGCAGCAGAACGGCGCAGCCAGATCGGAACCGGTGACCGCTCAGAAAAAATCCGCACCTACAATTTTCCCCAGGGACGGGTGACCGAGCATCGGATAAAGCTTACTCTCTATAAGATTGACGCAATTATGAACGGAGATATCCAGGAGCTGCTTGACAGCCTGATCGCAGCTGATCAGGCGGCAAAGCTGGCGAAGATGGGGGAAACCGCATAGAGTAACAGTAACCAGTACAGTTATGGAGCCAAAGCATATGCCCATGGGAAGCAGAAAATTTGCAAAAAACATATTTCAAAAATCTCTGATTTGTGATAAAATAAATGATATCTATTACCAGATTGCGTTTGAACTTTGATGACAGGGGGTATTTTGAAATATGGCGATATCCTATAAAAGTAAATTATATGATAGTGAACGTATTTTTACCATTGCGGTTGAATGGTGCAAGGATCAGCCTCTGGAGGGGGTTCTGTATCAAGGCAATCAGCAGACAGGTGTTTGTTTTACCGGTTATTATGAGCTGGCATGGCAGATGGAGCGGTGCTTTGCACAGCTGCAGTATCCACGTTCCTTGATGGACATGCGGGAGCTTAGAGGCAACAGAGAGGATGCCGGGCAGAGAGAGGATGCGCCGGAGACGGTACGAAGAGACGACAGTGCGAATGTGTATACGGTTCGGGTGACACAGCGCCAGAATGCCAGCTGGCAGGGAAGTGTGAAGAATCATGCCGGTGAGGTCAGCCGGTTCAGCAGTTTTCTGGATCTGGTTTCTTATCTGGAGTCGGATCTGAGCGGTTGCCCGGAGAGGAAGGCTGAGGGCAGAGAGGAATGTCAGCAGCGGGTGGAGCAGTATCTGCAGATTGTGATGAACAGTTCGGAGGTTATGAAGATTTTGCCGGATACACTGGTATATCGATTCCGCAGAGAGGGACGGAGGCAGACATTTATGATTCGTCCGATGTTTTATGAGCATGGAAGCTGTCAGGGAACCATATACTGGAAAGAACACCGCAAGCAGGCGAGTTTCCGAAGCTTTCTGGAACTGGTCAGCATGATAGGCTCTGCAGTCCGGGATCAAAGCAGTTGGGATGAGCAGGAAGAGGCAATTTAAAAAGAAGGAGTATAACAAAAGCCCTGGCGGCCGGTAAGGCAGCCGGGGCTTTTGGGGTAGTGCGCCTGGCGGAGCATATCTCTGGCGGGTACGTCTGTGCCCTGTGAGGAAGGCTTTTATGCTCCCGGAAAAATTCTGCCTGAAAAAATATCAGGCCTCATTCTCGATTGGGGGAACAGCCAGCAGAGAGTAATGAACCACAATATCCTTGCGGAGATATGCCTTTTTGTAATTCCGTATAATCCGCTGCATTACCATCTCCCCGTTTTCATAGGAGGCGGAGGGAAGCAGAATCATGTACTGGCTGACGCTGTAGCGGGTATAGACATCGCCGTGCCGGAGAGAACTGGTGGCGGCATTGCCAAGATGCCCCATGGCTCGTGTCAGGACGGAGGATTTGGGCAGGCTTCCGTCTTCCAGAGACAGGGTGAGCAGACCCAAAAAGATAGAATCGCCAGTTCGTGTGATTGCCCTTCGTTCGAGCTGATAGATATCGCGGAACACGGAAAATTCACAGGAATACGCCCCCAGAAGAGCCTGTTCCTCCTGCATGGACTTTTGGATCAGAGAAAGGTCTGTGTTCACGCCATGCTCGCGATCTTGTATGATCTTGTACAGATCGGTCATACGCTCGGAAGGGGTGATTGCGAATTCGTTGTAAAAGGAGTCCACCATGATGCGGTATTGCTCCAGTGCCTGTCGTTGATGACCGCTGCAATAAAGAGCATAGATCAGATGATACTGGAAATCCTCATTGTGAGCTTCTATAGTAATGGCATGACGGCACAGTGCGATGATATCGTCCCAACGATCCTCTGCCAGAAGCAGCTTGATCGCCCGCATGGCTGCGTGGATAAACAGACTGTGGTAGTGGCGGCTGACCGGGATGACCCATGGTTCCCAGGCGGCTTTAGGGAGAAAATCCCCCTTATACAGATCCAGCGCCTTCAAAAGGGTCTCCAGCTGTTGTACCTCGGAAAGTCCTGACTGGCTGCTTAGTTCGCATAAATCCTCAAATTCGGAAGAGTCCAGAGAAAGTTGAACTTCAGAATTCCAGCAGTATGAGCCTCGGTTCTGAGAGATCAGCTGCTGTGTGGGGAGATTGAAAGGCTCCAACAGCTTACGGGTGCGGAATATCAATGTCTTTAAGGCATTGGTTGGATTCACATTGTTGTCATCGGACCAGATGACGTCAACTAACTCATCAGCAGATATTTCCCGATCATGATAATATACCAGATATTCCAGAATCGTCCAGGGCTTCTTGGCCTGCTGGACTTTATTAGTGATGGAGATATCTCCGATGGTGAGGCAGAAGCCGCCAAGCATCTGAACCTGTGCGGTCAAATTCTTCATAAATACCACCATTCTTTGCAGAGTATCCGTGCAAATGCCGAAAAATGGGCAAAGCACCGGTTGAATATTGTTGCTTTTGTGAAAAAACAAAGAGTTACTGTACTTATTTCCTGTGATATATGAAATAAATATGTTACTATTATAGTAAATAATAACAAAGAAGTCCAGCAGAAATTGTGATTTGTTACTTTTCGCGGGGTGAGGTTCCGAAAGGAACCCTTTTTCCAGAGTTGGTATTTGCCAGCCTCGAAAGAGCGGGGAATGGGACGTTCAGCCCTGGAACGGAGGGAGGGTAGCCGCCGGCTACCCTCCCTCCGTTTCAGGGCGTACCTTTAGAGACCCATGAAAAGCAACCTGCGATTTTCAGGATTTCTTGTTTCTTTTGCAACAATCATGGACAAATCGGAAAAGATTGGTTATAATATAGGACACATGCAAAATGCAGGAAGGAGTGGGCGCGTGAAATATAAAAAAAGCGTATTTCGGAACCTGGCCATGGTAACGCAGCTGGGCATCAGTGTTCTGGCTCCCATTTTTTTGTGCATATTCATTGGGTATCAGGTGGATTCCCGATATGGGATGAAGACATTGGTGCCGCTGCTGATTCTGGGAGTGCTGGCAGGTGCAAAGAGCGCCTGGCATCTGGCAATGCGGACTCTTATGCAGGAATGCAGAGAGGATGAGGCGATTCTGCAAGAGAGAGAGAGCCAGAAGGAACGAACCGGAAGCAGCAGGCCGAAGCAGCCGAGCCGGATTCGGCGGAATCAGCCATAGAGTCCGGAGGGTCCGAAGAAGCAAAAGAACAGGTGATTTGTGCTTTGGAATGGATTTTCAGACACGATCTGAGGCTCGGAGGTCAGGCAAAGAAAGGGAGACAGGCGGCAAACAGGGAGGCATGCAGGAATGGAATGGCTGAGCAGGTCAACGAGGAAACTTCTTTTTGAGATGTCCGTCGGCATTGTCTTGTATAATTTGTTGCTGGGTGTGCTTGCATGGGTGTTTCTGCCCGGGATTTCCTATCCGGTACTTCCGGTATTGGGAGGACTCCTGGCAGGAGCGGTCGGAGCCATACTGATGCTGATTCATATGGCGCTGACGACAGAGAGGGCACTGGAAAGCCAGAATGAGAGTTATGCCAGCAGGACTACGATTATTCAGAGTATGATCCGGAAAGTAGTGCTGGTGGCAGCGTTGTTTTGCTGCTGGAGAGTGTTCCGGGTGGATCTTCTGGCCATGGTGATCGGAGCCATGGGCATGAAAGCGGGCGCATACCTGCAGCCGCTGATTCACAGGATTTTTGCCAGAGAAGACGAACCGCACACAACCGTGGGAGGGGAGAATTCCAGAACGGAAGAACCATGAAGCCGCCGCTTATTTCGGCGGAGGCAGTTATCTTTAGAAGAAAGGAGGACAATATATGGGGATGCTGATCGCTCATGAGCCGGACTTTATGATACATGGTGTTTTAAAGTATCAGATGTTTGGTCAGGATTTTTGGATCACAACAACGACGATAGGGATGTGGATTGTCACGGTTCTGATTCTGCTGATTGCAGTGCTTGCCAACCGCACACTGAAAAAGGCCGGAGATGTGCCGGGCACATTCCAGAATGTACTGGAATATGCGTATGAGATGCTTCAGAAGATGGCGGACGGGATTCTGGCAGGGAATGCGAAGAAATTCGTGAATTATATCGGAACGATTTTCCTGTTTATTCTGTTCTGCAATTTAAGCGGACTTCTGGGACTCCGTGCACCTACCGCGGATTATGGTGTGACGTTCCTGTTGGGTATGTTTACATTCTTTATTGTCAACTATCAGGGGATTAAGAATCGTAAGCTGAGACATTTTACCAGCCTGTTTGAGCCGACGCCGATTCTCTTCCCGATTAACCTGATCGGAGAACTGGCCAATCCGCTTTCCATATCCCTGCGTCTGTTCGCGAACCTGCTTTCAGGCGTAATTATCATGGGACTCTGGTATGGGATGATGCCGATTTTTGTCAATATCGGTATTCCGGCGGCGCTTCACGTTTATTGTGACGTATTTTCCGGCGCCATACAGACCTATGTGTTCTGTATGCTGACCATGGTTTATATCAATGACAAGATGGAGTAATGCTTTGACACACTCCACAGGCCGGGATACCCGGCGCTTAAGAAGGTAGTTTTATTAATCACATATTATTTTTAGGAGGAATTTTACTATGAATGGTATCTCAGGACAGGACTTTATCTTTGGTTGTTCCGCAATCGGTGCAGGTCTGGCGATGATCGCCGGTATCGGACCTGGTGTCGGCCAGGGTATCGCTGCAGGACATGGCGCTTCTGCTGTGGGCCGCAATCCGGGCGCGAAATCTGATATCACCTCTACCATGCTTCTGGGCCAGGCAGTTGCCGAGACCACTGGTCTGTATGGTCTGGTTGTTGCCATTATCCTGATGTTCGTTAAGCCTTTCGGCGCTTAAAGACCGGGAGG
>ERZ779622.1251-NODE-1251-length-10897-cov-5.103025_pt1 | contig 10897 bp, 15 predicted proteins | sample MGYA00514188_ERZ779622 | MGnify/ENA primary metagenome ERZ779622 (study PRJEB29562, sample SAMEA4376702) | mouse gut metagenome | isolation source: Cecum | study: EMG produced TPA metagenomics assembly of the A DSS colitis mouse model was used to assess the...
AAATAAGGAAATTTTTTATTTAGTTTTTATTTACAAGTGGCAAACTCGGGAGGGAGCCGGTAACCTCTTTGCGGTATCTGGAGATAAAAGGGATGGTATTTCCCTCATCGATCAGCTGTACCGCAGCCTGAGTCTGCCACTGCTGGATTCCCAGTTCCCCGGTCAGTTTCTTTAGAATATCCATAGGCGTTGTCTCCTTTACTTACCCTCAGTATACAAGCCTTTTTATTATAAACAAAACTTTCCCTCTCTGCAAGAATCATTTGTCTTCCCGAATTTCCTGTGTTATACTGTTACCTGTAAAATCTGCGGAACTATCAATCAGGAGGAATGATAAGCATGGAACAGACACCGCGTCCAAACCGAAATCCTATGGCCACCGCAGCCCAGATCCTGGGCGTACTTTCCCTTTTGTCTATCCTCTCCTTGTTTTACTGGCCCTACGCCATTGTATTTGCAAGCATGAGCATTCTGTTTGCCGTACTCTCCAGAGGCGGCAGCTTTAAAATGCCGGACAAGGCCGTATTCGGACTGGCAATCTCCGCCTTCTCCGTGGTAATTACGGTTTTCCTCCTGGCTTTTTCCCTGACTCTGCTCTTTACCTTGTTTGATCTGGAGACGATTATGGATCCGGAAGCGCTGCAGAAAGCGCTGCTGGAATTTTACAATAACTGGATGAACCAGCTGTCCACAGGAGGAACCCCCTTATGAACACTCCGTCCAAAGAATTGAAACGGCGGGCGAGAGCCGCCCTGACCGGGAATTATTTTCAGGCTACTTCCATGGCTACCTCCCTGTCCCTCTTTTTCTTTGCCCTGTCCCTGCTGCCTCATCTCAGCGGTTTTGGCAGAGGAGAGGATACCCTTTCCCGCTGCCTGTACTGGGTGCTCTGGGGCATAATCCTGCTCCTTTCCGCCCTGATGGAAGTGGGAATGGTCCGGTTTATTTACTTCCTCAAGCCCGGGCAGGACAAAAAACAGCCCTCACGGCTGTTCTACGGCTTTCAGAACCAGCCGGACGCCTTTCTGATAACCTTTGCCTTCCGCGGCCTGGTCTCCCTGGTCTGGTTTGTACCTGCCATCACTTGTTACCTGCGGATTCCGGCAGGCCTGGAAGCGTCCCGGCTCCTGCCTGCCCTTGCTCCGGTCCTGCTGCTGTCTCTGGCCGGCCTCCTGCCTGCCCTGATCACAGCCCTGCCTTTCTGCCTGTCCACCTACATTCTGCTGGATGATCTTTCCTGTTCTCCCCAGGATGCCCTGCTGTCCAGCATGCAGCTTATGAAAGGGCAGAAACGGCGTATGCTTGGCCTGTGGCTGGGATTTCTTCCCTTTTCCCTTCTTGTGATCGGTTCCTCCGGTCTGGCTTTTCTGTGGGTGCAGCCCTATTTTCATGCTTCTATGACGCAGTTTTACCTTCAGATAAAACATATTTCCCATGAAACAGTAAGACGTTGAACCGCCGAAACGGAACAATGTCTTTTTCTTTTATTACATCCGAATGGAAATTCTTTTTAAAGTGTAATCGTTCATAAAGGTAGTTCCTTCCTTCTTGCGGAGAAAAATTAAAATATCCGAGACAGACAGAGCCCCTCCCACATGGCCGGTCTTCCCTGCCGTCCCAGAGGCACATTTTTTCTGCCCGCTCCTGTAATAAATGCTACACGATTTTCCAGGCTCTTCTCTCACTGCCATTTTTTCTTTTCCGGCTCCTATTCCTCCAACCCAAAGGCGTCATGCACTGCATTGGCCGCCCGCTCTGCATCCTTCTCATGAATCAGTACTGTCACACGGATTTCCGAGGTGGAGATCATGTTGATGTTGATATTCTGATTGTATAAAGCCTCAAACATCTTGGCCGCCACGCCGGGGTTGGACATCATGCCGGCACCTACTATGGAAACCTTGGCAACTTCACGGTTGCAGGAAATACTCTTTCCTCCGATTCTGCTCATATTCTCCTTCAGAATCTCCACGGCTGCATCCGCCTCATCCCGGGAGACTGTAAAAGAAATATCCTTCGTACTCTCACGACCGATAGACTGCAGAATCACATCCACATTGATACCTGCCTTTGCCAGCAGATTAAACATTTTAAATGCCATTCCCGGCTCATCCTTCAATCCAATCACCGAAATTCTGGCTGTATTCCGATCCAGCGCCACGCCGCTGATTAACATTCTCTCCACGTTTGTTTCCTCCTTAACTATTGTTCCTTCGTGATCATTCAGGCTCGACCTGACTACCAGCTGCACCCCGTATTTCTTTGCCATTTCCACGGAACGGTTGTGAAGCACGCCTGCACCCAGAGTTGCCAGGTCCAGCATCTCATCGTAGGTAATCTCCTCCAGCTTCCGCGCCTTGGGCACGTAGCGGGGATCTGCCGTGTACACCCCGTCCACATCCGTATAAATCTCACAGGCATCCGCGTGAAGGGCTGCCGCAAGAGCTACCGCCGTGGTGTCGGAACCGCCCCGGCCCAGGGTCGTGTAGTTGTCGTATTTGTTAATTCCCTGGAATCCGGTCACAATCACAATCCTCCGGTGCTCCAGTTCGTGCATAATCCGATCCGAATCAATGCGTTTCAGACGGGCATTCCCGTGAACCCGGGTGGTGTGCATGGCTACCTGGAAGGCATTTAAGGACACAGACGGAACGTCCATGGTATCGAAGGCCATACCCATCAGTGCTACGGAAACCTGCTCCCCGGTAGTCACAAGCATATCCAGCTCCCGCTTGGGAGGATTCGGATTGATCTCGTGCGCCTTGGCAATCAATTCATCTGTAGTCTTTCCCATTGCAGAAAGGACCACAATTACATCGTTTCCCTTTCTGTACTCTTCTGCACATCTTTTGGCCACATTGAAAATTCTCTCTTTGTCGCCCACGGATGTTCCGCCAAATTTTTTCACTATCAGCATTGCTTTTCTCCTCGTTTTCCTATGTCTTTCTATTCCGTTTTCCCTGCGGCTCTCAGGAATGAAAAAACCGCTCCATCAGCTTATAGCCCTCTTTTTGGACAATTCCGCCCTCCAGGGCCTCTTTCTCGCTGTATCTCCCGATTCTGCGGAGCACCCGGGTGCTGTCGTAGAGCAGATAGGGAACCGGTTCCGCTGTATGGGTCCGCAGCCGGACAGGTGTGGGATGGTCCGGGAGTACCAGCAGGCGGTAATCTTCCCCGGACGCATCCAGGCATTCTTTTAATTTTCCGATCAGCCTCTGATCCAGATATTCAATGGACTGCACTTTACGCCCGGCGCTGCCCTGATGCCCCATCTCGTCGGGCGCTTCCACATGGACGTAGACAAAGTCATATCCTTCCTTTAAGAGTGCATCCGCCGCAGCCTGGGCCTTCCCTTCATAGTTGGTATGGAGCTGGCCGTTGGCTCCCTCCACGGAAATGTTCTTCATGCCGGCCCCCACGGCAATTCCTTTCAGCAGATCTACCGCAGAAATCATAGCTCCTTTTTTGCGGTATTTTTCCTCAAAGGAAGACAGGGCCGGACGAGTCCCGGCTCCCCAGAACCAGCAGGAGTTGGCCGGATTTTCCCCTCTTGCCTTCCTCTCCAGATTCACCGGATGCCCGGATAAGATCTCATAGCTTTTCCGCTGCATCTCCCGAAGGTGCCTGTCCGCCGGGAGCCAGTCTCCCACCATCCCCCCCAGCACATCGTGGGGCGGCGTCAGGTCCGGAACACTTCCCTCCGACCAGATAAGCAGATGGCGGTAGCTGGTTCCCACATACAATTTATAAAGTTCATCCTCCAGTTCCGCCCGCAAGGCTTCCACCAGAAGAGCCGCTTCTTCTGTAGCAATCTCTCCGGAGCTGTGATCCAGAATGGTCTGCTCCTCATAGGAGCCGGCCGTCTCAGACACCGTAATCAAATTCATGCGCAGGGCAATATCGTCCGGCTTCATATCCACGCCGATACTCAATGCCTCCAGAGGAGAACGTCCCGTATAATAATCCCGCGGGTTATAGCCCAGAACAGAAAGGTTGGCCGTATCGCTGCCGGGTTTCATTCCCTGCGGAATCATATGGGCAAGCCCAATCTCCGATTTTCCGGCCAGTTCATCCATCACAGGGGTCCGGGCATATTCCAGGGGCGTCTTTCCCCCCAGCTCTTCCACGGGCTCATCCGCCATCCCGTCCCCAAGAACTACTGCATATTTCATAGCTTCTATCCTTCCATGCGGATCCGGTTGATGACCGCGTCCGTTCTGAATGCCCGCTCCCGGTACTCCGCCTCCGTGTACTCTCCCGTAACAAAGCCGAATTCTCCTGCCAGATTGATCTTCACCACCTCTATGGGGCCGAAAATCTCCGCCATCTTAATGGCATCCTTCTTGGCATCGCCTTTCACCCGCACAAAAAACCGGCGCTCGGCATTGCTGATATCTGCCAGTTCCATCTTCTGGCTGCTCCAGAAGGTCATAATGCTGCGGTGCAGGTGCTTGGCAGCATCCACCACATCCGCCACCACAGCACTGGCGGTCGGCAGCTTTCCGGCACCGCTCCCATAGAACATCACATCCCCCAGGACATTTCCCTTGGCAAAAATGGCATTGAACACATCATTGACACTGTAGAGGGGATGCAGCTCATTGATCAGGAAGGGCGCTACCATGGCAAAAAACCGGCCGCCCTCTTTTTTGCTGGTTGCCAGAAGTTTCACGGCTCTGCCCATCTTTTTGGCATACTGGATATCTTCCGCCGTAATTTTGGTGATTCCCTCCGTATAGATATCCTCAAAATCTACCTGCTGGCCGCTAACCAGGGAAGTGAGAATGGCAATTTTGCGGCAGGCGTCATGGCCTTCCACATCTGCCTCGGGATTCCGCTCTGCATACCCTTTGGCCTGAGCATCCTTAAGAGCGGCCTCAAACCCGGTCCCGTCATGGCTCATCTTGCTTAAAATATAGTTGGTCGTTCCGTTTAAGATTCCTGTGATTTCCGTGATCTCATCGGCTGTGAGAGATGAATTTAACGGCCGGATAATGGGAATTCCGCCGCCCACACTGGCCTCAAAGAGATAGTTGAGATTCCGCTCCCTGGCCATCTCCAAAAGCTCCGCTCCGTGTCTTGCCACCAGCTCTTTGTTGGAGGTACAGACGCTCTTGCCTGCTTCCAGGCATCTCTTTGTGAACGTGTACGCCGGCTCCACACCTCCCATAACTTCCACCACAATACGGACCTCCGGATCCTGCACAATGGTCTCGAAATCATGCACCAGTATGGATTCTACCGGATCTCCCGGGAAATCCCGCAGATCCAGCACATATTTTACGTGGATCACTTCGCCCGCACGCCTGTCAATGCTGGCCTGATTGGTATTCAGTACTTCTACCACCCCGGAACCTACCGTCCCGTATCCCATAACTGCTATCTGTATCATTTTCTCTACTCCTTCGCCAGTATTTTTAAGTAGTGAATGCCCGGCTGGCCCTCTATCTGTTCGATCATAGACGACACATCCCTGGTAATCGGAAGCAAATCCACCGTCAGCGTCAGGGAAGCCACCCCATTAATGGGAATGGTCTGATGGATGGTCAGCACATTTCCCTTATACTCCGCAATGGTCTGAAGCACCAGGGACAAAAGCCCGGGCTCGTCATCCATCTGCAGGATAAAGGTAATGCTTTTGCCCTTGGAGTTGTCGTGAAAGGGAAAAATATCATCCTTATATTTATAGAAAGAACTCCGGCTGATTCCCACTCGCTCTGTGGCATCCTGTACGGTTATGGCCTTGGAGGACTCCAGAAGGCGCTTGGCCTCCACCACTTTCAAAAGCACTTCTGGTACTGCTTTCTGCTTCACCACAAAATACTTACTTTTCTCCGACATTTTTCTCCTCCGTGTTCGTCTTTCAAACACATTTGTATTTCTACCGTGGATTCCAACAGGTCAAATATTATCACATTTAGGACCGGATTGCAAGCAAAAAATAGAATTACATGCGAAGAAACCGGCGGCCGCAGGATTTCCCGCAGCTTCCGGTTTCCGCTGTCCAGTCTACATGCCCGGCTTATGCTCAGGCATCTTCCTCTTCCCTGGTATTTATCCATTTCAGATACGCATTGATAAACGGATCCAGATTTCCGTCCATGACCCCGTTTACATTGCTGACTTCCGCACTGGTCCTGTGATCTTTTACCAGAGTGTACGGCTGCATCACATAGGAGCGGATCTGGTTTCCCCAGCCAATCTCTTTGACTTCTCCCCGGATCCCGGAGAGTTTCTCCGCATTTTTCTGCTGCTCCAGAAGAAACAGCTTGGCTTTGAGCATCTGCATGGCCTTATCCTTGTTCTGGAACTGAGAACGCTCATTCTGGCACTGCACCACGATTCCCGTGGGAATATGGGTAATCCGGATAGCCGAAGAGGTCTTATTAATGTGCTGTCCCCCGGCTCCGCTGGAGCGGTAAGTGTCAATCCGCAGATCCTCGTCCCGGATCTCAATGTCAATGTCGTCCTCAATATCCGGCATCACATCCAGAGAGACAAAAGAGGTCTGCCTTTTTCCCTGGGCGTTGAAAGGCGAAATCCTCACCAGACGGTGTACGCCTTTTTCCGATTTGAGATAACCATAAGCATTTTCCCCGTTGACCTGGAAGGTAACGGATTTGATTCCCGCTTCATCCCCGTCCAGATAATCCAGCACTTCCACAGAAAACCCTTTGCGTTCTGCCCAGCGGGTATACATGCGGTACAGCATTCCCGCCCAGTCGCAGCTCTCCGTCCCGCCGGCTCCCGCATTCAGCTTTAAAATGGCGTTGTTTCCGTCGTACTCTCCCGAGAGAAGGGTCCGTATCTTCATGGACTCCAGTTTATTTACAAACTCATCCAGTTCCCCCTGGATTTCCGGAATCAGGGAGGCATCGCTCTCTTCATACCCCATCTCGATAAGGGTCTCGATATCTTCGTACTGCTGCCGCAGACTCTCGTAACCCTCTGCCTCATCTTTCAGGTTCTTTAAAAGGCGCATTCCCTCCTGGGATTTCTCCGTATCATCCCAGTAACCGGGCGCTTCCATTTCCCGTTCCAGTTCTTCTATCCGCTTTGCCTTACTGGCCAGGTCAAAGTGAATCCCTCAATTCTACCAATGGCCCCTGATAACCGTTCAAGGTATACTTAAACTGATCCAGTTCTACCATCTTACTCACCTCTTTCTTTTTCGGCCGCCTAAGGGTCCCGCCCCGGCGGTTCTGTAAACCAGTATAGCAGACTCAATCTTCAGACGCAAGATCAGTTTGTGTATTCCTCCGGCACTACAATGGCTGCGATAATATAGACCAGAAGGCCGCTTCCGAATCCTCCCGCTGTGAGAATAGCCCACAGCAGGCGGACCACCGTTGGATCAATGTTGAAATATTCGCCGATTCCTCCGCATACGCCGCAAATCATTTTGTTGTTTCTTGATCTTGTTAATTTTTTAACTCCGTTTTGTTCCATGTTCCTTGTCCTCCATTCCAGTTCCGCAGTTCCCTGTTAATCTTCAAAATTCAGCTCAATCTCTCCAATTCCGCATTCCATCGCGATTTTCTTAGACGCCTGATTGTCAATGTTCTGTTCTCGTCCCAGGCCGGAATAGCTCTTTCCGTTCAGTTCCAGAGAGCCGATGCCGCAGTCCAATGTATAATTATAATCGCTCTCCTTTCCCGTCGCCGTCAAGGAAATATGCCCGATACCACAGTCCAGTTCCAGGTCGCCGCCTGCAAAGCGTTCTACTACCAGTTCCCCGGTCCCTACGTTCAGGACCGCTTTCTCCTCCGCCTCAATATTTCTCACTGTAAAGATTCCGGCCCCCAGTCCCATTTCCACCTTTTCCGCGTTCAGACTCTCCGCCTTTGCCTCTCCGGCTCCCATATCAATGGTAATCTTCTCCGCTGAAAGCTCACTGGCGTAAAATTCACTGGCCCCCATGTCAAAATCCAGGTTTTCCAACTGGCGCTGCGGAAGATAAATTACCAATATCAGCGGTTTTTTACGGCTTTTTCTATGATCCTCTAAAGTCAGCGTATCTCCGTTTTCCAGGATTTTCAGATATCTCTGGGCATTGGCTCCCTCAATCCGGATTTCCTCCCGGTCATAGGTGTAAATTTTGACAAAGCTGGAATTTAAATCTAACTTCAGTTTCCTGGTGTCCGGGCTTCCGTAGTCCCCCTCGAAGGTATCTACCCCTCCGCCAATTAATTTTTTCAGCTCATCCACATCTTTCATATCCGGATCCTCCCAGTATCTCCAGACATCCTCGCTCCAGTCCCAGGAACCATCCAGACGGTCATCTAAATCGTCCAAAGAATCATCCAGAGAGTCCTCCAGCCAATCCCCTGCGTCTTCCAGTGAATCATCCAGCCAATCCTCGGTAAGGTCGGCAACATTTGTTTGACGCCACCACAGAGGCCACCCGCTGTTCCGGTAATGTACCATATTCAGAAACTGGCCCGGCCTTGCGCCAAGAGCCATACCCGCTGTCACTCCGATGTTCCCTAAAACCACAAACACGCCTGCCAGAATGAGACAAAATTTAGTAAATGATTTCATTTATTTGCACCTGCCTTTCGAAACGGATAACTCAGAAGCCCCACGATTCCGCGAATCAGCCAGGGCAGTATCTTCACACAGCACCAGATAGTAAATAGCGAAAGCAAAACTCCCAATGCAAAAATCAGACAGCCAACTCCCGTCAGGGCCATACCCACAGGCGGAGTCACAAAAATCTCTGCAACACCCACACCAATCACTACTAATCCAGAAAGGAGAATCGCAAAGCCTGCAATTACAATTCCAAAACATACTGCTGCTATACCAACCACCACTGAGAAAGCGGCAACCACTACTGCAAATCCCAGCGGAAGAACAACCGGCGCTGCCAGCACACACAGCAGAACAATGGCAATTATTTTCCAGATGTCTGTCCCAGCCTGGGGATTATGCTCTCCTCTTCGTTCCTGCTCCGCCTGTTCTTGGGAAATCACCTCCTGAGAGTTCCGAAACCGGGTATCCTGATATCCCTGCTCCGAAAACTCGGAAGCCGCATCCGACAAGCCCGCCTTGATTTTCTGCGCCACTTGCTCCGGACTTCCCAGCTCTTCGAGCACACGGCTTTCATTCTCTATGCCGGCGTCGTCAAAATAGTCGTTGTAATACTGCAAGGCCTCTTCCCGCTCACTTTCGGAAATATTCCAGAGTAGCTTTGCCAGCCTTTCCATAAATTCCTTTCTGTTCATTCCACATCTCTCCCCGCAAATAATTTACCAATCCTGGTAGAATATACTTCCCACTCCGTCTTATACAAATTCAACTGTACTGACCCTGTCTCCGTAATCCGGTAGTATCTGCGGTTTCTTCCGCCGTACTCCATGTCGTAGGTCTCCAGACATCCATCCTTCTGGAGTCTCCGCAAAACCGGGTACAGCGTAGACTCGGATATCTCGATAGCCTGACGTACATCCTGGGTAATTTTGTAACCGTAGGTCCCCTCCGCGTCATTGGACACGACAGCCAGCACGATTGCATCCAGGAGTGCTGCTCCTGTGTTAAATACCATGCAACCCTCTCCTTATTTTATTTTTTGCACTTACTAAACTGTTAACATTCAACAAAGTATAATATTATATACTGTATAATATTATAGGATGGTTATACTATATGCTATATAATATAGTTTTGTCAATAGCATTAAGAAAAACTTAATAAATCCACGCAAACAGCTTTTAGGGAATGACTGCATAAGAAATTACAAGGTTTTGAAAACCGCAGAAAAGGAGTGCTATAATAAGTTCAACAAATATCGAACGTCAAGGGGATTTACAATGGCTGAACATCATACAGAACCAAAAGAAACACCTATCCATGATGGTGTTTCTCCCATCTATGTGCCAGAACAGGCCGGAGACAACGCGTTCCAGCCCCTTTGGGAATTTCTTGTTCCGCCTAGAGGGAAAGCCCAGACAGCGCAGGGCGAAATTATCAGAATTGCAGGCCGAGTACAGCATGAGTTTTTAGATAATGGCTGTATAAACTGGGACGATGACTTCTGTAAAATGCTGGATGCTTTTTTGAAATACCTTCCATTGGGAAATGGATTTAACGAAGAAGATCTGGGATCTGCAGAAATTCTGGTGCGTCTCCTTAAAGATAATGGACAGAAGGGATGTATCGACGACCGGCTGACCTCCGTTTTATGCAGCTGCGCCGTAGCCTGGGTGAAACAGAATCCGGAAGTTATCGCTCCTCTGGAAGCAGATTATATCAGATAAGTCTACCCTCTCTTGGAAAAAGGACAACTTTTTTATTTACCAAAAATGCAAGGCTGCCTGATTATCGGCAGCCTATTTCCGTAACCGGCGTACAGTTCCTTGCAAACTGTGCCTTGCTCCCGCATAAAAAATGCCGGCTAGCTATACAATTTCTCCTGATCCTGCTGCAGAATATGTTCCAGCAAAGCTTCACACCCTTCCACCACATCCTCATAGGTTACATCAAAATTGCCGGTATACCAGGGGTCCGCAATATCCCGCGGATGCACAGAGAAGTCCAGAAGCAATGCTACCTTTTCCTGAGGGTCCTCTTTCAAAATCCGGTGCATGTTTTTCAGGTTCCAGTGATCCATACCCAGAATATAGTCATATTTTTCATAATCCGACCGCCTTAGCTGAACGGAGCGGTGGTTTCCCAGAGGAATTCCCTCGCTCCGCAGTTTGGCGACGGTTCCGCGGTGGACACCGTTTCCAATTTCTTCCGTGCTGGTGGCGGCGGAATCAATATAAAAATGCTCCTCCAAGCCCCGGATGCTGACCAGGTGCTTCATGACGTACTCGGCCATGGGGGAACGGCAGATGTTGCCGTGGCATACAAATAATATTTTTATCATGGTTTACTTATCTCCTTATTCTTT
>ERZ779622.1252-NODE-1252-length-10897-cov-4.344770_pt1 | contig 10897 bp, 10 predicted proteins | sample MGYA00514188_ERZ779622 | MGnify/ENA primary metagenome ERZ779622 (study PRJEB29562, sample SAMEA4376702) | mouse gut metagenome | isolation source: Cecum | study: EMG produced TPA metagenomics assembly of the A DSS colitis mouse model was used to assess the...
CAACGCCTATCTGGGCCTGCGGGTGGGAATGACCGTTTCGGCTTCCATTCCGGCAGCCGTAATTTCCATGGGTGTGATCCGCGTGATTCTGCGCAGGGATTCCGTTTTGGAAAACAATATGGTGCAGACCATCGGCTCTGCGGGAGAGTCTGTGGCTGCGGGAGCCATCTTTACCATGCCGGCGTTGTTTTTGTGGGCTTCCGAGTGGGGGACGGAATCGCCCTCTCTGGTAGAGATTGCGCTGATTGCAGGCATCGGCGGCGCCCTGGGCGTTTTGTTTATGGTGCCTCTTCGCAAGGCCCTGATTGTACAGGAACACGGGGTGCTTCCTTATCCGGAGGGACAAGCCTGTGCGGAGGTGCTTCTGGCAGGTGAAGAGGGAGGCGCAAAGGCCGGCATTGTCTTCAAAGGCCTTGGCATTGCGGCCCTTTACAAGTTTGTGGCGGACGGCTTGAAGATGTTCCCCAGCGAGGTGCACTATGAGATTCCGGCCTATCCCGGATCTGGTGTTGGAATGGATGTACTTCCGGCGCTTCTTGGTGTAGGCTATATCTGCGGTACTAAGATTTCTTCTTATTTGTTTGCCGGCGGTATTACGGGCTGGTTTGTGCTGATGCCTTTGATTGTATTGTTTGGGGGCAGCTCTGTTTTGTTCCCGGCGGAAGTGACGGTTGCGGAGCTGTATGCAGAAGGCGGTTCTTTTGCTATCTGGACGAATTACCTTAAGTATATTGGTGCAGGTGCAGTGGCGGCCGGCGGCGTGATCAGCCTGATTAAGTCTTTGCCTTTGATTCTCCGTACCTTCCGGGAGGCCATGAAGGGCTATGGTAAAGGCGGCGCGGGAACGGGAGAGCGTACAGACAGGGACCTTTCCATGAAGGTGATTCTTATTTCCGTAGCAGTACTGGCTGTTTTGCTGTGGCTGATTCCGGTCGTTCCGGTGAATTTGTTTTGTGCAGTTTTGATTGTTATTTTCGGCTTTTTCTTTGCTACCGTTTCTTCCCGTATGGTAGGCTTGATTGGAAGCAGCAATAACCCGGTATCTGGTATGGCTATTGCAACGCTTCTGGTGACCACAATGATTTTGAAGGCGACCGGACAGGTGGGGCAGGCAGGTATGACGGCTGCGATTGCCATCGGATCTGTTATTTGTATCGTAGCAGCCATTGCCGGCGATACTTCACAGGATTTAAAGACGGGTTACATTGTAGGCGCGACGCCTTATAAGCAGCAGATTGGCGAGCTGATTGGTGTTGTAGCATCTTCTATTGCCATTGGAGCGATTTTGTATCTGCTGAGCGCTGCATGGGGCTATGGCTCTCAGGAGCTTCCGGCGCCTCAGGCAACTTTGATGAAGATGATTGTGGAAGGTGTTATGGGCGGAAATCTTCCCTGGAACCTGGTGTTTGCGGGAGCATTTATCGGAATTGTGGTAGAGGTTCTTGGAATTCCGGTGCTGCCTTTTGCGGTGGGACTTTACCTTCCCATTCACTTGAGCACTCCGATGATGCTGGGGGGTGTTGTCCGCTGGATCTTTGAGAAAAAGAAAAATATGAGTGAGAAGGCCAAGAAGGATATGATTGAGAATGGAGTCCTCTACTGCTCCGGCTTAATTGCAGGTGAGGGATTGGTAGGTATCCTTCTGGCAGTGTTTGCAATTATTCCCATGGCTGGCGGCACTCTGGGGGATTTCCTGGGAACGCTGGTATCCGGGACGCCTATCAACAGCAACCTAGGCGGTCTTATCTTCTTTGCTCTGTTGACGGCGACCATGTGGATGGTTGTAAAAAGAAAAGAGAAATAGATGAGCAAAAAGCAGAAAAAGAATTATCTGGACTATGTTCCGGTGTGCGCGCCGGAACACAGCTGGGATTTGAACGAGAGAAATCTGGTGGTGATCCGGGTGGAAAATAAGGGCTTTTACAACCGCCTGGCCCAGAGGTTCTTTCATCGTCCAAAGGTCAGCCATATCAGCCTGGACGAGTACGGCAGTTTTGTCTGGCAGCAGATGGACGGGAAGCGCACCATTTTTGAGATCAGCCATCTGGTCCGGGAGCGCTACGGGGACAAGGCGGAGCCTCTGATCCCCCGGCTTGCGAAATATTTCCGGATTCTCTATCAGAATCATTTTATCGGATACAGCACCCCCCTTGAGGGAGGCGGTTCCATAAAAGAAACTAAGTCTTAGATATAAAAACCCGCTGTCCGGCCAGGCTTCTGGCTTTTGGTCAGCGGGTTTTTGCTTCACATCTCTTTCTGGTATCTGCCCAGATAGTACCATTCCAGACAATAGCGCAGCGCATAAGCTCCGATCAAGCTTAAGGTAATCCACAGAGGTCCGTCAGCGAAAAATACCATGCAGGCGATGGCGAAGATCACCCATTGGATGATATCGGCGCTTTTGGCCTTGGCCCGGTTGCGGATAAGGGTGTTGCGTTCATCCTGGTATTCAATTTTTTCCTGATGAACCAGCTCTGGAAATTCCTTTTCGTAGGAGAGCCGGTAGAGGCGGTTGATGCAAAGAGAAAAAAGAGCCGCACCCAGTCCGATACAGACGCCTCCCACACGCCGGAAACTTCCCGGGCCGGAGGAGGTTCCGATAAATTCCAGAACCAGTGCCAGAAGAATTCCAAGAATACAAGGCCACTTTTTTTGTTTCATTCTGTTTCCTCCTCATAAATAAAAATGTCTTCGATGGTCATTTGAAAGTAACGGGCGATTTTGAAAGCAAGGAGAATGGAAGGGTTGTATCTTCCGTTTTCCAGAGAGCCGATGGTCTGCCTGGACACTTCCAGGGAGGCGGCAAGCTCCTCCTGGGTAACGCCCCTGGCTTTTCGGATTTCTTCCAGACGGTTTTTCAAATTTTGTTTCCTCCCTCCCTATGGAAAGTTTGCTTTGCATCTTGAATGTATCACAGAGAGGGGAAAATGTCAAGTATACTTTCCATAAAAAAATTCCGGTATCTCTTGCATTTCCCTTTTGTATTCACTATAATAAAGCAATACGCGTTGGAAAGGAGCATTCTCCATGAAGCAGCCTCTGGTGATTCTCACCGGCCCCACAGCCGTGGGAAAGACAAAGCTCTCCATTGCCCTGGCAAAGGCCGTGGGCGGGGAGATTATATCGGCGGATTCTATGCAGGTGTACCGGCGGATGGACATCGGCTCGGCCAAGATCCGAAGGGAAGAAATGGAAGGGGTTCCCCATCACCTGATTGATGTGCTGGATCCCAAAGAGGAGTTTCATGTAGTGCGCTTTCAGGCTTTGGCCAGGGAGGCCCTTGAAGGGATTTATGAAAGGGGACGGATTCCCATTGTGGCGGGAGGAACGGGATTTTACATCCAGGCCCTCCTTTACGACATTGACTTTACGGAAAATGAGGAAAACCCCGACGTGCGCAGGGAATTGGAGCGCCTGGCAGCGGATCAGGGGGCCGAAGTCCTTCATGGGATGCTTGAGGAGGCGGATCCGGAGGCAGCCCGGCAGATTCATGCCAACAATGTGAAGCGGGTCATCCGGGCCCTGGAGTTTTACCGCCTGACGGGAAAGAAAATTTCCGAACACAACGAGGAGCAGCGAAAGAGAGAGACGCCCTATGAGGCGGCTTATTTTGTGCTCAACGACGTGAGAAGCAGGCTTTATGAACGAATTGACCGCCGGGTGGACGCCATGCTGGAGGAAGGGCTTCTGGAGGAGGTGAAGGCCCTTAGGGCAGAGGGCTGTACCAGGGAGATGGTATCTATGCAGGGGCTTGGCTATAAGGAGCTTTTGGCCTATCTGGAGGGGGCATATTCCCTGGAGGAAGCGGTCCGCATTTTAAAGCGGGATACCCGGCATTTTGCCAAGCGGCAGCTTACCTGGTTCAAAAGGGAGCGGGATGTGATTTGGGTGGACAAGGCCGCTTTTTCCTATGATGATGAGGCTCTTCTGGCTTTTATGATAACCATATTAAGAGAAAAAGGAATTCTAACAGAGGAAGATTGAAAGAATGGAACAAAGAGACACGGTTACGGAAACATTATACAAAGAAATGGGGATTTCCCCCCGGGTTTGGGCCTTCGGAAGGCAGATAGAAGAAGAGCTGAAGGAGCGTTTTGCGGCTATCGATGAGACGGTGGAATACAACCAGCTCAAGGTGGTGCATGCCATGCAGGAAAGCCGGGTAGAGGCTGCCTGCTTTGCGGCTACCAGCGGTTACGGCTACAACGATCTGGGCCGGGAAAAACTGGAAGCTGTTTATGCGGCGGCTTTTCACGCGGAGGCGGCCCTGGTAAGGCCCCAGATTACCTGCGGGACCCATGCCCTTGCCGTAGCGCTTTCGGGGAACCTGCGTCCGGGGGACGAGCTGCTCTCCCCGGTAGGGAAGCCCTACGACACCCTGGAGGAGGTCATCGGCATCCGGCCCTCCAACGGCTCCCTTGCGGAGTACGGCGTCACCTACCGGCAGGCAGACCTTCTGCCGGACGGGAGCTTTGATTATCCTGCCATTGAGAAAGCCTTGAATGAGCGCACCCGTATGGTGACCATCCAGCGCTCCAAAGGATATCAGACCCGGCCGACCCTTTCGGTAAAACGGATTGGAGAGCTGATTGCGTTTATCAAAAAGCAAAAGCCCGATGTAATCTGTATGGTTGACAACTGCTACGGGGAATTTGTGGAGCGCCTGGAGCCCACGGACGTGGGAGCGGATCTCTGTGTGGGCTCCTTAATCAAAAATCCAGGCGGAGGACTGGCCCCTGTGGGCGGTTATATTGTAGGAAAAGAGAAGTATGTGGAAAACGCCGCTTACCGCCTTACCTCTCCCGGTCTGGGAAAAGAGGTGGGCGCCTCCCTGGGGGTGATGACCAGCTTTTACCAGGGCCTTTTCCTGGCGCCGTCTGTGACGGGAGGGGCTTTAAAAGGGGCCGTTTTTGCAGCTAATATTTACGAAAGACTGGGTTTTTCCGTGATTCCGGACGGACGGGAGAGCCGCCACGATATTATCCAGGCAGTGACTTTTGGAAAACCGGAGGGTGTCATTGCATTCTGTCAGGGTATCCAGGCGGCGGCTCCCGTGGACAGCTATGTGACACCGGAACCATGGGCCATGCCGGGCTATGACAGCGACGTGATTATGGCTGCGGGAGCCTTTGTGCAGGGCTCTTCCATCGAACTTTCCGCAGACGGTCCCATGAAGCCTCCCTATGCCGTATATTTTCAGGGGGGCTTAACCTGGCAGCACGCTAAGTTCGGCATTCTCATGTCCCTGCAGAAGCTTTTGGAAGCAGGGCTGGTGACCTTATGAAACGGGTATTGATTGTGGGTGCCGGGGCTTCGGGACTGATGGCGGCCATAAGCGCCGCCCGGGCAGGCGCGGCGGTGACGGTGCTGGAGCACAACCGGCAAGCGGGAAAGAAACTTCTGGCCACGGGAAACGGGCGATGCAATCTGACCAATGCGGATCAGGATCTCACTCATTACCGGGGCACGGATCCGGGATTTGCCGGGAAGGTCCTGGGAAAGTTCGGGGTTCACGATACCCTGCGGCTGTTTACGGAACTGGGGATTTTCACCAGAAACAGGAACGGCTGGCTGTATCCTTACAGCGATCAGGCTTCGGCAGTGGCGGACGTTCTGCGCATGGAGGCGGAACACCGGAGGGTAAAGCTGGCGCTGAATACGCAGATTCAGGATATTTCCCGGGAAGAGCATGTCTTCCGTGCCAGGACGGAGGGCTGGACCTATGAGGGAGAGGCTTTGATTTTGGCTGCAGGTTCCTGTGCGGCGCCTAAGACCGGATCAGACGGCAGCGGTTACGGGTATGCCAGGGCCTTCGGCCACCGGGTGATTGCGCCCCTGCCGGCCCTGGTCCAGCTGCGCTCAAAAGACAGCCGGCTGGGAAAGCTTTCTGGTCTGCGCATGGAGGCCGCAATATGCCTGCTCATAGACGGAAAAGAGGCAATCCGGGACCGCGGCGAAGTACAGTTTACTTCTTACGGCCTCTCCGGCATTCCCGTTTTCCAGGTGAGCCGCTTTGGGGTAAGGGCACTGAACGAAAAAAGGCAGGTGCAGGTCTGCCTGAATCTTATGCCGGTTTTTCAGGAAGCAGAGCTGGAAACCTTTTTTGAGCGCCGGATCCGGGACGGGGCCTACAAACGGGCAGATGAGATGCTGGCAGGGCTTGTTCCGGGAAAGATGGGCGTCTGTCTTCTTAAGACTGCGGGAATTTCCGGGGAGAAGCCGGCAGGGAGGCTGACCAAAGAAGAGAAGAAAGCCCTTGTTTGCACCTGCCGGAACTTTCGGCTGGAGATCTGCGGCTATAACGGCTTTGACCAGGCGCAGGTCTGCAGCGGAGGCGTGGATACGGCCCAGGTAAACCCGGAGACGATGGAATCCGGCTTGGTTCCGGGCCTTTATTTTGCGGGGGAGATTCTGGACATTGACGGAGCCTGCGGAGGCTATAACCTTCAGTGGGCCTGGAGCAGCGGCTGGCTGGCCGGCCGCTTTGCGGCAAAGGAGCAGGAACTATGATTCGTGTGCAGCAGTTAAAACTGCCGGTGGGGCATACCAGGGAAGAACTGGAGCAGGCCCTTTTCCGGGAGCTGGGCATACCGGGAAAGAACGTGCGCAGCTGGTCTATCCAGAAGCAGTCCCTGGACGCCAGAAAACGTCCCATTTCTTATGTATATACCCTTGATGCGGAGGTCTCCGGGGAGGAACAGGTTTTAAAAAAACGAAACAGGGGAAAACTATCCCGGGAAGAGAAGAAGAATTACCGTTTTCCCGGGCCGGGCAATGTTCCTCTAAAACATCCGCCGGTGATTGCAGGCAGCGGTCCGGCGGGGCTTTTTTGCGGTCTTATGCTGGCCAGGGCCGGCTACCGTCCCATCCTTTTGGAGCGGGGAGAGACGGCAAAGCGGCGGAAAGAGACGGTGGAACATTTCTGGAAGACAGGGGGATTGGAAAAAGATTCCAATGTCCAGTTCGGGGAGGGCGGTGCAGGAACGTTCTCCGACGGCAAGCTGAATACGCTGGTAAAGGATCCGGCGGGAAGAAACCGGCTGGTGCTGGAAACCTTTGTGGAGGCCGGAGCTCCGGAAGAAATTCTTTATCAAAACAAACCCCATCTGGGAACGGATCTGCTGATTGGAATTGTGGAGAACATCCGCAGGGAAATCCTGTCCCTGGGCGGACAGGTTTGGTTCCAGAGCTGCATGACGGAGATTTTGGTGGAGCACGGCCGGGTGAGAGGCGTGCAGGTCAGCCAAAAGAAGGAAAACAAAGAGCGGAAAGATTTTCTGGAGACGGAAGCTCTGGTTTTGGCGGTGGGACACAGCGCCCGGGATACCTTTGCCATGCTGGAACGGCTGAAGGTTCCCATGGAGCCCAAAGCCTTTGCCGTGGGGGTCCGCATAGAACATCCCCAGAGGATGATTAATCGGAGCCAATATGGGACAGACTATCCCCGAGAGCTTCCCGCGGCTGCTTATAAGCTGACCCGGAAAGTCTCTTCGGACCGGGGCGTTTACTCTTTCTGTATGTGTCCCGGGGGTTATGTGGTGAACGCTTCCTCAGAGGAAGGGCGGCTTGCGGTCAACGGCATGAGTTATCAGGCACGGGACGGTCACAATGCCAACAGCGCTATGATTGTGACTGTGCGGCCGGAGGATTTCGGCGGCGGGGGAGTCCTATCCGGCGTGTCTTTCCAGAGACGCTTGGAAGAGGCGGCCTTTAGGGCCGGCGGCGGGTGCATTCCCGTACAGCTTTTGTCGGATTTCTGCCAGGGAGTGAACAGCCGGATTCTGGGAGAGGTGGAGCCCTGCATGAAGGGGGCCTGGAGCTTTGGGGATGTGCGGGGAATTTTCCCGGAACATCTGGCAGAGGCCCTGAAGGAAGGAATTCTGGGATGCGGGAAGATCCTTCCCGGATTTGACCGGGGAGATGCCGTTCTCTCAGGGGTGGAGAGCCGGACCTCTTCTCCGGTGCGCATCCTGCGGAACGCAGAACTGGAAAGCAGCATCAAAGGCTTATATCCCTGCGGGGAGGGAGCCGGCTATGCGGGAGGAATCACTTCGGCAGCCATGGACGGCGTCCGGGCAGCCGAAGCTCTGGCAGGGAAATACCGTCCCTGTTAGAGACGCTCTTTTTGTCGGATGCTGTACGGTATTTGGGGATTTTCGTATAAAAACTTAAGATTTCCTCTATATACAAGAGATTTTGTTTGTGGTATGATATATTTTGACATGGTTTACTGGATTTTCCATTATGTAAACTGAGAAAACGGCCGGAAAACGCCGTCGGAAATGCGGAAGATGGAGGAATTTATGAAATCGAAAAATGGCTGGATACTCACAGTCATGCTTTTGTCCGGGATTGTTCTGGGCGGCTGCATCGGTATGCTGACATCGGGTGTGTCGGGCCTTGGGTGGCTGGGATACGGACAGAGCTTCGGGCTTCAGAGCCCCATTGTTCTGGATTTGGGCCTTTTGGTTCTTACTTTTGGCCTGACCATTCATATTTCGATCGCAAGCATCATCGGTGTGGTGCTGGCGATTCTAATTTACCGGAAGATGTAAAAAGAGAATAAGCGGCGTCTGGCGTTTCGGAGAACTGCCTGGAGAGCGGAAGAGGAGAAACGGATGAAGACGACCATGAAAGATTTGCATGAGACGGAGCGGCCCTATGAGAAATGCCTTTTGAAAGGGGCGGGGGCCCTTACGGATGCGGAACTTCTGGCAGCGGTTTTGCGCACCGGAAGTAAAGGAGAGACGGCGGTTGGCCTGGCTGGCCGGATTTTGAAGATTCCCGGCTATGAGGGGCTTTCCGGGTTTGGGAAAATCCCCCTGGAGCGTTTCCGGGAGATGCGGGGGATCGGGAAGGTGAAAGCCGTGCAGCTTAAGTGCCTGGCAGAGCTGGCTGTGCGTATGTCCAAGGCTGCGGCCCGGGAGCGGCTCTGCTTTGATACGCCGGCCACCATTGCAGATTACTATATGGAGGAGCTGCGCCGGGAGGAGCAGGAGGAGCTGATAGCGCTTTTCCTGGATACCAGAAACCGGCTTTTAAGGGAAAGCCTTATATTCCGGGGGACGGTGAATGCCTCACCGGCTTCGCCCAGGGAAATTTTTGTGGAAGCTCTTTCCGTACACGCTGTGCGCCTGGTGCTGGTACACAATCATCCCAGCGGAGATCCGGCGCCCAGCCGGGAGGATCTGCAGATGACCGAGCGGATCCGCAGCGCAGGGGAGCTCTTGGGGATCCGCCTTTTGGATCACATTATTATCGGGGACAACCGGTACAGCAGTCTGCGGGAGCGGGGAATCCTGCCCGCCCGGACGGATACATAAGAAATGATGCTTCTTGGACGATACATGTCCGAGGTGGTATGTTTCAAAATGAGGAACAGAAGAAGGAGAGGGAGTCAGAATGTCTGCACAGAGTTTTGGATGTGACTTTGGAACGAGCCGTATTAAAATTTACAGCAAAGAGAGCGATACCATTTATTGCGAGAAGAACATGGTTGCCATCGAGGAGAAGAAGGGGATGATTGCCTACGGGGATGAGGCTTTCGATATGCACGAGAAAGCCCCCTCCAACATTGAGGTGCTCTATCCCATGTCCTTCGGAACGGTGGCGAGCATTACCTATATGCAGGAGTTTCTGCGTTCCTTTCTGGAGAGCCATACGAAGGGGAATTTAAAGGGTTCGGAGTTTGTAGTGGCCCTGCCTACGGATGTACAGGACCGGGTGTTTACCACGCTGATCCAGGGAACGGGACTGAAATCGAAAAATATCCAGCTTATCGACAAGCCGGTTGCGGCCGGCCTGGGTCTGGGACTTGACGTGACCCAGGCCCAGGGCGTGATGCTGGTGGACGTGGGAGCCGATACCACGGAGATCTCCATTCTCTCCCTGGGGGGAATGGTGACAAGCAAGCTGATTAAGAACGGCGGAAATAAAATTGACGAGGCCATCGGAAGCGCCATCCGCCGGGAATTCGGATATTTTATCGGGAATAAGACAGCGGAGATTTTGAAGAACGAGCTGGGCTATATGCCGGGGGATACTGCGTCCAAGCGGGAGATCTGCGGCCGCAATATGGCTCTGGGCCTTCCGGCCCTTTTGGATATCACCGCAGACTTTGTGGCGTCAGCTATCGAAGAGCAGTTAAAAGCCATTGTGGATGCCATTAAGATGATTCTGGAGCGGACACCGCCGGAGCTAGGCGTAGATATTATCCGCAACGGAATCTTCCTCACCGGAGGCATGGCAAATCTAAAGGGCCTGGACGGTATGATTGCCCAGGCGACCAATATCCGGGTGAATATGGTAGAGGCTCCCGAAGAGTGCGTAGCGCGGGGACTGGCCCGCGTCATCAATGAAAAGGAGTTCCGCGGCCTGACGTTTGCCACAAAGGAGCAGATCTACAATTAATTCAGGTGGATTATGAAGAAAAGAAAATTTTTTTCCGTACCGACAAAATACATATTGGGGATTCTGTCGGTTCTGTGCATTGGCATGATGTTTGCCTCGTATACCACAGGCTTTGCGGGTGAGCCTTTAAGCCGCCTGTCGGGTTATGTCTTTGTGCCTTTTGAAAAGGGATATAACAGCATCGGAGGATGGATCCGGGAAACGAGCGAAAGCCTGGAGGATCTGACAGCGGCCCAGGAGCAGAATAAAGAGCTTCAGGCCCAGATTGATGAATTGATCCTGGAGAACAACCGCCTGATGCAGAACCAGTACCGCCTGGAGGAGCTGGAGGAGATGTACGAGCTGGACCAGAATTACGCCCAGTTCAACAAAGTAGCCGCCAATATCATTGCCAAGGATTCGGGAAACTGGTTTCACAGCTTTGTGATTGACAAGGGGCGCAGCGACGGGATTGAGGTAGATATGAATGTGATTGCGGGCAGCGGCC
>ERZ779622.1253-NODE-1253-length-10896-cov-9.201826_pt1 | contig 10896 bp, 9 predicted proteins | sample MGYA00514188_ERZ779622 | MGnify/ENA primary metagenome ERZ779622 (study PRJEB29562, sample SAMEA4376702) | mouse gut metagenome | isolation source: Cecum | study: EMG produced TPA metagenomics assembly of the A DSS colitis mouse model was used to assess the...
ACCGGGCGGCGTCCACGCTGATCTCGTCCAGCAGGTCGTGGAGGGCGATGGCCTTGCCCGTCCGCTTGGACATGCGCACCGGCTTGCCGTCCTGGAGCAGGTTGACCAGCTGCATCAGCACAATCACCAGGCGGTGGGAGCCGTCCAGCCCCAGACCGTCCAGGGCGGCCTGGAGGCGGGCCACATGGCCGTGGTGGTCGGCCCCCCAGATGTTGACGACCTTGTCAAAGCCCCGAACCTCAAACTTGTTCCGGTGGTAGGCGATGTCGGCGGCAAAGTAGGTGTAGAAGCCGTTGGCACGGCGGAGCACATCGTCCTTCAGATCCAGCTTGTCCGCCTGCTCCTGACTTTTGCCCTCGGCCATGTATTTCTTTTTCAGAAGCTCGGTGGTGTTCAGCCACAGGGCCCCGTCCTTCTCATAGGTCCAGCCCTTCTCGGCGAGCAAGGCCACCGTATCGGCCACAAAGCCGCTTTCGTGGAGGGAGGACTCCAGAAACCACTGGTCGTAGACGATGCCGTACTTTTTCAGATCGGCCTCCATCTTGGGAATGTTGACGCTCAGGCCGTATTCCGCCATCCGCGCCAGCCGCTCCTCCTCGGGCAGGTCCCTCCAGGACTCCCCGTGGGCATCGTAGATGGCCCCGGCCAGCTCCTTGATATCCTCGCCGTGGTAGCCCTCCTCGGGGAAGGAAAAGTTGTCCTCCCCCAGGATGCGCTGCATGTACCGGGCGTTGATGGATACGGCAAATTTGTTGATCTGGTTGCCCGCGTCGTTGACGTAGAACTCCTTCCATACGTCCCAGCCGTCCCGAGCCAGCACGTTGGCCAGGGTGTCCCCCAGCACGCCGCCCCGGGCGTTGCCCATGTGCATGGGGCCGGTGGGGTTGGCGGAGACGAACTCCACCATCACCTTTTTTCCCGCGCCCCCGGCGCCGGAGCCGTAACCGGCCCCCTGGGTCTCGATAGCGGACAGCACATCCCGATACCACTTGGGACCCAGGGTGAAGTTGAGGAAGCCGGGGCCTGCAATCTCTACCTTACCGAAGTAGCTGCCCTCCAGCTCCAGATGGTCCACAATGACCTGGGCGATGGCCCGGGGGGCCATGCGGAGGGCCTTGGCCCCTGCCATGGCGAAGGAAGAGGCGTAGTCCCCGTGGGCGGTGTCCTTGGGAATCTCGATGGTGGCCCTCACCTCAGCCCCGGCGGGCAGCGCGCCCGCGGCGGCGGCCCGCTCGTAGGCCGTCTGGGTCAGGGCGGCTACCTGGTCCTTGGCGGACTGGATCATGTTTGTCATTTAAATCACCTTTTCTCTATTGCTTCAAGCTCCCCAGACCGCCCTCCGTCTCCTTCACGTTGATATGGAAAACGCTGCGGCCGGCCAGGGCATGGTCCACCTCAATGGAGTAGTCCACCTCAATGTCGCCCCCCTGATCGTTGAGCTCAGCCAGCAGATGCCGGGTATGCACGCCGATGGCCATGGCGCCATAGGGTGTATTGTACATGGACAGATGCCGGCGTCCCTCCTGGAACACCATCTGAGAGTTGAACTCCCCCACCCGCAGGAGGGTAACCTGCTCCCCGTCCACCTGGATGGTGGTCAGGGTGCCCCCCAGGCCGGTGAGCTCGCTCTCCTGATAGGACAGCGTATAGCTCTCTCCCTCCCGGGCCAGACGGCCGGCGGTGACCAGCTCCACCACGTCCGGGAACGTATCCTCATATTTCTGCATCCCCTTGATGGAGATGACCACTTCCTTGTCCATTGAGGGACCTCCAATCGCTGTGATCGTTTTGCTCCGGTGGACCTTTTGATCCGTCAGTCTGAGGTATTATACACAGTTTGGAGGCGGCTGTAAAGTGTCTCTTTTATTGTATGTCATTTTCTCTGAAAAAACAAGGCATTTTGCCGTGTTTCTCCATTTGACAAATTTCATTTGAGCGCTATAATATCTTTTGACAGCGTACTCTCGTCCATGACTGATCGCCCGGAGAGGAGGACTTGCCTTGAATCTGGAATTGAACAAAAAACAGTTCCGCCGTCTGCTGGACCTGGTGTACATCGGAAACTGGATATTAAACTCCACCCGGGGGGACGACCGCTTTGCCGACTACGATCAGGTGGAGAGCCTGCTCTTTGCCCGGGCCGCCCTGGAGGGTATGCCCCAGCTTGCCGAGCTGTACCAGGGGGAAATCGTCCCATCCCGGGCCTTTGTGGAGGGGGGCATCCACGAGGCCATCGTGGAATATGAGAACAACGTGTTTTTCGACATCCTGGCCGAGGATCTGGCCCGCCGGGACATGGACGACGCCCCCATCGACGAACACAACTACGCTGAGCTCACCAGCCGCATCGACGCCTACATCGCGGAGTTTGAGGAACACGGAACAGACAACATACTGGTTGATATTGAGAACTAAAGCAGACCCCCGGCGCTCACGCGCCGGGGGTCTTTGTGTTACAGCCTTTCCTGACTGGCCTCCCAGTCGAAAAGCGGCGGGCAAGCGCCTGCCGCCTGCCGCTTAATCCTCGGAAACAACAACGCCTTTCTCTGTGCTGTAGACGGAGCTGCTGACACATGTGCCGGTCACAACCTCCGCGTAGGGGGCCTCCTCACCGCGAAGACTGTCGGGATCATAGGCGAAGAACTGTCCGTCTATGTCGCCCTGGTTCTCACTGCTGCCGGTTACGCTGCCAAACTCCTCGTAGGTGCCGTCCTCCTTGACGACGCCAATCGCCGCCTCAATCGTCCACTTGTCAATGCTGCCGTCCACCGTCACAGTGACCTTGGTGTCCTCGCTAAAATCCTCAAAGACATAGTGCCGGTCCCGGACCAGGGCATCGGTGATATCCGCGGCGTCCTCTCCGTTGAGGGTAAGGATAGCCCTACCGTCACGATTTTCCAGCTTTGCATTCGGAACAGACAGCATAGAAAATGTTTCACCGTCCTCGGTGGTCACATCGGAGCGGTAGCGGTCCACTCGAACGATGGAGCCCAGGTTGACCACAAACGCCTGGAACTCCTCCGGGTTGGCGGCGGCTACGCTGACTACCATCATGGCCACGGCGGCGGCGGCAATCAGGGCTGTGCGCAAGGGACGGATACGCTTCTTGTTGGTTTTCTCAGTCATAGCGATGATCTCCTCAATTTTATCCTCGGGGGCTCTCAGCTCCCGGCACGCTTCACGGTACAATTTCGGGTCGAACATAGACAGATTCCTCCTTTTCTTCGGTAAGCTCCTTCCGCAGCCGTTCCCTTGCCCGGAGCAGCCAGGTCTGGACGGTGGATACATTGGCTCTCATGGCGGCGGCGGTCTCGGCCACCGACAGCCCCTCGTAGTAGTAGAGGTAGACCGCCAAGCGATATTTGGGCTCCAGGGCCATCACCGCCTCCAGCGCCTCGGCCTTTTCCCGGTCCTCCGGGGCGGCGGTCTCCCGCCACTCCTCCAGGGGGACAGAGGTCCGCCGCCAGAACGACCGCATGACCTTGCGGCTCTCGTTCACCGCCACCCGCAGCAGCCAGTGCTTCATGTGCTCCTCGCTCTCAAAGTCTTTTTTGCACTCGTACAGCCGCAGAAGCACCGTCTGCATCACATCCTCGGCGTCGTGAGGACTGTTCAGGGCGTGGCAAGCCACCCGGTAGACCGTATCTCCGTATTCCCGGGCCGCTCGGGCAAACGCCTCGTCGGTCATGGCCGCTCACCTCCTTGGAAATCTGTTCTTGAAAGGCCTTTCACTATGTAATATCCATGAGCGCGGGGAAAAATCTCAGAAGTATAGAAAATATTATGGAAAAGGCCCGCCGTGTCTGCGGCGGGCCTTTATTTATGACAGCAATATCCGGTCGTTGTCCAGGTCCTCGCCCACCCGGGCCTTGAACTTCTCCAGCAGGTCGTTGACGGTCATGCTCTTCCGCTCCTCTCCCTGAACATCCAGCACAATCCGCCCGCTGTCCATCATCAGGGTGCGGCTGCCCAGCTCCAGGGCCTGGTGCATGTTGTGGGTGACCATCATGGTGGTGATCTTGTGTCTGGACACCACCTCCCGGGTGATTTTCAGCACCTTTTCCGCCGTGCCCGGGTCCAGGGCAGCGGTGTGCTCGTCCAGCAGGAGAATTTTCGGCGGCACCATGGTGGACATGAGCAGGGTCAGCGCCTGACGCTGCCCGCCGGACAGCAGGCCCACCGACTGCTTCATCCGGTCCTCCAGCCCCATATCCAGCTTGGCCAGCTGTTCCCGGAAGAAGGTCCGGTCGGCTTTTCCGGTGCGGCTGAAATAGGCATGCTGGTGCTTGGCGGTACGCAGATAGGCCAGAGCCAGGTTTTCCTCAATGGTCATGTGGGGGGCGGTGCCCTTCATGGGGTCCTGGAACAGCCGTCCCAGCTCCCGGCTGCGCTTGTGCTCCGGCTTGAAGGTGATGTCCTCCCCGTCCAGCACGATGGAGCCCCGGTCGGGGAAGAACACCCCGGCGATGGCGTGGAACAGGGTGGACTTACCCGCCCCGTTGGAGCCCACCACCGTGACGAAGTCCCCGGGGGCCAGGTGGAGCGTTACCCCGTCCAGCGCCTTCTTCTCGTTGACGGTGCCGGGGTTAAAGGTCTTTGCGATGTCGTTCAGCTTCAGCATCGGGCACCCTCCTTTCGACGGGCCAGCTTCTGCCGCTGGAGGGCGATAAGCCTCCGGCCCTGGGGCATGGCGATGGCCACGGCCACGATGAGGGCGGACACCAGCTTGAAGCACTCGGTGGGCACGTTGGCCGCCAGTGCCACGGCGATGATGATGCGGTAGATGCAGGAGCCCGCAATCACCCCCACGATGCGCACGCCGATGGAGAACCGGCCGAACAGGGTCTCGCCGATAATCAGGGAGGCCAGAGCCACCGTCACCATGCCGGTGCCCAGGTTGATATCGCAGCTCTTATTCACCAGCCCGGTGAGACAGCCGGCCAGCCCGGTAAGGGAATTGGCCGCGCACAGGCCCACTGTGATGGTGAAGGCGGGGTTGATGGAGGAGGCCCGGACCATGTCGGCGTTGTCCCCGGTGGCTCGAATGGACAGGCCCAGCCGGGTGCGGAAAAACAGGGCCGTCAGCACGGCGATCGCCGCCAGGATGACGGACAGCACAATCAAGGTGCTCCAGTCGGTCCAGAGCTTGCTGGCGCTCAGCCCCTTTGCCAGGGACAGGAGGGTATCCGCCCCGAAGATGGACAGGTTGGACGACCAGCCCATCACCGCCAGATTGACGGTATACAGTCCCGTGTTGACGATGATACCGGCCAGAATACTCTCCACTCCCAGCTTGGTCTGGAGGAAGGCGGTCACAAAGCCGGACAGCATTCCCGCCAGCATGGCGGCGGGGAGGGCCAGAAAGGGGTGGCCTGCCAGGGTGACGGTGGCCCCCACGGCGAAGCCCAGGGTGTAACAGCCGTCGGTGGAAAGGTCGGCGATGTTCAGGATGGAGAAGCTGATGAACAGGGCCAGGGCCACCAGGGAGTAAATGGCTCCCATCTCCAGAGCGGTCCGCAGGGTCACAACAGATAACAGCATGTGATATCACTCCTAGTTTATACAGGGGACGCCGCTTTCGCGGCGTTCTAACCGGATCAGAAATCCTGCTGGGTGGTAGTCTCGATCACCTGGATGCCCAGGGCAGAGAAGGCGGACTTGATCTGATCCAGGTCCATGCCGATGGCGGTACAGGTCTCGGTGTTGATGGTGGCGGTCTCGCCGGTCATGATCCGCACGGGGGTGGAGGCGGGGTCGGCGCCGTTCACCAGCAGATCGGCCACCATCTGGGCGGTCTCCCGGCCCAGCTGGACGTAGTCCACGCCATAGCCGCAGAAGGCGCCGTTGAGGGCGAAGGAGTCCGCGCCGCCGTAGTGGGGGATATTGGCGTCCTGGAGCTTCTCAAAGATGGCCAGCTCGGCGCTCATAACGGTGTTGTCGGTGGGGGTGAAGATGGCGTCCACCTTGGCGGCGGACAGGGCGTCCACGGCGGAGGTTATCTCGTTGGTGTTGGTGCCCGTCTTTTCCTCAAAGGCGATGCCCTTGGAGGTCAGATACTCCTTGGCCTCCTGGATGGGCTTGGTGGAGGCGCTCTCCGACTTGGAGTACAGCAGGCCCACCTTCTGCAGGCCGGGGTTGGCGGCGATCATCAGGTCGATGACCATCTTGGTATTCAGGGCATCGCTGGTACCGGTGACCTTGCCGCCGGGGGCGTCCATGTCGGCCACGATGCCGTCGGTGATGGGGTCGGAGACGGCGGAAAAGACGATGGGGATGCCGGCGTCCTCGGTGGTGGCCATGGTGGTCTGGACGGCGAGGGTGGCGATGGGGACGATCACGTCCACCTTGTCAGAGATCATCTGGGCGGCGATGGCCTGGAGGGTGGAGCCGTCCCCCTGTCCGCAGGCGGTGTAGCCGGCGTAGTCGAAGGTGACGCCCAGCTCTGCGCCCAGCTTATCCAGCTCAGCCTGGAGGCTGTCCTCGATCTGGTTCAGAGAGGCGTGATCCATGAACTTGATGATGCCCACCTTGTAGATAGTCCCGGAGGTGGGCTGCTGGGCGCTGGAGCCGCTGCCCTGGGGCTGAGAGGCGGAGCCTCCGGAGGCCAGGGGGTTGTTCCCACCGCCGCAAGCGGCCAGAGAGAGAGTCATGGCCAGAGACAGGGCCAGGGTCATCAGCTTCTTCATAGTATTGGTCTTTTTCATGTTGGGTTCCTCCAAATTTTAGATTTAGGCGGCAGATGTGGGGCCTTGCCGTTGGCCCGGGTTTGTTGGAGCAGTCAGCCGAGACTGTTTTTTATTTGAAGCAATAAAAAAACAGCCCCTCATCCCACATGGGACAAGAGCTGCACTCCTGCGATACCACCCAAATTGACGTCTTGGAAAACGTCCGCTCGCTTCACGCGCCATCACGCGTGCCCGATGGATAACGGGTGGGTCCCCGTCGGCATCTACTTGGTTTCCCGTTCAAGCCGCCCTCGAAAGTCCATTCGCTCAGCCGCGCCCCGCCTTGATCCCACCACCCAAGGCTCTCTTGAGGTTTGCTTTGCCGGCTACTATTCTTTCTCACAGGTTTGACTGCTGTTTGGTTGTTGTGGCTATTATAGCGGCTCCTCCCTCGGTTGTCAACCCCCAACTTATCATTCGCGAAAGAAAATTTTGGGGCACACCGCAGTGTGCCCCGTCGGCGCGTTCGCTGTTACAGTGCGGAATATCCGTATTTGTCCACCACCGCGTCCAGTTCCTGGCGCTCCTGGCACAGGGGACACTCCTCCGGCAGATAGCTGGCGTAGCCGGGCAGATCGTTGGTGTCGAAGAGAGAGGTGATAGGGATGCCGTCGATCTCTTTCTGGTGGCTGTAGATGGCGGCGATGCCTGCCACATTTCCCTTATAGTACTCCACACACTCAATACCCCTGCGCACCGTGCCGCCGGTGGTAACAGAGGCCAGCAGCAAAAGAACATTCTTCTCCTCCAGCATGTGCCGGGCGTTGTCCCGGAAAATCAGCTTGCCGTTGGTGCCTGGGTGCTCCCGGAGGACGTAAATCTCCCGGCCAGCGTTGATGGAGCGAAAGCCGCCCTGGGTCAGCCTCTGAGCCAGGCAGGTTCCGATCACCCGGGTGCCGTCCATGCAGAGGATGGTGTCCACCATCATCTGCTGGGTCAGGCGCTGGGACAGCTGCTGGGCCACCGCATCGGCGTCCCGAATGCAGGACTGCTGGCGGGTCACATCTACGAAGTAATTGGTATGGCTGTTCCGGGTGGCAAAGTGGCCCTTGGCCACGTTCAGCGACACATCGCCTACGCAAACGGGTATCTTATAAAACTTGGGTTCCATTGCAGTACCTCCTTTTTCTTCACGTCAGCTTAACACCTCTCCCTAAATATACCATATTTTCATTCTGTTGTCCATCATTTTTTGTAAATTATCACAATTCATTGGACAACAAAAAAAGGACGGGCGAAGCCCGTCCTTTTACAAGGCGAAAATTACTCGTTGACGCCGATGACCACGCCGGAACCAACAGTGCGACCGCCCTCACGGATGGCGAAACGCAGGCCGTTCTCGATAGCGATGGGGGTAATCAGCTCCACGTCCATGTCCACGTTGTCGCCGGGCATGCACATCTCAGTGCCCTCGGGCAGAGTGATGATGCCGGTCACGTCGGTGGTACGGAAGTAGAACTGGGGCCGGTAGTTGTTGAAGAAAGGGGTGTGACGGCCGCCCTCGTCCTTGGACAGGACGTAAACCTGACCCTTGAACTTGGTGTGGGGATGAATGGAGCCGGGCTTGCACAGCACCTGGCCGCGCTCAATGTCGGTCTTGGCGATACCGCGCAGCAGGCAGCCGGCGTTATCACCGGCCTCGATGAAGTCCAGGGTCTTGCGGAACATCTCCATGGAGGTGACGACGGTACTCTTCTTCTCGTCGGTCAGGCCCACGATATCGACGGTCTCGCCGGCCTTCAGCTGGCCGCGCTCCACACGGCCGGTGGCCACGGTGCCGCGGCCGGAGATGGTGAACACGTCCTCGACGGGCATCAGGAAGGGCAGAGAGTCGTCGCGGGGAGGATTGGGGATATAGGCGTCAACGGCGTCCATCAGCTCCTTGATGCAGGCGAAGTCGGCATCGTTCACATCGCCGGACTCGCAGGTCAGGGCGTTCAGGGCGGAGCCCTTGATGATGGGGATGTCGTCGCCGGGGAACTCATAGAAGGACAGGATCTCGCGGACCTCCATCTCCACCAGCTCCAGCAGGTCGGGGTCGTCCATCTGGTCGCACTTGTTCAGGAAGACCACGATGGCGGGCACGCCCACCTGACGGGCCAGCAGGATGTGCTCCTTGGTCTGGGCCATGGGGCCGTCGGTGGCGGCGATGACCAGGATGGCGCCGTCCATCTGAGCAGCGCCGGTGATCATGTTCTTGATATAGTCGGCGTGGCCCGGGCAGTCAACGTGGGCGTAGTGACGGACGTCGGTCTCGTACTCCACGTGGGCGGTGTTGATGGTGATGCCGCGCTCGCGCTCCTCGGGAGCCTTGTCGATGCTGGAGTAGTCCTCATACTGGGCCTGACCCTTCAGAGCCAGATACTTGGTGATGGCGGCGGTCAGGGTGGTCTTGCCGTGGTCGACGTGACCGATGGTGCCGATGTTTACATGGGGCTTGGTACGCTCGAATTTTGCCTTAGCCATTGGATTTTTCCTCCTTATAATTCAGGTGTGCTTTTGGATTGATCGGGCTGTGGACGTATTGTGGATATTCTATCCTATTTTGTCCGCAATTGCAACCCTAAATTTTCCCGTATGCCCGCCCCCGCAAGGGACGAAAATACGAAAGCCGGGATCGGAAATCAGTCCTGATTGCGGCCGCGCTCGGTCACAATCTTCTCGGCGATGTTCTTGGGAATCTGCACGTAGCTGTGGGGCTCCATGCTATACTGGCCGCGGCCCTGGGTGGAGGACCGAAGGTCGGTGGCGTAACCGAACATGTTGGCCAGAGGCACCAGGCTGTCCACCTGAGTTGCGCCGGTGCGGTTCTCCTGACCCTGAATCTGTCCGCGGCGGCTGTTCAGGTCGCCGATGACATTGCCCAGGTAGTCGTCGGGCACGATGACGCTCACCTTCATGATAGGCTCCAGCAGCACGGGGCCGGCCTTGCGGCAAGCCTCCTTGAAGGCCATGGAGCCGGCGATCTTGAAGGCCATCTCGGAGGAGTCCACCTCGTGGAAGGAGCCGTCATACAGGGTGACCTTCACGTCCACCACGGGGTAGCCGGCCAGCACGCCGGCCTGCATGGCCCCCTGGATGCCCGCGTCAACGGCGGGGATATACTCCTTGGGAATGGCGCCGCCCACAATGGCGTTCTCGAACACGTAGCCCGCGCCGGACTCGTTGGGCTCCACACGGATCTTGACGTGGCCGTACTGGCCCTTGCCGCCCGACTGGCGGGCGTACTTGGTGTCCTGCTCCACCTGCTTGGTGATAGTCTCCTTGTAGGCCACCTGGGGAGCGCCCACGTTGGCCTCCACCTTGTACTCGCGCAGCAGCCGGTCCACGATGATCTCCAGATGGAGCTCGCCCATGCCGGCGATAATGGTCTGACCTGTTTCCTCGTCAGTGTAGGTCTTGAAAGTGGGGTCCTCCTCGGCCAGCTTCATCAGGGCGATGCCCATCTTCTCCTGACCGGCCTTGGTCTTGGGCTCAATGGCCACACGGATAACCGGCTCGGGGAACTCCATGGACTCCAGAATGATCGGGTGCTTCTCGTCACAGAGGGTGTCGCCGGTGGTGGAATTCTTCAGACCGATGACGGCGGCGATATCGCCGGAGTAGACGGTCTCGATATCCTCCCGGTGGTTGGCGTGCATCTGGAGGATGCGGCCAATGCGCTCCTTCTGCTTCTTGGTGCTGTTCAGCACGGAGGTGCCGGTGTTCAGCACGCCGGAGTACACCCGGACGAAGGACAAACGGCCCACATAGGGGTCGGTGGCAATCTTAAAGGCCAGGGCGGAGAAGGGGGCGTTGTCGTCGGCGGGGCGCTCGTCCTCCTCGTCAGTGTCGGGGTTGACGCCCTGAATGGCGGGGATGTCGATGGGGGAGGGCATATAGTCCACAATGGCGTCCAGCAGCTTCTGGACCCCCTTGTTCTTGTAGGACGTGCCGCACACCACCGGGACCATCAGGTTATCGATGGTTCCCTTACGGATGACCTTGCGGATCATGTCCTCGGGAACAGGCTGCTCGTCCAGCACCAGCATCATAATCTCCTCGTCGATGTCAGACACTGCGTCCAGCAGCTTGGTGCGGTACTCCTGAGCCTTGTCCATCATGTCGGCGGGGATATCCTCCACCCGCATGTCCTTGCCCAGGTCGTCGTAGTAGATATCGGCCTTCATCT
>ERZ779622.1254-NODE-1254-length-10895-cov-5.666328_pt1 | contig 10895 bp, 15 predicted proteins | sample MGYA00514188_ERZ779622 | MGnify/ENA primary metagenome ERZ779622 (study PRJEB29562, sample SAMEA4376702) | mouse gut metagenome | isolation source: Cecum | study: EMG produced TPA metagenomics assembly of the A DSS colitis mouse model was used to assess the...
CCGTGGCGATGTTGTTTTGCAGGTGGCCATCTCAAACTCACGGTAGCCTTTTGATACGAGCAGCTTTAATGCTTCCCATCGTCTTTCCCCGGCAGTGATCCGGTACTCCCCTTCTTCGCACGGAGCGTATACCAACTCAAGGTTTTGTTTAAGGCCGCACATGAGGATATCCCCGGCCAGTTCTTCGATATCCTCAATGCTGTAAAAGTTTAAATTATTGCGGTACATCTTAAAGATCGATATGTCTTTCGTGCGGAATCTCGCCCTCGGGGCCGATTCTTCCGTGATCATCTTGCTGTTTGCATTTAATGCGTCCGTGACGCTGTAGCCTGTCGCCATTTCCTTCCTCTCCCTCTGTTATTTTTTTATTCCAACTCTTTTAATAATTCTGCCGTTACCTGTCTGTAGTCCTGCGATACGATACAGTTTTTAGCAAAGGCCGGCACCGGCATCATTGCAATCGTTGATTTTTCTGTGATGATCGATCGGCGGACTGCTGCCTCAAAGACGTCAAAACCCGACTCCGTCCTCATCCAGTTTTCAAACTCCAATGAGGTTTTATTCTTCTGGCACATGGTAATCAGCACCTTGATGCGCAGGAGCGGGTTAAAGCAGCGCAGATCCTCGATCTGCTCCTGTAAGTTATGTACCGCCTCGTTTTCGTATCCTCCTACCTTTACCGGCGCTATGATCAGGTCGGATGCGATCAGGATATTGATAACTACCATGTCGAGCAGACGGCCACAATCACAAATACAATAATCATAAGCATCCCTCACCTCTGACAAAGCGTGGCGGAATAAAGTGATCTGCTTGTTGTCCTGTCTGGCCATGAGGTCCATGTCTGTTTTCATCAGGTATCCGTTTGCCGTGATAATATCGATATGCGGGTATTCTGTTGTCTGTATATATGTGCTTGTCCGATAGCTTTCTTCGGTTCCGCTGTGACGGCCGAGCAGTTCGCTCATTCCGATCCCTTCCGGTTCGTAACGTCTAAATGTCTTTGATGTATCTCCCTGGGGATCCCCGTCAACTATGAGCACTCTCTTTCCATGTTCTTCGCCCAACATGTAGGCTATGGCGTCGGATGTGGTTGTTTTTCCGATCCCGCCTTTGGGCGACATTACTGCGATTACTTTCATTTTGATCCTCTCCCTCTTTTTACTTATTTTTGCTTATTTATGGCATCCGCACCGGAACATGGTCATTTCTTTTCCGGTGCCGTACAGTATGTAAATAAATCCGGCCATAACTGCCAGTGTGATAATGCCTGCTGCCCTGATGATTTTTTTCATGCGGTTATCCTTCCTGCGTATCAAATATGGATATCTGATTATCTTTGTCAAATACAAGCATCTCATCTTTTGCCCTCTGGTAAGATGTGCGGTCAATCTCAAATCCGTATGCACTCCTGCCTAATTCGACAGCCGCCCGAAGCGTCGTGCCGCTTCCGCAACAAGGGTCTACAACAACATCCCCCTCATCTGTAAATATCTCAATCAGCTGCTTTAATACGGATACCGGCTTTTGTGTAGGGTGGATTTTCGGTATTTCTTTTCCGTCACGCTCCCAGAAGAAGTATGTGCCGTTGTTATAATACGTCCTGCCCCATTCTTCTTCCGGACCGCCGTTAAACCAGTTAAAGATCATCTTTCCGGTGTTTGGTATATTTTTTCCGTTTTCGTCCGTCTGTACGCCGTTTCTAAATTTGGGCAGACGGCCGCGGTATAACAGCAGAGCATATTCCGTAGCACCCACAATGCGCATATTTGCTTTTAATACCTGCGGACTGTAATTTTTGCAGAATATCAGCGGTATGTAGTGGATAAATCCATGTTTCGCTGCCGCGCTTATAAGCGTTTGTATCTGCTCAAAACTGCAGAATACGATCATGCAGGGGGAATTGCTGCTCCTGCCTCTCGGTACCGGCTTTGTATCGTCCTTTTTAAGCATCTTTGAGCAAAAATGGAAATACTCGTAAAGATTAAAATTAAAGTCCGAGTTAAACGCCGCCTTGCCTGCAAGTCTGCTCTCGCCGTTTTTATTATCGCCGCCAATATACCAGGACGGATTTGATCCGTAAAAGTTGGTTCCTACGTTGTACGGAACGTCGGCTATGATAAGCTGTGCCGGCGGTATAGCGTACTTTTTATAGTTTTGCATGTTGTCTCTGTATATTTTGCATTCGATCTTCTTTTTTCTTTGTTCCATTTTCCCTGATTGGAGTAAATCATGATTTTCTGTGCGCACAAACCTCCGTCCTCCAATCTTAAATTTTTTTATGTAGATAATTCTTTTTTTCCGGGTGCCCGAATATTTTTTCGTATTCTGTTATCAATCCATGGTCTGTCATAAAAAATGTCTTATACCAGTAGTTTCCCTCGGAATCGACATATAAGACGCGTACCTGGCCATTGTCCATTACACTTCCGATCTCCTCTACAGGCAAATCTTCTTTTTCCCAACCCGCGCGGTTTTCAAAGCTGTATGCTTCTTTTAAGCAGGATTCGATCTGTTTTTGTGTGTATAACATTACACACCGCCTTTTCTAATGTTTCCCTCTTTTAAGATGCTGTTGTTTGTGATACTCATGCTGTCACATCTGGCATCTGCCGCCTCACAGATTTTTTTGTACTTTTCTCCCTGTGCCATGCCCGGCAGATTTAAGTATTCTGCGATAACGCCGATTGCAAGTTCTGCAGAGTAGCATGTGGCTACAAAATGCCCTGCGGCGGCCATGTCTTTTAAAAACTCTTTCTGCGCATCCTGCTGTCTGTTGTTTCCGTATTTCATTTCGATGTACAGGCCGCAGTAGATTCCTTTCGGATACGGCAGACATAAATCGGCAACTCCTGCTTTTACTCCCATTTGTTTTAGTTTGATTGCTTCAAGCCGGTTCCTGCTGCCGCCGTTCGGACAATGGTGTAACCATTTTAATTCCGGATAGCGGCTCTCGTTATACTGCGCCCACTGCATGACCATGACCTGTTCTGTATCCTCGCTCCGTGCTGCGTATCTCATATTCATTGGTTGTTCACCCCTTTTCTGTTCGTTTTTATTCCGTGCTAAAGTAATGGTTTCCAATCGTTGTATACGGCGTGCCGAAAGTGTGAAAGCGTCCTTCCCGGAAATACACGACAGTCCCGGGGAATATCCGCTCATTGAGAGCGTCCTGCACTGCCTCCATGCACTCATCATTTAACGGGGCCGCCCTGACTGCGCCGTTTTCCCACGAGGTAAACGCTCCCTCTTCGCTGATTACGCCCTCTATCGTATCCGGAAAGTTTTCCGACTCTGCGCGGTTTAAGATCACTTCCGCCACGGCCACCTGTCCGTTGTACTCTTCCGTCTTTGCCTCCGCATAAACCGTTTTTGCCATAAGATCAAAATCATCCATGGATATGTACGTTATGCTCTCTCTGCCGTATACCGCGATCATTCCCTCGATCTGCGGTTTTACCCAGGACTCAAACTCACTCTTTGCCGCCTGGATCCGGATATCCTGCTGCCATGTGCCTGCTGCCCTGGCGGCATGCATCTTTATGACTGGTGCTGACTGTGTCAGATATCTCCCGCCGGTTCCCGGACTGGCCCCCCTGACTGCCGCATGTGCTGTATGTACAGTCATGATCAGGATAAGTGTAAGGGAGAGTGTTATACCTGTATGGTTATATTTCTTTGCCTTTTTCCGTTCCATCTCTGCTCCTTTTTTTCCGCATCTTTGCATGGATGTAAAACATGCAGTTAAAATCGTTGTAGTATACCTCCGCCGCCGAAAACTCCATATCCGGATACCACTTTGCAAGGGTTGTCCGTATCGTGTCCCGGTCTTTTATCATGCCGTCTATGTAGGATGCTATGGGTTTATAGTTTCCCCGGCCTTTCTGCGGCTGTTTGTTGTGTACAACCTTGATGTCCGGTTTTTTAAGTCCCCGGGAACTGCGCCACCGTTTTTCCGATTTCAGCCGGTCTTTTTGTTTTATGATGTAGTTAGCCAGACCGGAAAGTCCGTCTTCATCCTCCTGCACTCTCCTGATCTCATTGCGGCTTGACTGTCCCCAACACTCTTCCACCGTGTCCATGTCCAGTGCGCCGTCCATGACGATATGATGATGCCAACGGATATCTTCGTGCGGGTTATATGCGGTCACGTATATATATTTGGCGTTTGGCAGGCCCTTTTTCCTGCGGCGGTAGTTGATGCGCTTTATAAAGTTTGTGACGTCTTTTAAGGCCGCGTCAAAATCTCCGTCTGCAGGAAGGTGCCCGTCGTCATATGTGAGTGTTATCCACAGGTCACCGTTACCAAAGTTTTTGTTGATCAAACGCTCTAAATACTTTCTCGCGTTTTTATCGTTAAGGTTGCGCTGTGCCCTGTCATTATCCTTTACGATCCGGCGGCCCTCTTCCGGGATGTCACTCAACCGGTTAAACTGCGGGTATATCTCTACCTCAAACTGACTGCCCGCCGTTATCTCTTTTAAAGCGTATATGACTTTATGGCTCCGGTATCCCTGCGAGGATGCCAACATCTGATCCGCAAACCACTCATGCAGATCATCTAATGATTTTTTATGCGCGGCCTCATAATCGTATGGGATGTATGGCTTTACTTTTTTACTCTTTCTGTTCAATCTGACGCACTCCTTTATCTGATCCCGACGTAAGGTTTCTTCCAGTTGTTACTATTTATTACAAGGACGGGAAAAGGCTGGTTTTTCTTGTATTTATGCGGTTTTTTTCTTTGTTTGGGATTGCAGTTTTGTGTCAGATTTGGTATAATATATATATCAATTGGAGCGTAAAAACGTTTAAATCTGACACGTTATAGCTTCTGACAGGCGGCCGCCGCTAACGGCCGTCTGTTTTTTGCGCTTTCTGACTCTGCCCTCATCCAATCGCTGTATGAGTTTCTTTTGTCCACGATAAACTGATATGTATGCTTGTCCAGTAAGAGCGCTATTTCTTTCCATGCTTCCGCATTTGCTACCTGCTGCCCTTTTGCATTTTTCCAGTCGTTTTTTCTCCAATCTGCAAGCCATTTTTCTGCGCAAGATGTGGTATAGATGTATATATTGACTGTCTGCAATTGTTAAAACCGCTTTTTTACCGAAAATTGCTGAATTGCTTCCTTTTGCATGTACAGTCTTAAAGCCTGCACGGCAGAAAAAGTATTATACAGCTCCACGTCAACCGGATCAGCGTCTTCGATATCTTGTTCCATAAAAATCTCACTGATAGATTCGAGCAATTTCATTTCCATGTCCCATATTTGTTTATAAGTCAAATTTTCCATGCGCAGGCTCCTTTCTTCCAGTATCATTCCGTAATTTTCTGTTCAATATCGCTCCGTCCAATATGCTTATTTAATAAATTTCTGTATATGTGGTACTGATATCTCCCCTCGCTTACACGTGTTACATATCCGATCGGATCGGGGAAAAGGTTTCTTTTCATATGTTCTCTTACACCCTGTTTTGACATGCCAAGGATTTCGGCAGCTTCTTCTACCGTGACTCTCTCACTCATTGATTTCTCCCCTTTTCTTTGATCGCTATGCTGCTTATGTTTTTTTAATAAGTTCTCTTTTGATGACTTCTATTGCTATTTTCCATAATTTCTCATATAATGGATTCGTGGATTGTTTTGACAATCGAATACATTCAGAAAGGATGATACAAATGAAACAAATATGTAAAACACTCGGTATGATCTCCCTTGTTGCCGGCGTAATCGGCAGTTTCGTTTTGGCTTATGCCGGGGGAGCAACACTTTCCATTTCTCGATATGGGACCTTGGAAAATGAAAGGAACTGGCTTTTGACGATTATCTACTTTTTGGTCGGTCTTGTCTGTATATCTGCTTTTTCCGCTATTCTTCTGGGTATTTCTGAAATACTTGAGCGCTTGGAATCGATCGATCAGGTTCAAGATGTTCTGGTCCAAAATACTCAGTCTGATGTAGAGGATAAAGTTCCGCAAAACTACTGGAAATGTCCAAATTGTGGGAAGGCTAATCCGCCCTACACAGGTACATGTGGCTGTGGACAACTAAAACCCTAAAAAGTATTAATTTTCTTTTTGGACAGTGTTGAGGTTATCTTTCTTGGCACTGTCCTGTTCGACAAAGGTAATAACCCCTAAACTCTGTAAACGGATGTAACGGTCGTATATTTTTTCTGCGCTTTATCTAGTTCTTCGAAAATTTCATTTATTTCATCCTTTTAAAGGACAAGTCAGGTCAGTAATCCGCCGAACTTCGAAACCTTTTTGAATACTTACACTATTTAGGAGGTCGCTACCTTTTTTCTTGTAGTTCTTTTTAATTGAATCCAATACTCGCATGACATCTTGATATGTATAATCCGTCTCTTTTTCAATAACAGCACAGATTTTATTAATCAGGTTTGTAATATCTTAGCGGTCTTTTTCATCTTTCTTCTATTTTTTCCTGTTTCGCTCTTCATCACCTCCCCGAGTTTTGCACTGTGCAACTTCCTTTGTAAAAAAAATAGACGGAAAAGTCCTCTGGATGAATATTTAGCAAGTCCGAAAGTTTTTCGGCTTCGTTTAAATTCATAGGACGAGTATTATTTATCTTCTGATTAACAGTCGGCTGTGCGAGTCCTAATGAATCAGCAACGTCCTTTTGAGTTATCTGCAATTCTGCCATTCGTCCTTTAATTTTATTTGTGTTAATCAAATTAATACCTCCCTTCTTTTTTTGATAGTAGCACTGTGCAACAAACATGTCAATAGCTCTGTGCAACTTTTTTTAATAAATTTTATTTTAATTATTGCATTGCGCAATACGATGTAATATAATGTATTTCAGAGCGAGGTGATAAATGTGACAAATATTGAAATAGGCGCTAGGATAAAATTTGCTCGCGACTTGAGAAAATCTACTCTTGACGATATCGCTAAAAAAGTAGGCGTAACAAAATCAACTATACAACGTTATGAAAATGGGAAAATAAGTTCTATTAAAATTCCGGTAGTAGAGTCAATAGCCGCTGCCTTAAATGTTAATCCTGCGTGGATCGTGGGAAAATCCGAAATTATGGAATTGCCTACACAAAAAATTCCTAAAATTATCCAATACTATAACCAACTCAACGACATAGGGAAGCACGAAGCGGAAAAACGAGTGAAAGAGCTTACATACCTTCCGCAATATACACTTGAAATCAAAGCGGCGCACAACGACTATGCGGATGAACCCGGCGAACTTGAAAAAATGCAGGAAGACCTGGCGAACCTTAAAATACCAGACTAACATACATCTAATACAGGTGGTGGAATTGTATTGAAATACGAAGACTTGTTGGAAGAAAGCAATTCGAGCAATGTTCATGTAATAGAAAATGCGAATTTTAAATCGAAAGCTGACGGTCTTATTAACGGAAATGTTATTGGAATAAACAGGAAAATTCGTACATATAGAAAGCGTGCCTGCGTATTGGCGGAAGAACTGGGGCATTATCACACCACTGTAGGGAATATCACCAACCAATCCACCGTGGAAAATCGCCGGCAGGAACTTCACGCTCGAATCTGGGCCTATAATAAGATGATCGGCTTAAACGGGATTATAAATGCATATAAACATGGATGCTATTCTCTTCATGATGCCGCAGATTATCTGGACGTTACTGAAGAATTTTTGTATGAGGCTCTACAGTATTATAAAGGGAAGTATGGTCCCTTTGCTGTACTTGATAATTATGTAATTTATTTCGAACCCTCGTTAGGTGTATTTAAGTTAGTATAATAGGTATCTGTCTAATGGAAAATATTGATATTTCACCCGATGAGTTTATTCTCCTGCCACCAGATGAACAGATGCATGTAATGAAAAACATAATTAAAGACTGGCCAAGAGAAGAACTTGAAATTCTCAAAAATATGATAGATGATAGAGAATTTAAAAAGTAAAAACGACTCCTTCTATCAGCAGGAACGTCTTCGTCCATAAGTCCAACGTTGTACTTAATTTAACTATGAATACGATTAACAAAAATAGTATTTTAACATATTTACTAAAAAAATTATAAATATATATAAAAAATTTCATAAATATAAAATTGTTTGCATACTTGACAAGGCTTTTGCATATGATATAATGTAGCTAATTAGTGAATGACCGTCTTCGGTCACAAAAAAGCCTAGGGTATTTTATCCGGGCTTTTTTTGTTTACATAGGAGAACTTTATGAGTGATTTTGAATATACAACTATCGAACAACAAATAAAAAAACTAAAATCTCAGCATTTGATTATTAATAACGATGTAATGGCAGTTCACGCTCTTCGTACATATGGTTACTATAATATAATAAATGGATATAGGGATCCCTATATCACTCGAACTTATAAAGAAAAAACATATAGTCCTGATGTTTCTTTCGAACAAATTTTTTCTTTGTTTATTTTAGATCGAAAATTACGCTATGCAGTTCTTTATGCAATGACTGATTTAGAAGAACATCTTAGAGCTGTCATCGCAGAAATAATAGGAGAATCCTTTGGTACGAGTCACGATCTATATCTCGCTGAAACCAATTACCGAGATAGGCCTGTGCGAAATAAAAAATTTACTCGAAGTGCCATTTTAGAATCTTTAACTAATACTGCAGAACATTCTTATAAAGAACCAGTCCGTTATTATAGGGAAAAACATCATATTATTCCCCCTTGGATTTTATTAAAGGCAACTGATTTCGGAACATTGACCAATTATGTAAAAATCTTTCTAAGACCTCAGCGCGAAGCTTTAATTAATTCTTTATATGAATCTAATGTAATAAAATCTAATATGGATTATTGGAAAAATATGCTTTCGGATACTCTCTCTATATGTTTAGAGTATCGTAACCTTGCCGCGCATGGTGGACGAATATATAATTATGTTCCTCGTAGTTCTATTAGAGAATTTCATATTTCTTCAACTTTTGGAGGATTGGGTATATTGTTAAAATGTTTAGAGAAACTTTCGTATTATAGACCTTATGCTTCTCTTGATAATGCGATAAAGAATGCCCTATCTGACTACTGTACCGAATATCCTAACGATCTTCCAAGAATCGAAAAAGCTTTAGGTTGTAAGATACAGATGGCGAAAATAGTTTATATAAATCAGAAAACTAAAAAATTTCATTCAAATCCACATTGTAGCGGTGGGATGAATCTCCCCGAATGTTCTCTCGATGATGCAATTGAAAACAATTTTACGCCTTGCAAACGATGTGTTTTTGAAAAAGAGATCAGTTAATTGTTTGTATTATAAAAGCGTTACAATGATACAACCAAAAACCGCCCAGTGCTGCGAACACCGGACGGTCTATAGATATCCCGAAGGATAACTTATGAAAACATAATTATTGTATCACCTTCGGGTACAGCCTGCAAGCAAACTATATAAAAGTTTGCAGGCTGTTATTTTTATACCATTTTGTTGACGTCAACAAAATGGTAAGGAGGGATTACATTATGTCGAAAGCAAAACATCCAAAACTCCCGAACGGATTTGGCAGTATTAAAAAACTAAGTGGCAACCGTACAAATAAATACGGTGTTTATCCTCCTGTCACGCAATTCAGGGAAAACGGCTCTCCAATAACGCCAAAGGCGCTGTGCTATGTTCCTGACTGGTATATTGGCTTTTATGCACTCATGGAATACAGAAATGGTACATTTAATGCCGAAAACTTTTCAAACGCCAAAATAAGCACGTCAGACAAACAAAACGACGTTGTCCGAAAGATTATTGCATCCTACAATAACAAAAACCGGATATCTGTGGATTCTAAAACCTTTACGGATGTATATCAGGAATATTACAAGAATAAGTACGAAAAAGATAAAACACGTATATATTCACGCTCATCAATGGACGCAACGAAATCCGCATATAAACATGCCGCCGAATTGTATGATCGGCCATTTAAAGATTTAAAAACCGAGGATCTACAGGCCGTAATAGATAACTGCGACAAGAAACACGCAACCAAAGAGCACATTAAAAATCTATTTAAACAAATGTATGACTATGCATATTCACACGATATTTGTGAGAAAAAATACGCCGATCACGTGAGGATCAATACTCCGGATGATGATGAGAAAGGAGAACCTTTTGCGGAAGAAGAACTTTCGAAAATATGGGAACATTCTGCTGATAACGAAGTGCTGCAGGCAATCCTCATCATGATATATAGCGGATATCGTATTTCTGCGTATAAGACGTTGGAAATTAATATGGAAGCGCAATATTTTAAAGGCGGCGTGAAAACTCGCGCCGGTAAAAAACGGATTGTCCCATTTAACAAGGAAATCATTCCTTTTATCAACCGAAATAATGTACTATTTCAAACTACCCCGCCTAAATTCAGGAGTTTATTTTCGGAAGAGTTAGAAAATATCGGAATTTTGAACCATACTCCGCACGACTGCCGGCATACTTTTTCGTGGCTTTGTGATAAATATAAGGTGGATATGCTCTCTAAAAAAATGTTAATGGGACATGCTCTTGGGAACGACGTTACAGATCTAAAATACGGACACAGGACTGTCGAGGAATTAAGAGTTGAAATAAATAAAATCTGTCGCTAACTTGTCGCTAACGGTACTTGATTTTTATGTTTTTTTAACAATTAATTCTTTCTTAAAAGTCTGCTGAAATGCTGATAAATACTGGCCTTTCGTGATTATATCAGCATTTCGACAGATGCTTATTTTTTAGGAAGTCTTTAAGAAAAAACAGGGTCAGCCGTTATTTTTTCCACTGTCTAACCAAAGACAGGCCTCCAGTCCATCGGCATTATTGGATAGCTCCAGTCCGCCGCCCATTTTCTCCATGATGTAGTCCACGATATATAGCCCGAGTCCCGATCCC
>ERZ779622.1256-NODE-1256-length-10849-cov-8.649713_pt1 | contig 10849 bp, 9 predicted proteins | sample MGYA00514188_ERZ779622 | MGnify/ENA primary metagenome ERZ779622 (study PRJEB29562, sample SAMEA4376702) | mouse gut metagenome | isolation source: Cecum | study: EMG produced TPA metagenomics assembly of the A DSS colitis mouse model was used to assess the...
GTTTTTGATGGATATGCTTTGTTAACAACAACAACATCAGTGGCGATCGCATTGACAACATCAGGAAATGTCTCTAGCGTAGTATTACCTCTTTTATCTTTCGGAAAATATCCTCGAAGAATTTTTAAGAGATTTACCCCTTTGATGATTGTAGCTGTCCCTTGTCTATTAATGTGTGATTATGCAAAAGATGCACTATTAGGAGTATGGAGTATAAAAGATATTCTCTTACATCTCATAATTATGTCAGTCCAGTTGTGTCTCACACATTTAGTTTTTCGGAAGGCGTGCAATAAGTACAAGAGTAGTGGAAGTTGAAAGATGGTGCGACAAAGCAAGCGTTCCAGAGGATATAGGTAGTACATTATCGGTAGGCATGCTAACTGGCTAAAGCGTCCAGAAATATTGATTCAGCAAGGATCACATCTAGGACTTCATACGGCCCCTTCTTCCTGTAATGGGAGAGACTGTGACTGCGCCACCGTGCAATAAACATAGAAATATTTATCAATTCTTACCGTGCGAACTTTATCGATCCACTTATTTGTTCTTGAAAGATAACACTTACACTGATTATTATACTGCTCTTACTAATGAGAATCACGTGTGACTTCTCCCACCGTGCTTTGTAGTGCTCCTCTCTCAATCACATTATACAGGGAAACGGGAAATTTTGCGGTTCCTGTTTTTGCCTCTATTTTTGCCGGTGCCGCACCGGCATGGTAATTCTTATGATTGATGTTGTAATCCAGAATTTTTCAATTTCGGATGACATTACGTTACGTCAACAGCAAAATATACTACGAAGAGTATCTTTTGTGGATGGAATAATGACAGCCAACGATTGTATCAAACGAAGCGGAATAATTGCTCGTGCTTATTATGATGGGCTGTGGGGAGTTGCCACAAGCAGCACTATTAACGAACGTAGTGCGAAAGAACTGCTAGATAAGTCAATGAACAATGCAAAACTGCTTTCATCGTTTTCAACCTCCAATAAAAAGAGGACTTATCTTCCATACTCAGAACAAAGTATACCGGCAGTAGACTTTTTGCAAATTGATTATATTGACATTGAGCAATCAATGATTATTGACTATGCGAAAAAGATTGATCAATACATTTCTCGTACTTATAAAAAAATATGTACACGTAGAGTTATGCTTTATGTGGACGGAATTGAAAAATATATCCGTACACCATTTAAGAATTTGCTTCTATCCTCTACTATAAAAAGAAGTTGTTTATATGTTGAAATGGGCGCCTATGACTTGAAAGGACATATAACTTCAGTATCAAAAAAAATAGGGGTTCCTTATGAAATGGGAAAGTGGCATACACTAATTGAAAATAGCAAAGAATTGACAGAACAGCTACATGAAGCACTTATGGATAAAACTCATGCCCAAGATGTTTGCAAAGGAGTATTCCCTTGTATTCTTCACCCAAATGTTGCCGGAATACTAGCTCATGAAGCAATCGGGCATAATGTTGAGGCAGATATTGTGGAAAAAGGATCTTTTGCATCTGGTTTTTTAGGAAAACAGATTGCGTCAGAAAAAGTTTCGATTTCCGACTTCGCACATACTGCTTTTTCTGCCCCTGCGGGCCTTCCACTTTTTGTCGATGACGAAGGTACGGTTTGCCGTGATGTGGACATAATAAAAGGAGGGAAGTTGTTAGGTTATCTTCATGACAGAGAGTCTGCTGCACACTATCAGGTAACACCTAGTGGCAATGCAAGAGCATACTTGGCATTTGATGAACCAATTATTAGAATGCGAAACACGGCTTTTCATCCTGGTAATGATACTCTTGCAGATATGATTGCCTCCATTGATAATGGATATTTTCTGTTATCCTCTGGAGGAGGACAAGCAGATGTTAATGGAGAGTTCATTTTCACCATTGACTTAGGCTATCAGATTAGAAATGGTAAAATCTTAGGGGCAATAAGAGATACAACTATTTCTGGAAACGCCATAGAAATACTTTCATCAATAAGTATGATCTCAAATGATTTTCAATGGGATATTACAGGGCTTTGTGGCAAATTTCAATCTATGATCTTGGCTACTGGAGGCCCATATATAAAATGTGACTTGTTCCTAGGAAAGGAGTAGATAAGCATGCAAGAAATGATGCTCAAGCTCTGCCGTCAAATTCACGCATACACAAAAAAGCAAGGAATTCAAAAAACGGAGAGTTGTTTACAGGCATCAAAAATGATAGAAATTGATGTCATTGGCAATACAATTAAGCAAATGAATTCAACATACAGAGAGGAGGCCTTAATTAAGATTATAAAAGATGGGCGAGCAATGTCTGTTCTAAATAGTTCATTTGATTTTATGACTATTTCCAAAGCGATTGATGAATGTATTGTGGCACTGGATTTTGTAGAACCAGATAAATACGAAGATATCAGCGCAGGTCCTATCATGCGCAGTTTTTTCGATGGTGAAAAAGTTGTTACTCCTATTACCATTTTAGAATTGGCTAAAAAATACATTGACGAAACCAGTTCACAATATCCTAATGTACTGATCTCTAGGCTACGCCTCCCAATGGTTGAAACATCTGTTCTATATTCCAATTCCAACAATGTTGAACTATTTCATACTCTTATTAAGTTTGACTGTTTTGTTGAATACACATCAAAAGCAGATATGCAAAGTAGCTATTATTATGATTTTTCTTTTTCAGATGTCCCTGTACACCTTTTAGATCTTTACGAACAACGCTTTTGGTATGAACTTAGGAATAATACTTACGAGATCCAAAATATCACTCCAATATGTGGATGTAAAATACTTTTAGCTCCCTCGGTTGTCGAGGATATACTAATTGATGGAATATACTCGCTTTGTAATAGCATTGCCGTCATGTCTGGAACATCATTATGGATAAATGCAATTAACTCTTGTGTTGCTGATAAGAGGATTTCGGTTTCTCTTGATCCATATCACAAAAGCATTGTATGTGGCGAACGAATAACAGATGATGGCACAATCAGTTGCCCGTTTTACCTAATACAAAACGGTATTTTGAAGAACTATTGTCTTTCAAGGAAAGCTTCATTAGTAACAGGATACCCGGTTGCGCCTAACACATCTGATAGTGTTATTGTTACAGGAGGAAACAGAACATTAGATGAAATGATCGCTCAAGTTAGCAATGGTGTTATTATCTCTAGATATTCTGGGGATGATATTTCCCCTACTGGTGACTTTTCAGGGTTGGCAAAAAACTGCTATTTGATTGAAAATGGAGAGATAGTTTCGCTACTTAACGACATAAGAATAAATGGGAATGTTACCGAAATGTTAAAGGGAATTGGTGATATATCGGTAGATCATAACAAAAATGGATATAATCTAATACCCTGGATGTCCATAAACGCAGGTCTATTTATAGAAAAAAATGCTACATAAAAATCTATTTTGCTCAGGCGTGACGTCTATTTCAAACAGTCTGGACAAAATGTAGTTATAGTTATCGTACTACTTCTGCTATTCATTAAGCAGACTATACAACCATGTAGTGTACCGTTCGGTACTACGCGATTCAATGTAATCGTCAAAACTAAGCGCATATCGTATAAAATCACCGCCATGAAGATTTATGTTGGATCATTGTGGCGGTGTGTCTATTTACTTGATACGCAGTTCTGCTGTCGAATTACAGTAAACGGTAGATAGTATGTACCTATACGAAAGTAAGCGCTTAATTTAGGGGTGGATTTCAAACAGCTTGTCGTTATACGATAATGGTTACAAAGATGCAAGCATTTTACCATGCAAACCACATGTATGCTTGCAAATGATCCAGTACAAAGGAGATGACCATTATGCGTGCTGCCAGAAAAACTTCCGAAGAACAATACCGTCTGGTCATGGAATGCCGTCAGAGCGGCCTGACCGACTGTGACTGGTGCAGGGAAAACGGGATCAATATCAATACCTTTTATGCCTGGGTGAGACGTCTCCGAAAAGAAGCCTGCCATCCGATACCGGCTCCCGGCAGATATGATGCGGACAACGGCATTTGTGCCAATGAAGTTGTCAGGGTTGAGATCCTTCCAGAGGAACGGCAGGATCCGTCTGATGCTAAAAATGATCCTGTCCCACTGCCAGCGGCCGGGGTCCCTATGATCGAGATAGAGGCAGACGGGATCTTATTCCGATTTACCGGAACAGTTGACGCAGTCTTGTATGAAAAGACCCTGCTCATGATCGGAGGACGGCTATGATCGGTGATATCTCCGTTAAAACAAATCTATACCTGGTTTCAGGGTACACGGATATGCGCCGCTCAATAGACGGGCTGTGCGCAACGATCCAAAGCATGCTCCATACAGAGCCGGATGCCATGTCGGTCTACCTGTTCTGCGGAAAACGGTGTGACCGCATAAAGATCCTGATCAAAGAACCGGATGGCATGTGCCTGCTGTACAAACGTCTGGACGGCAGCATACAGGGCCGTTTCCGGTGGCCGCGCAGCCGGGATGAGGTAAAGCCGATCACCTGGAAGCAGTTCGACTGGCTCATGTCCGGTCTGGAGATCGAACAGCCCAAGGCGCTGAAAATGGATGTATGATTCCTGGCGCAGGATTCCGGAAACCATTGGTCTTGCTGGATTTTCCCTATATTTTGTGGCATCATTTAACCATCGGATTTCGGAGGAAAAGCCAATGCCGCAGGACGCAAAAGACATCCAGTTCGCAGAACTGAAGGACATGATATCCCAACTGAATAATACTGTTTCAGTCCTCCATGCCACCATTGCGTCCCAGTCGGAGATGCTTGGGCAGAAAGATGCAGCCATTGCAAAGCTTACAGAGGAAGTTTCCTATCTCCGGAAGAAGCTCTTTGGAGCATCTTCTGAGAAACGCCCGGATATCGATCCAAACCAGTTCTCCCTTTTTGACGTGGAGGAAAGAACGGATATCCCGGTGGCGGATGTTGAAGAGATAGAGGAAAGCGTCGTCAGGGAGCATACAAGGCAGCGTAAGAAAAAGCCCACGCTGGAGGAACAGTTTCAGGGAGCCGGAATAAAAAAGATCATTGTCGATTCCCTTACGGAAGAAGAAAAGGAGTGCCCGGTGTGCGGTGCGGCAATGGTGCCCATCGGGACGGAAGTCATCCGCCGGGAGGTGGAATTCATTCCCGCGAGATATGAAGTGACGGAATATCTCGCTACTACTTATGAATGTCCCAAGTGTAAGCAGACGGAAGACCCTCAGTTTATAAAGGATGAGGGATGCCCTCCTGCGCTTATTGAGAAAAGCTATGCCACACCATCGCTGGTGTCCGGCATCCTGAAAAATAAATTTGTCCTCGGTCTGCCCTTTTACCGGCAGGAGCAGGATCTGAAAAGATCCGGCATCCTGGTCACCCGGGCCACAATGGCCGCCTGGGCCATCCTCGTGTTCCAGCTGTATTTCCAGTTTCTGGTACAGTTTTTCCACAGGGAACTGCTGAAACGGCATTTCCTGATGATGGACGAGACGCCCGTCCAGGTGCTCAAAGAGCCGGACAAAAGACCGCAGTCCAAGTCTTATGTGTGGCTGATGCGTTCCGGGGAGGACGGCCTGCCGCCCCTGTTGATATACCGGTATTCCCCGACAAGAAACGGGGATAATGCGGTAGAAATGCTGGAAGGTTCTCCTCCGGGACTGTACCTGATGGTGGACGGCTTCCAGGGATACGACAAACTGAAAAATGTAAAACGCTGTGCCTGCTATGCCCATATACGGAGGTATTTTTTGGATGCCGTCCCGAAAGGCGGCGAAAAAGATCTGTCAAACCAGGCCGTGCAGGGCGTGGCATACTGCGATAAACTGTTCTGCTATGAGCGCAGATACAAAGAACAGGCGCTCTCCCATGAGCAGCGGCAAAAACGCAGGCTGAAAGACGAAAAGCCTGTTGTCGAGGCATTCATCAAATGGCTCAATGGGCAGAAGCCTTCTGCCAACAGCAATAAATTCAATAAAGCACTCACTTATGCCCGGAACCGTCAGGATATCCTTATGACCTACCTGGAAGATGGCCGGTGCAGTCTCTCAAATAACATGAGCGAGAACTCGATCCGCCCGGTTGTAGTGGGTCGGAAGAACTGGCTCTTCTCCGACACGATGGATGGTGCGGAGGCAAGCATGGGAATATATACCATTGTAGAGATGGCAAAACTTTATGGTCTGGATCCATACAAATATATGAAGTATGTTCTGGAGCAGCGTCCTGACTACCGGTCAACGGATGAAGAACTTGAACGGCTTGCCCCTTGGTCTTCTTCCTGTCAGGAAACATGTAAATAAGCAGGATTCAGATGTCAATGTGTAAAGTATTTTGAGTATTGCATTGGTATGCACAGTAAAATACTTGCATTACTATGATTATTATTGCACACTGGGGGAACGATTCACAATCCACCCCTAAATTAAGCGCTTACATACGAAACAGGGGCAAACCTGTATGATAGAAACAGATTTGCTCCAGTTTTATTTCATTTCTTCTTTACTGGGCTTCCAGCAGGTCGCAGAGAATTTCGGCGACTAGGGGAACGGGTCATCCAGAAAGGTACGATCTGTATCGTCCAGATGTTTAGATATCTGCTTACGGAGTTGCCAAAGCTGTGTGATAGAAAAGAAAATATAGAACCTGCAAAACTGGAGCATCTGTTGCCTTGGGTGCCGGAAGAATGTAAGAAACCTTGCCGCTGAAGTTTAACAGCATTACTTTACCAGCGGGAGCACAATTTGACGTTTACTGCTAAACAGAATGTCTGCCAGCGTGGTTTTCTGTATCCATGGATTTCCCTTTTGAGGCGCTTCCAGAGGGGAAGGGAATAAAACGGTAAGAGAAGCTGGGGGGATCTGGCAGTCCTTACTCTTGGTTAAATATAAGGAGAAGCAGCGGACAGTACATCTCATAGAAGAGATACAGGTGCAATCTAGGGAAGAGAAGAATCTTATTGAGGTATTTGGAATGATGATCAGCTGTCAGAGCATCTATATGAAGACAAAGTTTATATTTCATAAGAAGGAGTGCAAGCGGGTGGCGACTGTAGAGGAGAACTAACCTTGAAATAGGATATATAGGTGTCATGAACTTCTTTTTCTGATAATACTGGGAAGGATATCGTATTGGATTTTGCGCTTGATAGAAGTGTATCTTGTCCAAGCATTGATACGATGGGCTCCTTGAAAGTTGGAGATGTTAAATGACTGGCAGGGATATTGACATAAGCTTTATGCTGGTTCGCAACTCGAGCTTGTAAGCGGCTATACGTATGCTACTCCGTAATCGGTGCAGGATCTGTAGTAAGAGATGAAAACCCCTGCAAACTTTATTAAACAATCAGTGTATCTTATCTGGTACAGCATGGAGAAGAAATGCAGGACTTTTATACAAGGGGACTGAGGCTTCGCAGGATGTATCGGATTACCTTTAGGTAGTTGGGAAATCCATAGAAAAAAACACCATCTATTCTTTGTTCGGCGGTTATTGTCCGCTATACGTTACTTATAAGACGGAAAACTGTTTGGCAGGTTTCCTATGAGTATTTCCGGGTAAGTAGCTCAAAATACGAGAAATAGACGGCACAGAATGGTGCAATGATTCGCTAAATCAATCCAGACTCCCCAGAGATCCATGCAATTCTGCATTATATGTTGTCTCAACAGGATAACGTATTTTTATTGTCTGCCAGAAAAATGGGGCATAAGAACAGCAGAAAAGTTCATCTGGCAGATATTTTGTATATTCAGCTTCTTTTTCCTCGCAGGTGTCATCCTCATTAACGCTGGGTGCACAATTACTGTAAAGGTTAAATGCCATCCTCGTAACTTTCATAGATCCACCTGTCTGCCAGCCTTCAAAGAGACATTGGGTCTTGATACTGTCGTTTTCGAAATCAAAGATATCTGTGATGTGGCTCCTGGTATCATTATTGATGCCAAGGCAATATATGAGAGCCCTATGATAAACATCGTCAACTGGCATTTTCTTTAAATTATCATAAAAGAAATCTTTATGCTTATTACTGATAAAAAGTATGTCATGGTCATGCTCAATCTGTGATGGTGCCATAATATTCGTCCCTCTTTCTGCTGTTTATATGACCTGTGCATAGGAATCTTCCGAAGAAAAGGTAAGATGCTCAAATGTAGTGTTTATAAGTATAACATGTTGTATGGAAATTATCTATATTACAATGTTATAAAACACGGGAATCAATTTTCAAAGAAGAGGCAATGTGATATTATGTAAACATGATGGATAATACAATAACAGAATATTTTACAGATGTAGAAACAACAAAAGAATACAATGGCTATTTCTGCAGCATAGCAGAAGCCATAACAATCGTAATACTGGGGAGCATAAGTGGTCTTAAAAATGTCAGCCAGATACACCAGTGGGCAGTGGACAGCAGGGTAAGTGGGTTTTTAAAGGAGAAATTCGGGATCATGGATGTGCCCTGCTATTATTGGCTGCTGTGTCTGTTAAAGCTGGTCGAACCAGCATCGCTTAACCGCTGCTTTAATGAATGGGTAAAGTCGATGCTGCCTGAAAGCATGGAAGGCATGACGATCTCCCTTGATGGGAAGACCATCCGCTCCACGGAAAAAATGGGCAGTTATGAAAGCCCGCTGCATATCGCAAGTGCACAGGTTTCGGAACTTGGAATGACTTTTGCCCAGAGGAGTGTGGACGGGAAAAGCAATGAGATCCCCGCTGTACAGAAGCTTCTGGAAGAACTGGATATCAGCGGCTGCATCATAGTTGCTGATGCGCTCAACTGCCAGAAGAGCATAGCAAAGGGCATCGTTGCCGGAGGTGCGGATTATGTGCTGAGTGTAAAAGACAACCATCCATGTTTAAAGAAAGACATAGCAGATTATGTGGGGGATAAAGAGCTGTAGGCGGCTATGGGCAGGGCATCACGGACAGAAAAGAGCAGGGACAGAATCGAAAAACGAAGCGCATATGTAACGGAAGAAACGGAATGGCTGGCAGGCCGGGAAGAATGGGAATGCCTTTCGTGTATAGGGGCAGTCCATACGGAATTTGAAACGAAAAAAGGGAAAACGGAGGAATGGCATTATTATATTTCCAGCCGAAAACTTACTGCTGAAGAGTTACTGCACCATGCACGCATGGAATGGTCAGTGGAAACGATGCACTGGCTGCTGGATGTCCACTTCGGAGAAGACTACTGCCGTGTGGAAGACCGCAATATCCAGCAAAATCTAAATATGCTTCGGAAAGCAGCACTTAACCTTATTAAACAGTATAAAGAAAGAACAGGCTCAAAACGTTCCATGTCTAAGATCATGTTTGACTGCCTGCTCAATCCTTATGTTATTTCAGAGATTCTTGAAAATTGATTTCCGTGGTTATAAAATAAGCCGTATGCATCTTTGTACATCCTTATGCATCTGGTTATTGACGGTATCTTGTTGCATTATCATAAAAGGCAGGGAATCAGGCGCCTGCCCTTTATCTATTGATTAACAGTGATCTTTATAAGCTTCATATTCTTCAGTGATCTCTAAAATAGTAAACACCCTCAGATAACTTTTATAGATGGCCAGATTTTCTTGGCACTTTTGACGTTCTTTTTCCCTATTTCCGGAATATATCGAATGGTAAACATGGAAACTGTCTATAAAATTTTTCTCTGCGGCAAAAGCTTTTTCAAAGAGCAGGAGCGGCAGATGATTTTTGGTGTCTCCGATAAAGTCAGCAAATTCTTTTGATAATCCGAGTATTTGAAAACAGATAGTGATTCCGTACTCTTTTGCTGCCTGAACTATACTCAGTCTTAGAAAGTGCTCTTTTTGTTGCTTTGTGGTCGCTTGGTCGCAGAGATTCAGTGCTGTATCACAGCGGATACGTATCCCCTTCGCTAAATCGAACAGTTCTTTCTTTTGTTTTTCTGTAATGTTCATATTAGTATTCTCCTTAATATTGATTTAGAGTGACGCTGCCTGTCCTTCGTCAACTACATATGTAGAATGCTATATAATGAAAGATTTTACTTCTAAATAGTGATAAAAAGGAAGAGATATACTATGGAAGATTAAATATAGTATCAGTTTGGACTATTGAACAAAAAGACGATAGAATATGCAGTACCGTGACGTGAAGCCTGCAACGGCTCATGGAACAGTTCTCCATGCCGGATGACGAGCGGGAGTGGTTCAAGGCGCATTCCGACTGGTCGAAATCCAACAAGTACGTTGAACTGGAGGCGAGGATTTATATTTGAAAACAAAAGAGGGGCAGGGTGGAAAGGTTTATGACAGCCTTTCCGTCCGGTTCGTACTTTTCTGTTACACTTCTGCAGCCATTTCTTCCGCCCCCTTTGGGCAGGCATTTCCCTAAGAACATCGCCTTGCAGTCTGAAAATCTAAGCAGATAGGCGAGCATCCTATACCGTGATCAATAGCACAATCTTGTGCTATTGATCACGGTATAGGATGCTCGTTGATGTAACGGTCGATTAGTAGTAGGACTTCCTCCGGCAGTTCCATCCGTTCTAATTTGTCGGAATATACGTCCGACAAATTAGAACGGATGATCGCCTGATATTCCCCGTCACTGTTTGTGATGTCATTCATGACGCCGTTCATGCGGACGCCCATGAGCTGGTATAGTGAGATTCCTTTGCCATCAAATCCCTCCTTCCGCGGTGTCGTATCTTAACTCTGAAATTTGGGGTTGGCAAGTAGAAAAATAAAAAAGCTGGAATCGCTCTTGTATCGTCCGACAATTTTTGATAAAGTACATCTATGGGGTACTGCCATAACGGGATAGGCGGTCAGTGTGCGCCCAGCAAA
>ERZ779622.1258-NODE-1258-length-10821-cov-5.093442_pt1 | contig 10821 bp, 10 predicted proteins | sample MGYA00514188_ERZ779622 | MGnify/ENA primary metagenome ERZ779622 (study PRJEB29562, sample SAMEA4376702) | mouse gut metagenome | isolation source: Cecum | study: EMG produced TPA metagenomics assembly of the A DSS colitis mouse model was used to assess the...
AGTTCGATCATTTTTTACGGACCTCCCGGGACAGGGAAGACCACACTGGCGAAGGTGATCGCGGGAACCACAAAATCGGAGTTTACCCAGATCAATGCCACCGTGGCGGGAAAAAAGGACATGGAGACAGTGGTGGAGAAAGCCAGGGAGGATCTCGGCATGTTCGGGAAGCGGACGATCCTTTTTATCGATGAGATCCATCGCTTTAACAAGGGACAGCAGGACTATCTTCTCCCCTTTGTGGAGGACGGGACGATCATCCTGATCGGCGCTACGACGGAAAATCCGTATTTTGAGGTGAACGGAGCGCTGATTTCCCGCTCGATCGTCTTTGAGTTGAAGCCGTTGGAGCCGGAGGATATCAAAAAGCTTATTCTGCGCGCCGTGGAGGATAAAGAGAGGGGGATGGGGGCCTACGACGCGGTGGTGGAGAAGGATGCTCTGGAATTTTTGGCGGACCTTGCGGACGGAGACGCGCGAAAAGCGTTAAATGCAGTGGAGCTGGGGGTTTTGACGACGGAGCGCAGCGCGGATGAGAAAATTCATCTGACGCTGGATGTGGTGAAGGAATGCATTCAGAAGCGCAGTATGCGCTACGATAAGACGGGGGACAATCATTACGATGTCATCTCCGCTTTTATCAAGAGCATGCGCGGCTCTGACCCGGATGCGGCGGTATACTATCTGGCCCGGATGCTGGAATCCGGTGAGGATATCAAGTTTATCGCGAGAAGAATTATGATATGCGCGTCGGAGGATGTGGGAATGGCGGACCCCAATGCTTTGACTGTTGCAGTCAGCGCATCGCTGGCGGTGGAGAGAGTGGGGATGCCGGAGGCAAAGATCATTCTGTCGGAGGCTGTAATCTATGTCGCCACGGCGCCGAAGAGCAACGCCTCCTGCGTGGCGGTGGATGAGGCGGCAGCGGAAGTGCGGAATACCGGAAATCTGCCGGTTCCGGCCCATCTGCAGGACTCCCATTACAGAGGCGCCGCGAAGCTGGGCAGAGGTCTGGGCTACCAGTATGCCCACGATTACCCGAATCACTATGTCGAGCAGCAGTATCTGCCCTACGAACTGACGGGGAAAGAGTTTTTTAAGCCGGACGGCAACGGGTATGAGGCGAAAATAAAAGAACATATGAGACGGCTGAAAGAAAAGAAGCTGTGATCAAAACAGCTTCTCCACAAGAAGTTGATAGATCTCCTCGTTTTTTTCACGCCAGTTTCTGCAGATGGCGGCGGCGGTATCCTCGGAGGGGACAGAAAGCCTGATATCGACCAGGGAGACCCCCTTTTCCTTTGCGAGCAGATGCGCCTCAAATTCTCCGCCGGAAACTCTGTCATAGTTTGCGACGATGGAGATCTCGGAGAGCAGTTCCAGTCTGTTTTCTCTCAGATAGGAAAGGATCTCTTCCTTGGTGACATCGCTGATGTTGGCCTGAAAAAAGGACAGCGTCTGGGCGCCCTCGTCTGTCAGGGACAGATGAGAACGCTCATTGATCTGCTGGGGCAGGACCATGCCGGCGTCGATCAGCTCGCCGATAGCCTGATTCAACAGAATATAGTTGGTATATCCCTTATCCAGAATAAAGTTGCAGACTCTCTGTTTCGACAGAGGCAGGGCGGCTTTTTTGAGCAGATAGAGGATGATCAGTTTATAGAGGGTAAGCGGTTCCTGCAACATATCGGACCTCCGGTTTTATATGTGATCTTTGACAGCCTGGGCGACGACCTCCGCGACAATAGGGTCAAAGGCTTCCGGCATAATATAATCCTCATTTAATTTATCGTCAGGTACGAGAGAGGCGATCGCCTTTGCCGCGGCGAGCTTCATCTCCTCCGTGATCTGTCTCGCGCGGCCTTCCAGGGCACCCTTGAAGATGCCGGGGAAGGCGACCACGTTGTTGACCTGATTGGGAAAATCGGACCGGCCGGTACCGACAATTTTCGCGCCGGCAGCTTTTGCCGCATCCGGCATGATCTCCGGGACAGGGTTTGCCATGGCGAACAGGATGGAGTCCTTATTCATGGAGGAAACCATAACGGGTGTTACGATGTTGGGGGCGGACACGCCCACAAAGATATCGGCTTCCTTCATGGCATCCGCCAGGGTTCCCGTCTCCTGGCCGGGGTTGGTGATCTCCACCATGTTTTGCTGCATCCAGTTCAATCCCTCGTAAGACCTGGATAAGATGCCTGCCCTGTCGCACAGGATCACATTGATGAAGCCGTATTTTAACAGAAGTTTTGTGATGGCGATACCGGCGCTGCCCGCCCCGTTTACGACGACCTTACATTCCCGTGCCTGCTTTTTTACGACTTTCAGAGCATTGATGATGCCGGCCAGTACGACGATGGCGGTGCCGTGCTGATCGTCGTGGAATACCGGGATATCCAGAGTCTGTTTCAGGCGCTCCTCTATTTCAAAACATCTGGGAGCGGAGATATCTTCCAGATTGATGCCGCCGAAACCAGGCGCAAGGTAGGTGACCGCTTTGATGATCTCCTCCGTGTCCTGGGTGTCCAGGCAGATCGGAACCGCGTTGACGCCGCCGAATTCCTTGAACAGAACCGCTTTTCCCTCCATGACCGGCATCGCGGCGTGAGGGCCGATATTGCCGAGTCCGAGGACGGCGGAGCCGTCCGAGACGACCGCCACGGTGTTGGATTTCCAGGTGTAGGTGTATGCGGCCTCCCTGTCGTTGGCGATCACTTTGCAGGGCTCGGCGACACCGGGCGTGTAGGCCAGGGAGAGATCTTCCCTGGACTTGACAGGGGTTTTGGATACCGTTTCCAGTTTTCCTTTCCATGTCTCATGAAGTTTCAGCGCTTTTTCATTTATTGTCATTGGTATGCCTCTTTTCATTGTTTTATTAAAGCTATGTTTATGATATATATTTTTGAATGACCTTGCAAGTCTTTGGGGAGAAATATTTTTTATGAAATTTTGAAAAAAATGAAAAAAAAGGTTGGCACGTCCGGTTTTGTAAGGTATAATGTGCATATTGAGCAGAGAAATCTTTATCATATCTTGATATTGGACGATAAGCCGTAAGGTATCTGTATGCTATTCGATATCCTGAACAAATTCAAAATGAATGGAAAAAGCGAAAAGATAGTGGAGAAAGGAGAAAAAACAGTAATATGAGTGATATGAGAGAAAAATATGAATCTCTTGCACTGAACGATCTGAAAGAAATCGCTAAAGTGAGAGGTATTCGCATTTCGGGATTGAAAAAAGCGGAACTGATCGAAGCGATGCTGGAGGAAGATAAAAAGGACGAAGAAAAGGGTAAAGTGGTGGAGGCGAAGTCCATTATACCCGGCAGCAGCCCCGAGGGGGAGAAAGAGAAATTTCCCTCAGAGCTGGACAGCGGCATCAAGGCGAACGGTATTTTGGAAGTGATGCCTGACGGTTACGGCTTTATCCGCTGTGAAAATTATCTTCCCGGGGAAAACGATGTCTATGTGGCGCCAAGCCAGATCAGGCGTTTTAATCTCAAAACAGGCGACATCGTGGAGGGAAATACGAGAATAAAGACGCAGAGTGAAAAATTCAGCGCGCTGCTGTATGTAAGGAAGATCAACGGCTTTCCGCCGGAGATCGCCCAGCGCAGAACGAACTTTGAAGATATGACCCCGGTTTTCCCGGATGAAAGACTGCGGCTTGAGACGCCCGGCGGTTCCATCGCCATGCGCATTATGGATCTGATCAGCCCGGTCGGAAAGGGACAGCGAGGTATGATCGTGTCGCCGCCCAAAGCGGGTAAGACAACACTGTTAAAGGAAGTGGCGAGATCCCTGAAGAGGACGAGCCCCAACGTGCACCTCATCATTCTGCTGATCGATGAGAGACCGGAGGAGGTGACGGACTTTAAGGAGGCGATCGAGGGTCCCAATGTGGAGGTGATCTACTCTACGTTCGATGAGCTGCCGGAGCATCACAAACGTGTGGCGGAGATGGTGATCGAGCGTGCCAAGAGGCTGGTGGAGCACAAACAGGATGTCTGTATTCTGTTAGATTCCATCACCCGTCTGACAAGGGCCTACAACCTGACGGTACCCCCTTCAGGCAGAACGCTCTCCGGCGGTCTCGACCCGGCGGCGCTCCATATGCCCAAACGTTTCTTCGGCGCGGCGAGAAATATGCGCGGCGGCGGCAGCCTGACGATTCTGGCGACAGCTCTCGTGGAGACGGGATCCAAGATGGACGATGTGATCTATGAGGAATTTAAGGGAACCGGAAATATGGGGATGGTTCTGGACCGCAAGCTGTCCGAGAAGAGAGTGTTCCCGGCGGTGGACATCGCGAAATCCAGCACCAGGCGGGAAGATCTGCTCCTCACGCCGGATGAGCAGGAGATCATCAACATTCTGCGAAAGGCCCTGAACGGGATGAAGGCGGATGAGGCGGTGGACAAGATCCTGGATCTGTTTGCCAGAACAAAGACAAACGGTGAGTTCGTAAATATGGTTCGGAAAATGAAATTCATTTAGAGAATAAAAACGCGAAATTTATACTTGCATAGAACAATGCGTTATGTTATAATAACTAAGCTGTCGCTGAGATTGACGGTAATATGATAGAAAAATAATCGCAAATGGAAATAGAGAGGTGAAAAAAATGAAAGAAGGACTGCATCCTGCCTACTATCAGGCAACTGTGACATGTAACTGTGGCAATACATTCGTAACAGGCTCCACAAAACCGGAAATCCACGTTGAAGTTTGTTCCAAATGTCATTCATTCTACACTGGACAACAGAAGAGCGCCAGAGCGGATGGACGTATTGATAAGTTTAATAAGAAATACGGTATGGCAGCAAAATAAGATGATCAAGAAGGGGTTGGGGAAAAGTTATCCTCAACCTTCTTTTCATTCATGCAATAAATTTAGTGGGAGCGGATCCATGGGTAAGAGAAGAAGATGCTATTCCGGCATCGGCGGTCAGGCGGTGTTGGAAGGGATTATGATGAAAAATAATACTCGCTATTCGGTTGCCGTCAGAAAACCGAACGGCGAGATCGATGTGGAGATCGGAGAGTATGCCGGCATTCTGGGGAACAGTAAGATCACAAAGCTTCCCTTTATCCGGGGAATATTTTCTTTTGCGGACTCGCTGAGACTGGGCACAAGATGCCTGAACCATTCCGCCTCTTTCTACGAGGAGGGGGGCGCGGAGGAGACGAAGGCGGACAGGGTGCTGGACGGCGTCTTTAAGGATAAGGCGGAGAGTGTCCTGATGGCGCTTACAACGATCGTCGCGGTTCTCTTTGCGGTGGGGCTCTTTATGGTGCTGCCCTATTTTATCTCCGACTATTTGAAAAGATTTGTCAGAAACGACTCCCTCCTGGCGATCATCGAGGGAGTGATCCGCATACTGATCTTTGTGCTCTATGTGCTTATGATCTCGCTTATGAAGGATATCAGGCGGGTATATATGTACCATGGGGCGGAGCATAAATGTATCAACTGTATTGAAAAAGGGCAGGAGCTGACGGTGGAAAATGTGATGAGGAGCTCCAAACAGCACAGGCGATGCGGTACGAGCTTTCTGTTGTTCGTCATGCTGGTCAGCGTAGTTCTCTTTTTCTTTATCCGTGTGGACAATATGGCCTTGAAGGTGGGGCTGCGCATCCTGTTGATCCCGGTGATCGCAGGGATCGCCTATGAGATCATCCGGCTCGCAGGCAGATCGGACAACTGGCTGGTGCGCGCGATATCGGCACCGGGGCTCTGGCTGCAGGGGCTGACCACAAAGGAACCGGACGAGGGCATGGTGGAAGTCGCGATAAAAGCGGTGGAAGCGGTGTTCGACTGGAAGACCTATCTGAGGGAGAACTTCGGCTACGAGGATGGTCAGGAACAGGAGCAGAGGGATCTGGAGATAGAGGAGGAAGATGAGCCCAGTTTTATCGGATCGGATGAGATAGAGTGAACAGAGAGGGCGTATAGGAAAGAAGATGCAGTATCAGGAAATTTACAGGCAGGGAACCGAGGCTCTTAAGAGGGCGCGGATAGAGGAGGCGGCTCTGGACGCCAGGCTCCTCCTGGAAGAGATCTGCGGCACCGACCGGACGGCCCTCTATGCGCACGGGGGGAGAGAGCTGACGGAGGAGCAGGAAAGACGGTATCTGGAAAGTATTGTGAGCAGATCAAAGCGGATTCCGCTTCAGCATATACTTGGGAAGACGGAATTTATGGGGCTGACTTTTGAGGTCAATCAGGATGTGCTCTGCCCGCGGCCGGACACGGAGATTCTGGTGGAGGAGGTGCTGAAGCATCTGCACGATGGTATGCGGATTCTGGATATCGGGACGGGCAGCGGCTGTATACTGTTGAGTCTGCTTCACTACTCCAACGATTGCCGGGGGGTGGGGGCGGATATTTCGGAGAAAGCTCTGCGGACGGCAAGAGCGAACGCGGAGAGGCTTTCCGCGGAGGGTGTCAGCTTTGCGGAGAGCGATTTATTTGCAGAGATAGAAGGGCAGTTTGAGATCATTGTCTCCAATCCACCCTATATCAGGCGGGCTGATATCGAGAACCTGATGCCGGAAGTGCGAGACCACGACCCCCGCACGGCGCTGGACGGCGGGGAGGACGGACTGTTTTTTTACAGAGAGATCACGGCGGGGGCGAAAGACCATCTGCCCAGAGGCGGGATGTTGTTTTACGAGATCGGATATGACCAGGGGGAGGCGGTCCGCCGGATCATGGAGGAAAGCGGGTTCCGTGAGATTGAGATCGTGAAGGACTTTTCGGGGCTTGATCGGGTGGTGTTCGGAACGCTGTACGCCTGCGGGCGGTCAGGTGTACCGGTGTAAATTTATTGTAGTGGAAATAAGGAGAGAGTATTCATATGTTTGACAGATTGGACGATCTGCTGAGGCGGTTTGAGGAGATCATGAACGAGCTGGCGGAACCGGGGGTGACGGATAACCAGCAGCATTTCCGGGAGCTGATGAAGGAACAGAGCGATCTGACCCCTCTGGTGGAGGCGTATAAAGAGTACAAAAAATGTAGACAGGACGCTGAGGATTCCCTGGCGATGCTGGAGGAGGAGTCCGACGAGGATATGCGGGATATGCTGAAGGAAGAGCTCTCCGCATCCAGAAAGCGGATCGAGGAGCTGGAGAATGAGCTGAAGATACTGCTCTTGCCGAAGGATCCCAATGATGACAAGAATGTTATCGTGGAGATCAGAGCGGGCGCCGGCGGCGATGAGGCGGCTCTCTTTGCGGCGGAGATCTACCGTATGTATGTGCACTATGCGGAGACAAAAAGATGGAAAGTGGAGACGCTGGAGATGGAGGAGATCGGCATCGGCGGCATGAAGAGCGTGACTTTTATGCTGAGCGGTCAGGGTGCCTACTCCATCATGAAATATGAGAGCGGCGTACACCGGGTACAGCGTGTGCCGGAGACGGAGTCCGGCGGGCGCATCCACACGTCCACGATCACCGTGGCGGTGATGCCGGAGGCGGAGGAAGTAGATGTACAGATCGATGAAAAAGATATCCGGATCGATGTCTGTCGATCCTCCGGCGCGGGGGGACAGTGCGTCAACACGACGGACTCCGCGGTGCGGCTGACGCATATTCCGACCGGCATCGTGATCTATTCCCAGACGGAGAAGTCCCAGATCCAGAACAGGGCGAAAGCGTACGCCCTGCTGCGCACGAAGCTCTATGACCTGGAACAGCAGAAGGCCCATGACGCGGAGGCGGAACTGCGAAAGAGCCAGGTGGGAACGGGCGACCGGTCCGAGAAGATCAGGACGTACAACTTCCCTCAGGGGCGGGTGACGGATCACCGGATCAATCTGACCCTGTATAAGCTTGATAAGATCATGAACGGGGACATCCAGGAGATCGTGGACGCCTGCATTGCAGCCGATCAGGCGGCAAAATTGCTGAAGATGGGCGAGAACTGAACTGCCGGCTGATCGGCTTCGATCAAGGCGGCAAAATTGCTGAAGATGGGCGAGAACTGAAATGGAATATGCGGGCCTGCACAGAAAAATGGAAGAAAAGATAGCCGACTGCCGGGAGAGATACGAGAGGGACAGGACGGATTCCCTTTTGTCCCATGTCAGAAGCAGTGAGCTGGAAGCGCTGGAGGCTCTCTATGGACGTATCCGGGAGGAGGGACTGTCGGAAGAGCTGTGGACGTATCTGAGAAGCCGGCTTGCCGAGCTGGAGGAGGCGAAGAAGCGGGAGGAGGCGATCCCTTCCTTCAGCTGGTACGGCGATCATTATCACTATCTGGTCCTGGAGGGACAGTGCGATGCTTATCGGGGCGTGATGGAACTTTTGCGGGAGGAGAAACCGTATAAAGGATAATATAATAAGAAGGAGGTCACGGTATGGTTTTGGATTTTGCGAAGATAGAGGAGAATATAACGCCGCATTTTAAGGGCGGCGAGAAGGAGATGGCAATAAGAGCCTATGCGGATGAGAAAAACCGCATTATGGTAAACCGCCTGATTCCCGGCGCAAGCGTGGGACTGCACACCCATCAGGGCAGCAGCGAGACGATCTACATACTGGAGGGCGGCGGAAAAGTAATATATGACGGGGAGGAGCTGCGCATCAGCGCAGGGCAGGTGCATTACTGTCCCGAGGGCCATGAGCACAGCATGATCAACGATACGGAGAGCGACCTCGTATTTTTTGCCGTAGTACCGCAGCAGTAAAGCGCATATACTGTAAAAAAGACATTTGGGAGTGTCAAATGGCTTCGCAGAAGTTGGAAAATTTATTAAACCTGTCTCTGGCCGTATCGCCGCAGGAGAGGGAGAGATCCCTGGAACTGCCGGTGGGCGTGGAGCAGGACAGGTGGGAACTGATCGTAAAATATCATGGAGATCTCAGGGGAGCGCTGCAGGGGACAAATATATCCCGGGCGGGCTCCCCTGAAACTTTGCAGGTGGAATACCTGTTGCCCGGCTACGCCATTGTGACGGCAGGGCGGGAGGATATCGAGAGACTTTCGGGGCTCGCGGAGATCGATTATATAGAAAAACCTAAGATGCTGCATGAGGGAGAAATCAGTATCACGCAGGGAAAACTTGCTTCCTGTGTGCAGGAGGTGACACAGAGAGAACAATTTTTGAGCGGAGAGGGATGTCTGGTGGGCATACCGGATTCCGGGATCGATTATAAGAACGGCGCGTTTCTGGACGGACAGGGACGGAGCCGTATTTTGTATTTATGGGATCAGACATTGCCGGTGGAAGCGGAGAACAACCGGATACCGCCGGAAGGTTTTTATCACGGTGTGGAATTCACAAAGGAACAGCTGGACGAGAGCATTGAATCCGGAGAGGAACTTACTTTTGACCGATCTGGTCATGGGACTGGCGTGGCGGCTGTTGCCGCGGGGAGCGAGGGTGCAGCGCCGGGGGCGGAGCTCCTGATCGTAAAACTGGGCTCCGGCAGCAGCGCAGGCGGTTCCTCCCGCACAACGGAACTGATGCGCGCCGTGGCGTGGATGCTGCAAAAGGCGCAGATGCTTGGCAGACCTATCGCCGTCAATATCAGCTACGGGAGCACTTACGGCTCCCATGACGGGACGTCCCTGCTGGAGACCTTTCTGAACAATGCGGCTGAGAGTTACAAGACGGTGATCTCTGTGGGCAGCGGGAACGAGGGAGCTTCGGCGGGACATACGCAGGTTATTCTGGATGGGGAAAAGCGGGTGGAATGCAATATCGCTCCCTACCAGGGGGCGTGTTATATAGCAGTCTGGAAGAACTATGGGGATGTATTCGGAATGGAATTGATATCTCCCGGCGGCATGAGGCTGGAGATTCCTCTGGACAGGAGCGGAATGCGTGAGTTTGTGCTGGATGGAACAAAGATCTTGTTCTATCGGGGGGAGCCGGCGCCTTACACCAAGCTGCAGGAGTACTACTTTGACTTTCTGGGAGAACCCTACATAACATCGGGAATCTGGACATTTGTGCTCAGGCCGGTGCGGATCATACAGGGGGCGGTCAGCTTTTATCTGCCTTCCGCGGAGGCTGTCAGCCGCGGAACCAATTTTTTTCGGCCGACGGCGGCCGTGACGATGACGATACCGGCCACAGCGCAGAAAGTGATCACGGTGGGAGCATACAATCCGCAGTATCGGGAGTACGCGGATTTCTCGGGCAGGGGGTATCCGATCAGCGAGGATACCCCGGAGGGGAAATTTTACTATGAACAGCAGATGAAGCCGGATCTGTGCGCGCCGGGGACGGATATTTTGGTGCCGGACGGTCGGGGCGGCTATGCGGTGGTCTCCGGCACATCCTTCGCCGCGCCTTTTGTGACCGGCGGCAGCGCGCTTTTGATGGAGTGGGGGATCGTGCGGGGAAACGATCCCTATCTGTACGGGGAGAAAGTGAAGGCTTATTTTATAAAGGGGGCGAAGCGGCTGCCGGGGTATACAAGATATCCGAATGAGATGATTGGATGGGGGGCACTTTGTGTAGCCTCAAGTCTTCCGACTTGAGGCAGGAGAGTCTGCTAGGGTAGAATAGAGTGGGTTTTGGGGGAAATAAGCACTTTATTTTGTGACGTAAGGTATCGAATAAAGTGCTTATTACGCGTTTATTAAAATGGTTAAGCAAGACTTGCGGAGTTTGATCCGGAAGGTGTTGCAGAACACTGTAGATTTGCCGTGATAGAAGTACCGAAAGAAAAACCACAGAAAACGAAGAAACAAAACAGGGGAGAGGAACGATAATTTATGGAAGTAAAGATGAACAAAGAAATCAGGGACTATCAGGAATCCATGTTTATGGGACTGGACCTGAGACAATGTGTGTGTTCT
>ERZ779622.1260-NODE-1260-length-10782-cov-5.136198_pt1 | contig 10782 bp, 7 predicted proteins | sample MGYA00514188_ERZ779622 | MGnify/ENA primary metagenome ERZ779622 (study PRJEB29562, sample SAMEA4376702) | mouse gut metagenome | isolation source: Cecum | study: EMG produced TPA metagenomics assembly of the A DSS colitis mouse model was used to assess the...
GTGAAAAAATACAACAGGGCCTGCCTGTGTTCGGAACCTCCGCGGGCCTGATCCTTCTGGCGGAAAAGCTGTCCAACGATAACCATGTCTATTTCGGCACTTTGCCGGTAACCGTGAAACGAAACGCCTATGGGCGGCAGCTCGGCAGCTTTTTTACGCAGGGAGAAGTAAAGGGAGTCGGAAAAGTTCCCATGACGTTTATCCGGGCGCCCTATATAGAAAAAGTCGGAGCCGCGGCAGAAACGATTGCCGAAGTGGACGGGAAAATTGTGGGCGTAAGATACCGTAATCAAATCGGGATATCCTTTCATCCGGAGGTAACGGACAGCAGAAAACTGCATCGGTATTTTGCCGATCTATGTGAAAAAGCAAAAAGCGGAAATCTTTAAACATTCTTTAGAATTTAATCATAGAATCCGGAACATAACTATGGTATGATAGTAATAATTATTTCGGAATAAATTCTAAAGAGGACTGATTACATGATATACACGCTATACGAGCTGGCAGCTTTGTATTTTATCTATTCCTTTATCGGCTGGTGTGCAGAGGTCTGCATAGCTGTGGTGCATAAGAGAAAGTTTATTAACAGGGGCTTTGTATCCGGTCCCCTATGCCCCATATATGGAACGGGCGCCGTCGCGTTTGCCGTTTTTCTGCCGGATCTTAAAGATAGTTTTTTCTTTCTTTTTTTAGGCGGCGCTATTCTGGCTTCCTTTATTGAGTTTATAACAGGGGTTCTGTTAGAGAAAATATTTCATAAAAAATGGTGGAATTATTCGAATATCCGGTTTAATTTTGACGGATACATCTGTTTAAGATATTCCCTGCTCTGGGGACTTTTTGCCGTTTTGCTGATTTGTTTTGCGAATCCTTTTCTTACCTCTCTTTTTCGTATGATTCCGCACCTGGCGGGTTCGATTATATTATGGGTATTGTCGGCGCTTTTGCTGTTGGATACGGTCTGTACGGCGCTGGCGCTGCTGGGTATGCAGAAAAAGGTAAAAAGATTCTCGGCCATTACGGACGGTATGGTTCAGGTTTCAGGAATTCTGGAAAATGCAATTACCAAAAGAATTCAGAAACGTATGCAGAAAGCCTTTCCCGCGCTGGAGGATGGGATTTCGGCCGAAAAAAAAGAAAAAGAACAGGTTTTTGCCAAAGGCTGCGGATTCTATAAACTGGTCGCCCTGTTTTTTATCGGCGCGTTTTTAGGAGATATAACAGAGACTATATTCTGTCTGCTGACCATGCACAGGCTGATGAGCAGAAGCAGCGTCATTTACGGGCCGTTCAGTATTGTATGGGGACTTGGCTGTATGCTTTTAACGGCCATTCTTTACCGGATGAAAGATAAAAGCGATTTTTATATTTTCATTGCCGGGACAGTGCTGGGAGGCGCTTACGAATATGTGTGCAGCGTATTTACGGAACTTGTATTCGGGACTATTTTCTGGGATTACAGCGGGTTCGCTTTTAACCTGGGAGGAAGAATCAACCTGTTATACTGTTTTTTCTGGGGAATTGCAGCGGTTGTATGGATGAAATGGATTTATCCGTTCCTTTCCCGCCTGATCGAAAAACTGCCGATACGGGCAGGAAAGATTCTGTGCAACGGACTGCTTGTTTTTATGATTTTTAACTGCCTGCTGTCTTCCCTTGCCCTTGCAAGGTATACACAGCGCAATACACAGCCTGCCGGAGAGCAGCAGGCCGTATCCGTTTTAGATGAATTTCTGGATGCGCATTACACGGATGAACGGATGGAACGGATCTATCCCAATGCCAAAATTGTTAAGCCGTGATTTTTTCAAAATCAATGACCCCGTGTTTACACCATGGACAAATAAAATCAGGGGGAATCTCCTCGCCCTCATAGATATAGCCGCAGACAATACAGCGGTATCCGGTAATTTTGGATTCCTCCGGTTTCGGCTGCGGTTTTACGTTTGCGTGATAATAAGCATACGTCATAGGCTCCTGCGAATCGGAAAGAACCTCCGCTTCCGTAACCTCTGCCAGAAACAGAGTGTGCGTTCCCATATCGACGGTTTCGGTAACCCGGCATGCCAGATACGCACAGGAATCGGCAGACAGATAAGGAATCCCGTCTTCCGTTGAAAAATAGGTAATATCCTTAAACTTATCCACGTCCTTTCCGCTTTGGAAGCCAAATCGTTTAAACGTGTCAAAAGGAGTCGTTGTCGCAAGAACCGTGACCACGGCTTTTTTCGTCTGCATAATCATGTCGTGGGTATAGGAATCTTTATTCATGGCAATGCTGACTTGTTTTGGGTTGTCCGTAATCTGAGTAACGGTATTAATAATGGAACCGTTAATTTTTTCTCCCTGCCTGGCAGTGATAAGATACAGGCCGTAAGATAATTTGAAGAATGCGCTGTTGTTCATGGTTTGTTCCTTTCTGATGATTTCATAAATAAATTTATCATTCTCTTTTTTATTTAAAAGCATTATACTATATATGATAGCCATTCGAAAGAAAATTATAAGAGCTTCGCCCAATTTTCGGGTTTAGTGTATGGAGGTATTTTTATGAAACATCAGGCGATGACGCAGGAACAAAAGGTTACATATATGACGACGCGGCCTGTAAAGGGGCTGGTATGTGAAATGGCGGTGCCTACCATTATCAGTATGCTGGTAACTTCTTTTTATAATATGGCGGATACTTTTTTTGTAGGTAAGATTAATACACAGTCAACGGCGGCGGTAGGGGTAGTGTTCTCCGTAATGGCGCTGATTCAGGCGCTGGGATTCTTTTTCGGACATGGTTCCGGCAATTATATTTCCAGAAGACTGGGTGCAAGAGATTATGAAAGCGCCAATATTATGGCGGCAAACGGATTTTTCTGTGCGTTTATATGCGGAATTGCAGTAGAGATTCTGGGTCTGGTTTTTTTAAAACCAATTGCGGTTTTACTTGGCTCTACGCCTACCATCCTTCCCTATACACAAGCATATCTTAAAATTATTCTGCTGGGCGCGCCTTTTATGACTTCTTCCCTCGTTTTAAATAACCAGCTTCGTTTTCAGGGAAGCGCTTCCTACGCCATGGTCGGAATCGTAACGGGGGCGGTGCTGAATATCGGATTGGATCCCCTGTTTATTTTTGCTTTTGACATGGGAATTTCCGGGGCGGCTCTGGCTACCGTAATCAGTCAGATCTGCAGCTTTGGACTTTTAGTTATAGGCAGCACGAAAGGCGGAAATATACGCGTCCGGTTTCGGAATTTTCATCCTACCCTTTATTATCTGAAAGAAATGTTCCGGGGCGGTTTTCCCTCTCTCTGCCGCCAGGGCCTGGGCAGCATCGCGGGAATCTTTTTGAATCATTCCGCGGGAATCTATGCGGGAATTTACGGCGACGCCGCTATTGCGGGAATGTCTATTGTAACCCGTGTAACCATGTTCGCCAACTCGGCGCTTATCGGATTCGGACAGGGATTCCAGCCGGTGTGCGGCATGAATTACGGAGCGGGCAAATTTTCCAGAGTCCGGGAGGCTTTCTGGTTCTGCGTAAAATATGCGACCGTATTTTTGATTTTTATATCCCTGACAGGAGGCATTTTTGCGGAAAATATTGTTACCATATTCCGCCGGGAAGACGCGGACGTCATAAGAATCGGTACGCTGGCGCTGCGTCTGCAGTGTCTGGTCTTCCCCTTCAGCGCGTGGATCGTCATGTGCAATATGATGCTGCAGTCCATAGGAAAAGCGCTGAAAGCATCAATTGTGGCCGCCGCAAGACAGGGGTTGTTTTTCATTCCCCTGATTTGGATACTTCCGTATTTTTTCGGACTGCTCGGCGTCCAAATGTGCCAGACCGTATCCGACGTATTTTCCCTTTTACTGTCCATTCCGCTGGGACTGAGCGTTTTAAAAGAGATGAAAACAGAAGATACACCGGAAAATTCTGTCTCCGTGTGACTTTCGTGTGACAAAAGCCCATTATAATAAAGCCATAATCAGAAACTGCCCATACTTGTCGCCGCAGTAAGACCTGCGGTATACGGGAGGTATAACGATCATGAAAAGAAAACTGATACTTATGTGTATGGCCGGCGTGCTGGTCATGACAGCCGTCATAGGGGGAACCCTGGCAGGCTTCAATACCGCCGCGGAGAATAAAAGCACGGCCGACATTACGGTAGGAGCTCTGGGGATTGAATTGACGGGAACAGCCGCTGAGAAAACTCTGGAGATCGAAAAGGGACTTCCCGGCGGGGAAACGGAAGTCCGTTGCAGCGTACAGAACCGGGTCGAAGAGGGATATACTCTATATACCCGCGTAACCATAGACAAAAAATGGAAGTCCGGCGCCAAAGAAGAACTGGACCCCGGTAAAATCCGCCTGTATACAGGGGACGGGGAAAGCAGAACGGAACTTCTTGCAGGAACCAATGTGAACGGCTGGATCGTCTGGTATGCGGATGAGGAACAGATTGTTTTATATTACACAAAGCCTCTTGCACAGGGAGAGTCCAGCGGTGAGTTTATCAGTGCGGCAGGTTTTGCCCCGGACATGGATAATGCTTATGCGGACGCGGAAGTGGAACTGGGTATCCGTGCAGATGCGGTACAGAGCATTGCAGCGCAGGATTCCATCCCGTCGGAATGGGGCGTATATCCGGTGATTGGAGAAGACGGAACTATTGTATCCATAGAAGAATAGAGGTATAAATTATGAAAAAAAGCATAATAACCGTTCTGCTTACAGCCGCTTTGTTAACGGCGCCCGCCGCCGGAGTCCGGGCACAGGGGGAACCGACCGTTGCATTTACGGCGGACAACAGACTGGAATACAGTAATGTAACGGAAGAAAACGGAACTGTGAACCTGGGTGATGCTTTCCAAAATGTTGCGCCCGGAGAAACCCGCAGCCAGACAATTCGAATAGAGAACCATAATCGCCGGACAGCCGATTTTTATATGAGCGCCGAGACAGTAAAAGCGCTGGAAGAGAATACGGCATCAGCAAAAGGAGCCGGTTATGAAATGAAACTAACGGCCGATAATACGGTTCTTTACGATTCTTCCCTTGGCGGGTACAAAGGGGGAGACGAGGGAACGGCCAGTACGGCCGGAATCGGAGAAATGAACGGTGTTTTGAAAGATTACATTCTGATTGCCACATTGGCAAAAGGAGCATATACGGATGTAGTATTCAGCATCACTTTTGACGGGGAAGCCATGGATAATACGGCGTCGGCAGATTACAGCCGGACCTACGGCCAGATTGCTTTTGATTTTAAGGCAGGGTATGAAGATCCTTCGGGTCCTGTGGTTGTATATAAAGAAGTAAAGAAGCAGGGAGAAGCGAAAAAGGTTAATAAATTGGTCGAGATTATTGAGGAGGCAGTACCTTTGGGAGCAGTAGCAACCGGGGATGCAGCCATGATCGGTATCGGGCTTCTGGTATTGGGTACCGGCGTCTTATTGATTCTTGTGGGAAAGAAGAAAAAAGAGAAGGAGTAGGGAAATGAAACGGAAAGCGGTTATGATGAAAATTTCAGTCATGGTTCTGACGCTTGGGGCGGTCCTGCTTCTGCCGGGGGCAAAGGCATGGGCGGCGGAGACTTATACTGTGACCTTTCGTCCCGGAAATGTAGGGGCTTTTGCGGTATCTTCCCAGGCGCAGGGAAGCGCGAAAGAGAAAGCGGAAGAAGTAGCGGCTTTGAATTATGCCGGTTATGAGACGGAGGTGACCCAGAGGGGAGCCATAAAGGTAACGGTGTCGGCGGGGAGTCCGGCTCCGGCAGCGCCGTCGCAGATCGTAGCGGAGGAAGGTTATTTTGTAAAAGACGCATCTTCGTGGGGGCCGTCCGGAGAACCTGTAGACCGGAATGCAGATTATGTGGCGGACTATGGGAAACTGGTTGACGGAGTAGAGTATACCGTAGAATATGTAGATAACAGCTCCGGAGAATCCATTGCGCCTGTGTACATTGCCCAGGCTAATAAAGGAGAAAGCCGGAAAGTGACTGCGCCGGCGCGGATTGTTATCAGCGGTGGAGCGGCTTATAATCTGGTTTCGGATGGAACCATGGAAAAAGAACTGGCAGCGGATGCGGCGAAAAATGTATTTACTTTCCGTTATACTCTGGAAACGGGGAGAACGATAGAAGAGGAACGAGTTACGTATACGGACGGCGGAACGGTGACTGTTACGGAGACGGTAACCCGTGTTGTGGATAACGGACAGACGATGACGGAAGGACCCGGAACAACGGGAGCGCCCGCCGGTGCAGGTCCGGCGGCAGATGCCGAAGAAGAGGAAGCAGATACGCAGCAAGTAGAGATACCGGAAGAAGACACGCCTCTTGCATCCGGGATACCGGAAGAGGAAGAAGACGGAATCCTGACCATTGAGGAAGAAGAGACACCTCTTGCAGCGGGAATAAAACCGGAAGAGAGAGGGAATCCCGCGGTGATGGCAGCAGCCGCCATAACCGTAGTTCTTGCAGCAGGAAGCGGATGCCTGTGGCTGATTGTCAGGAAGAAAAGAAAAATGAAAGCAGAACAATAAATAATGAATGATCCAAAGCACATTTGCAGATGTCATGCGAATGTGCTTTTTTTAATGAAAAGGTAGCGTGATGTGACCGACGTGTGACTATCCGTTGCTATATTAATATTAAAGATGAAAAAAGAGCTTTGTTAAGAATAGATACCCTTAATGTCTGGCACCTTTAAAGAAGGATAATCCTGCATAGGCAGTCGCATTTTCCTTCGGAAAACAAGGAGGATTCATATGAAATCCAAATGGATCAATCGAATTTTTGCATTATTCATGACGGCGGTTCTTTTTACCGGAGATGTGCTTCCGGCCATGGCAGAAACAGTAAGCGGCGGGGATGCTCCCGAAGAGATCACGGAAGCTTTGGACACCGATACGGACATTACGGAACCGAGTACCGGAGATACCGAAAAGGAAGAGCCTGCTGTAGAAGAAACGGCAGATTCCACAGAGTCGGCAGAAGAACCGGGCGAAGCAGAGCCCGACAACAGTGTATCGGATGGGAATGCGGAAAACAACGGCACTGTATCTGCAGGAAATGCGGAAGAGAATGTGGAGAATGAAGAAGAACCTTCCGAGGACAGTCCGATAATGATTTTGGAGCCTGTTACCGTAGACGGCGTTACCATTACCGTCAGCGGTTCCAGAGAAGCCTTCGAAGAAGGGACGATTGTCTGTGCTGCCGTTGCAGCGCCTGCCGAAACAGTGGTTGAAGCGGCCGAAGAGAAGGAACAGGCTTCCGTTATAAAATATAAAGCCTTTGATATCAGCCTCATGTTAAACGGAGAATCCGTGCAGCCTTTAAACGGAGAAGAGATAAAAGTGAACTTTGAAGGCGATGTATTGATTCCAGGCAGCTGCGAAGATATTGCCGTTTACCATGTGGACGAAGAAGAGCAGGTTACCAGAATGCCTGCGGAAATTGCCCCCCTTACCGTGGAGGATGAAGTAGTGGCGGAACAAACCGTAGAGATGACCACCAAGCATTTCTCTACTTACATGATCGTAGTTACCGAAGTGATTTCCGAGCGTAAAGTAACGTTTAAACATTACCTGGGTACGCCGGATGAGCGCACGGAAATATATGCGCCTTCCGAATTGACGGTAGCGAATGAAGAATTTTTAAAAAGCGAACTTCCGGTACAGGGCGGAAATAATTATACGGTAGATTGTCTCATCGTAAAATCGGACGGAAAAGAAGACATAAGTTATAAAAATAATCCGGAAGATCCGGAAGAAATTGAGATTAACCTGACCGGAACAGAGAATATCATAGAAATCTACTATACTGAGAATGATCAGGTATATTCCAATGAGGTCACATTTTTTGATTACTATATAGACGACGTAAGAACCGTAGAAACATATATTGACACAAATATTTCTCAGAATTCCATGATCGACAGTTTTTCGTTTGACGGGAACGTTTATGAGAATTATAAGGTAAAAAGCAAAGGCCAGACGGAAAGCATATTGCAGCAATGGAGAGACGGGTACAGCGAACCCGGAACATGGCAGTGGATACCGGCCGAATATGTGGGAACTCCGATAACCGTAAAGGACGGGGATGTGTTATACAACGTTAAGGTCGGATCGGCAGAATACGGGCAGGTTATATTCAAAGACGGTAAATTCTGCACGAAAGAAACCGAAGAACAGGCATATTCCTTTGATGCCGGTATCAATGCGGAAGCGGTTCCGGGTGAACCTTTTCTGGCAATGGGACTTTCCAATTATCATAAAACGGCGCAGACAGGAGCGCCCTGGGATGTAACCAGCAATACGGAGTTTACGATTACCAAAGATGGCAGGCAGTATAACTTTAACACCAATAACGCTACGCAGAATACGGGCGAGACGGCAATTATGCCGGGTCTTGTGGAGAGATTGGAAGGAAGTCAGTACGAGACCCTGGTAATGGGGAAAGCCGACGGCGGAAAAACCATACGGGAACCCGGTTATTTTACCGGTGAAACTTCCAATAACAAGGCAATTTATGAAAATTATTCTCTCGTATTTAATCAGGCCGGCAACAATTACGTACTGGATTATGTACAGAATAATTTAAACGGAAACAAGACCTATTCGTATTATAACGAAAGACTCAATAACCTGTTCCTTCCCCTTAACGATGTGGAACCGATTGGCGGAAGAGAGACATACCAGCCGGCATGGGCCGATTTTGATGTAAAAAATAATTATTACTTTGCCATGCGCTGTGATTTTACCTTTTCAATCGGCGATTATATCGGGCCTATGACGTATGAATTTGCCGGCGACGATGATTTGTGGGTTTTTGTAGACGGAAGACCGGTGCTGGATCTGGGCGGACTGCACAGCGCTTATCCTGACAGATATTCCTATACGCCGGATGATAATAAAGTGGATTTATGGCAAAAAATGTTTGGTTTTGATACGGAAAAAGAAAACTGGTGGGAAGCTTTAACCGAAGAGCAGAAAAGCGAAGAACATCAGGTCACAATTTTGTATATGGAACGCGGCGGTTATGAATCCTCCTGTGCAATGAAGTTTGTGATTCCCAATGTAGAAACAAAAACGCCTGTTGTTTCCCGGATTCCGAGAGCAGAATTGGAACTGTTGAAGAAAGACAGCGAAAGCCGGGAAGCGATTGCCGGCGTAGGTTTTACTCTTTACAGAGATGCTGACTGCACCATAGCGATGGGCCGGGAAGTATTTACCGATGAAGCGGGAAAGGTTAAATTCAGCGGTTTGAAGGCCGGAACCTACTATTTAAAAGAAACTACCTTTAATACGGCGGCATATGAAATGAATTCAACCGTATATACCGTCACCGTTACCGCAGATTCTGATTATGCCACGGCAGTATTAGACGGAGCGGAAAAAGAAGGAAGCGCTTATGTTATTTATAATACGCCTGTTAAAGAGATCGATCCTCCGACCGAATTTGCCTTTAAAAAGATTGATTCCGAAAGTAAAAATCCAATAAGCGGCGTTACATTTAAACTGTACAATACGCTGGATGCAGCCATGACGGAAGCATATGCGCAAGCCGTTTCGGACCGGAACGGAAACGTTGTCTTTACGGAGCTTACGGAAGGAACCTACCTGCTGGCCGAATCTCCCAATCCTGGATACTGCGAAGCCGGGCCCTGGATTCTGGAGGTAAAGAAGCAGGACGGAACATACAGCGAGACCCTTTATGGCGCACAGCTGAATACAGACAGAACGGCTTATGAACAGGGAGCCGAATACAATTTACGGCTGGAAGGAGAGAGAGTCATCGAGAACACGCCGGAAAGGGGAGCCTTAAAGATTACCAAGACCGTTGACCGGGTAGAAACGGTACACGGAGCCGCCTCCTTTACCTTTAAGATCGAAGGGCCTGAAGGCATGGTGCTTTACAGGACCATCACCTTTGAAGAGGATACCGCTCAGGAAGCCACAAAAAGCGTAACCATAACAAATCTGCCGGCAGGCAGCTACACCGTAACGGAACTGGATGCGCTGCGGTATGAATGTATAACGGAAAAAGAACAGACCAGGGAAGTAACGGCAGAGAAGACGCCGGAGTTTGTATATAAAAACAAAAAGATTTTTGAGAACTACTATTCCCATACGGACAACGTGGTGAACCAGGTAAGCTTTATCCGGGACGGGGAAGGAAACATAACGGGTTCCGTAATCACCCGGGAGAAGACGTCGTGCGATGAAGCAAAGGAGCAGTAAGGAAGCAGGGGGTATAATCATGATAGAAATGCTGAAACAAAAAAGAACCGGAATCATGGCATTGTCCCTGGCGGGAATCATACTGTGTGCGGCGGGGATCGTCACCCTGGCGGTGCTGCTGTCAAAGACCGGGGAGCTTGTAAACACCTTTGAACCGGGAAACGTAACGACGGAAGTGCGGGAAGAGTTCGAACCGACGGAGACGGCGACCGTATTCAGGAAAGAACCGGTGGTGGCGAATACAGGAAAGAACGCATGTTATGTCCGCGTAAGGGTGACGGCGTCCCCGGAGGAACAGCTGGAGATTGGCGGATGGGACAGACAGAACTGGACGGAGAAGGAAGACGGATACTACTATTATAATAAAGCGCTTGAAAGCGGAGAGAGTACGACACCGTTATTTAAGGAAGTATCGGTAAAGAAAGAATATGAGGAAACCATAGAAGGCTTTGAAGTAAACGTATACCAGGAAGCGGTACAGGCAAAGATGAACGCGGCGGACGGAAGCAGCACCACGGATGCGGCGCAGATCTGGG
>ERZ779622.1265-NODE-1265-length-10743-cov-8.274981_pt1 | contig 10743 bp, 12 predicted proteins | sample MGYA00514188_ERZ779622 | MGnify/ENA primary metagenome ERZ779622 (study PRJEB29562, sample SAMEA4376702) | mouse gut metagenome | isolation source: Cecum | study: EMG produced TPA metagenomics assembly of the A DSS colitis mouse model was used to assess the...
AAATCATGGTTTTATATGTGTTTAGGGTTGGGGTTCGCCCTCCCCGGCATCAGGATTCTCGCCACCGCCGTCACCAGGGTCGGGATTTTCACCACCGCCCTCATCAGGATTCTCGGGGTCGGTGGGAACATCGGGGTCTGGCTCCACAGGCTCAGGTGGATGGGGTTCGACATCTCCGCCGACCTCGAAGAAAGCCTCCAGCTCGTCCAGGCACTTGTCGCAGATTTCCTTCTCCCAGAGGAGGTCGTTCTGCTGAGGGTCGTTCCCACGGTAGGGAACCTTGCCGCCCTTGTCGCACGCTGTGCGGGGCTTCAGAGGCCGGGCACAGGTGATGACCCGGCAGCGCCGTGGGTTCTCGATGATGGTCTTACAGCGGTCACAAACGATACACTTCATTGGGTGCCTCCTTACTTTATTGTTGTGCCAAGCACGTTGCGTTCAATCCTGTCATCTACCCGCCGATTCAGCCACATTAGAGCCTCTTCGATATGGGTAAGTGCGCAGGCGTTTTCCCGGCAAGAGAACTCCCCCGCCTGGAAATTGCGCAGACGGTCTCGAACAATTTCCAGCAGGTCGGCATCCAGAACACCTGGACGAGAGCCAGATTCTTTGCGGCTCCCCTTCTGGAACAGCACCAGCGCCAACGGCTCTGACTCGCCATCCAGTGGGCCGCTTCGGAACACTGCATAGTCATGATAAGCCCCACCAGGGCCGGGAGCACCATCTTTATAGACAGCGTTCAAGTTCTCTCGCTTTTGGATTGTGCTAAGTTTCTGCATAGTCTCGCTCCTTAATAAACTTTCTCATAGTCCAGCATTCTGAAGTAGGCTCCGTCCCGTTCCCAGGCTTTGCAGTAGATGATGTCGCCCTTTTGAACAGGCTCTTTATCAAAAACCTTGCAAAACACGGTAAACCGACTCTCTTTCCCGCTTCCGATGGACTTTGTGAACAGGCTGTATCCAAACAGCTTGTCGTCACGCTTTCTATGTAGGGGCTTGATGCCGGTGATATACAGCTTTTTCCTGTCTTCCGGCTTATCGGACGTGTACCCGATGTACCCCATGACATCGTAGAAGTTCCGAACCTTCGTGATGTCGTTCAGGTCTTCCATATGGAGGCTCTTGACCGCCTCCTCCGCCCCTCTGAGGATGGACATGACATCAAGGAGCGTGTAGCTCTTTGCCTCGCCGCCGGAACGGGTCACACCCACCGCATACTTTTTCACAATGGGCTCCAGCGGAGTGCCGTCAACCAGCGTCTTCTTAATCTGCTTGGCCTGACCCTTTTTGAACATATTGAACATCTCCACGATTCGGAACAGCTCACGCTGGTTTCCGAACTCCTTGAAGAAATCAATCTTGATGAGCAGGTCTAACTGCCTGGAGTCGAGGCTGGTATGCTCCTCCATGTCCGCCAAAAGCTCCATGAAGTATGTATACTGCTTGGACTGAGACAACTCAAACAGCTCGTCGGAGACGGCCTCCCCCACATACTTGATGGAACTCATACCTTTGTAGACGGTCTTATTCTCCCGGTCGAAGAAGTAGCCGCCACGAGACACACCCCACTTGGGATTGGCGATTTTCACGCCGTAGACCTTCATCAGTTCGGTGCCGTTGGAGATGTCGTCGTCGTTCTGAGCGTTGTTCAGAAACGCCGTGATGAACTCCATAGGGTAGTAGTGACGGAAGTAGCCGCACAGGTATCCAAGCAAGCAGTAGGCAACGCTGTGGTTATAGCCGAACTGGTACGAGGCGCTGTCCTCAATGATTTGCAGAAACTCCTTGGCCTCGTTCTCGGCGACGCTGCGCTCTCTGGACGACTTGGAGCAATACCCTTCAAGGATGGAGGGCAGAGCGGCATCCAGCCTGTCCTTCTGCTTGCGGCCAATGGCCCGTCTGACGTTATCAGCTTCGCTACCGGACAGGCCGCAAATCTGCTGGAGGAACTTGATGGTGTCCTCCTGATAAATCAGGTAGCCAAGGTTGTCGGCCAGAAGCTCATCAATGATTTCGGAGGGGTTATGGTGCTGCTTCCGGGAAAGCAGTTGGTCACGGTAGGAGGTGCCAGACGGGCGGATACAAGCTGTGACCAGCGACATATCAAAGATGTTGGACGGCTGGAACTTCTTGAAGCAGTCTGCGGCGAACGCACTTTCAAACTGGAAGATTGCCGTCAGGTTGGAGCACATATCCTTCCATACTTCCTGGTCATCCCAGTTGACCATATGGGTGCTCGGATACGGGATACCGATATAGTTGCAGGTATCACGAATGACCTTGACCGTCTTCAGCGCAAGGAAATCGTACTTCGCCACGCCGACCTCGTGCGCCTCCTCCATATCCATGAGCAGACACGTTTCTCCGTCCTTGACAAAAACCCCATAGTTGTCATCCAGCGTGATTGGACTGATGACCATACCCGCAGGGTGGACAGACTGAGAGATTTTTGTTCCAGCCAGACCGTCATAGTAGTAGAAAACCTCGGGGAAGCTCTTCTTGGCGGCCTCCGGGTTCTCCTCGAAAGCCTTTTTGATTTTCTTGGTGTTCTCGATGGAGTATTTGTCCTTCTCGCCGCCGTTCGCCAGCGCCCGGCAGACCTCATCAATGACGCTCTTATCTGCCAGAGTGCCATAAGCCGCCACACGGGCGGTCTTATCCGCTCCGAACCGGCTGGTGATGTACTCAAAAATCCTGGGACGGTCATCGTAAACTACGTCTACGTCAATGTCTCCGATTTCCTCACGGTCTTCGTTGCAGAACCGGGAAAACACGGTGTGCCACGTCTCGGGGTTCAGGTCGATGATGTCAGTCACATAGGCCGCTCTCGACCCGCCGACAGAGCCACGAGCTGTTCCGATAGCCATACCGTTCTCTTTACACCAGCGGATGAGGTCGGACATAGAGAGCATAAACCCGCTCATCTTCAGTTTACTGAAAACACGGAGTTCTTCGGCGATTGCGGTACGGAACGCCTGCTCTTGGGACTCAGGAATGATGCCGGAAGCCAGCTTTTCATCGAGAGATTCCCAAGCCCTGGCTTCAAAAATCCTCTCATCCTCTTCCTGGGAGCCATAGAGGATGGGGTACTTGATGGAACCATCCAGAGAGAAGTCCTCGCAGGCCGCCGCAATCTCATTGGTGTTCTGGATGGCGGCAAAATACTCCTCTTCGGTCAAAGCGCCCTGAGCGGCGAACATATCCAGCAGTTCGTCAACCGTCTTGTAGGAGAGGTCAAAGGCATCCTCGTCACCGTAAGACTGCCGCTTCGCTTTGAGCAAGATATTGCGGCACTCGGCTTTATACTTGGAGGAGCTGTGGGTGTCCGTCCCAGCTACCAGCGGGATACCGTACTTCTTCGAGAACCTCGCCAGCTTCTGGTTGAAAGCAATCTGGTCGGGGTGGTTGTGCGGTTGAACCTCCAGGTAGTCGTAGTGACGAAGCAGCCGCTCATACCAGGGGTTATCCTCGCTGAGTTTGTTCAGAGGGCTGGCCAAACAGGCGCTGGTCTTGATGATGTTGTCCGAAATCCCCAGGAACTCCTCAAAGGTGATACGGTTGGTGTAGTAGGAATGCGCTTTGTCACTGGAGATAGAGACGAGTTTGTTCAACTCCCGGATTCCGGCCTCGTTTTTGGCGAGCAGAACCGTGTGGTAGTTGTCTCTGACCTTCGGCTCCAGTTGCTCTGTGAGGTAAATCTCAACTCCGTGGACGAACTTGAGTCCCATCTTGTCGCAGTACAGCTTTTTGGAAATCCATCCTCTTGGGAGCCCATGCTCCGTTGAGGCGATTGCGGTGCCGCCAGACTCTTTTACAAGGTCAACGTACTCCTTGAAGTCCGTCGCAGAGTCCAGTAGGCTGTAGTCCGAGTGTACATGGTAGTAAAAAACCGATGTTGGTCTTGTCAACGCCATGATAGCCTCCCTTCGTAGAGTTTCTTCCACACTTCTGGCCCCTTATCTACCGGGCTGTCCTTCTCATCGAGCAGCCCGGCGCCGTCCCATATGTATTCCACGTTCACAAACTGCTTCAGACGGGCTATATTGTGGTCGCTTCGTATGGAAACTTCTTTGTCTAACGCAAAAACCACCCTACAACCCAGTCCAATCAGCAATTTCATCTGATTTGGGTTCAAATGAGAGGTCAGGATGGCCCCGGCGTTGTGGATTCCCCATGTGTCGGCCATCAAAACTGACTTACAACCTTCAAAAAGGATGATTTCGCCCTGTCTTTTGATGTTTTCAAGGTTTTCGGCGAATCCGTAGATGGTTTTCAGTTCTCCCCAGGACATGAAGTAGGTGTATTTTCGGAGATTTTTCTCCTTCCAGTGCTCGTCCAACGTCCTGCCTCCTATATTGACGATTTTGCCCTCTGGACTCCGTATCGGATAGACCAGCCGGTCGGAGAAACTGTCGTAACGAACCTGAAATTTGTCCAAAGACGCCCTGGAGATGCCTTCTTGCTCCCAAACCGTCAATTTGTCAGGTCTCTTCTCATACCGCTCCATGTAGTCATCGCTCAAAACAGTGCTTTTCGCCTGTTTTGGCTTCTTTTTGGGCGGAGAGAAGCGTTTTGCGACCTCTGCCACCGACAGCTTCTTGCGGAATGTCGTTGTCCCGTCGAAACCACTGAACTTTTTCAGCTTTTCGATGGCTTCGGCATATCCGCACTTGTCGTAGTATCGGACAAACGTCAAAACATTGCCTCCGATGCCGGAAGAGAAGTCGTAAAACGAATTTGTCTCCTTACGAACGGAGAAAGACGGTGTGTCCTCGTCCTTGAATGGCGACAGAGCCCAATATTCACCGTTTTTCTCTGTGAACTCCGTGTACTGCGAGATATAGTCCAGGATATCAATCGACTCTATCAGGTCAGACAGCTCCACACCGTCTCCTCCTTTCGTATGAATTATAATTAGCTTAACAGTCAATCAAAAGGCGTCTGGGGAATGTGCTGCTTGGCCTGCTCATAGCGGATATGGTTGCCGTCAAAGAGCAGGTCTATGTACTCGTCCTGCGTCATCTGCATTCCGTTGCGGTTCACGGTGACACGGAGCTTCTTGTTGCCGCATTCCGCCCCATCGGCTTCGATTTCCTCCGGGGTCTTGTCGGTTATCATGGCAATGGTGGATGCGTTACGGGCAATCTTGGCGCTGTCGGCAAGTTTGCCCGTTACCGTGGCCTGTGCGGCCCCAATCCCTGCGATGTTCATCTCACCGCAAATCTGGTTCTTCACCATGTCAACGAAGCGGCCAAGCTCCTGGTAGCTATCGAATGCGTCGCCCTCGCCTTTGCCTTTGAAGTAGTCCACAATCAGAACGTCAAGCCCCTGCGTGTGTTTTACCTTCTTGACGGCGGTGTAGATGCTCTGCTGGTCGAAAGTTGGAATGTAGATGTGGGTGAACTTGCGGGTTTTCAGCCACTCCTTGGCCTGCATGATGCGGCCCTTTTCCTCATCGGTGTAGTTGCCGGATGTCAGCCGCTTATACTCGATGCCGGACAGATGGGCGAGGATTCTGGCCGTGAAAAGCCGTGTGTTCAGCTCGCTGTCCAGGTACAAAACGGCGTAATCCTGCTTGAGCAGGTCTACCGCACAGTTGAGGAGCATCATGCTCTTACCCTGCTTCTGCTCCGCCCCGAAGATAAACAGCTCTCCCCGTTCAATGGTGGCGTAGTCGTTCAGAGCTGGGAACTTGAATGGGATACCAGCGTATCCGCTGCCCTGCCGGTTCTCAATTTCCTCCCAGCACTTGTCTACCACCTCCGCATACGGGGGAACATCGTTGGCGGCTGAGAACTCCATCATCACATCATCCAGAAGCTGGTAGATGCGCTGCTCAATGTTGTCGCTGGACTTCTGGAGGCACAACTGCTGGCACTCTCTCAACTGCTGGAAGGTATCACGCCGAAAGGCTGCGTCTTTTACGGCCTTTGTCAAAAGCTGATACCCCTCGACCGTATTGCGAACCAACGTATCTGTGTTGTCCACAATGGTGTAGAGCTGCTCCGGCGTAATCTCACCGGCCAGATGGCGGGTTGCCTCGTTGGTTTCCAGCTCCTGAATGATGATGTAGGGGTCAATCTGTGTGATATCCTTCCGTGCCAAGCTGCAAATCGCTTGGTAGATGTACCTGTTCTCAATGTTTGTGAAGTGGTTTGGGAGCAGGTCTTCGGAGTAGAAGGAGTAGTCTGGGTGGTAGAACAGCGTGGCGATGATACCGGCCTCGCAGTCCACTCTTGCGATGTCTTCGCTTGCTCTCATGCGTCATCACCTCTTCTTCTGAGACAGCTTGTAATACTCACAGTGGCCGTTCATCTCACAGAGGTGTGTGCATCTGAAATACTCGATGTCCGGCTTGAAATCCGTCTCCGCCGTTATCCTTGCCACACTTTCCTCCAGCCACTTCTTGGACTCGGCGTATGCCTGCTCCTGGAATGGCTCTTCGATGAAGACTGGTGCCCGGAAACAGTTAAAACACAGGCTTTTCGGCGTCTTGCCATACTCCTGTTCAACTGCGGCGGAGTAGATGTAAAGCTGTCTCAAGTATGCGTCGAGCTCTTCGTCGGTCTTGGTCGGCTTTGCTCGGGTACTCCTCGGCTTCAACGTTCTGGACTTGTTATCCACAACGTAGAGTTCTCCGTCTTTCTCGCCGAGGTAGTCAATATATCCCACAAAGGGTATACCGTTCATGCTGAAGTCAACACGTTTCTCAACGGCAACCATATTGTAGGGAAATGGTGCGATGTTTCTGATATAGTTGAGACCACTCTTGAAGTAGTTCCCAAAAACCTTGGGGTTTGGAGCTCGTCCTTTGACACGGCTTTTGAACTCCCGCAGGTACATATCACACAGCTCGTCCCGCGTTTTCTCGCCCAGGAAATAGAGCTCTATGAGCTTATGGACGAAGGAACCATAGTCTGAGAAAAACATATCCTTACCGTGGAGGTGCCGGATATATTTCAGATACCACCTGTACGGGCAGTCATCAAAAGCCTTGATGCGGGAGTAGCTCCACACCATATCCTCTATCAGAGGTGCGTAGCTTATCTCTCCCATGAGCCGTCTCCCTTAAAACGGGAGACGGTTATCATCGACCTCACCATCATCGACGCCGGGACGGGGTTCGTCAGGCGGGGCGGAACGGGAAGAAGGGGACTCTCCATCGGTCTCGAAGGAGAACATCTTGAAGTTGGTATATGTAACCTTCTTGTCCTTGTCGTACTTGGTGGACACATCCACGTCGCCCAGCTTGATGCGGTCGCCCTCTTTTAGGCGGGCCGCTTTGCTGGCGGCGGCAGTACCGATGGCCAGCACGAAACCGGAGAAATCCTGCTCGTACTCATCTGTCTTTTTGTTCTTGCGACTGATGGACATACGCAGCTTTGTGCTGGTGTCGCTCATGGGAGTAACCTCCCACACTTTGGCAAATGCGCCGGTACGGAATCCCATTCTGTATCACTCCTTAATCTTGAAAGTCTCTTTGAAGTCATCCAGCAGCTTGGCCGCCAGAGTGGACTCTGTGATGGCGAAGTAGTTGCCGCCCTTTGCGTACTTGGACACAAACTTCTTCACGTCCTCGGCCTTGGACTCGTTCGCCTTCAGGAACGCCTTGACCACTTCATCGAAGGTACCGATAATCTGCTCGGCAATCATCTTGTCCTCCGCTGCTTCTGCCGCACGCTGCTTGCTGCGGTGGGCATCGGGGTCGTCGTCCGTGGTTGCCACGTTGAAATACTTGAGCAGGAAGTAGCGGTCAGAGTATGTCAGACCAGACCCAAAAGCCTGGGAGGCATCCGACTGCTGGCCGACCAGCGTCCAGCCAACCACGACCTTCTCCTCCGGGTTGTCGTTGTTGACCCACGTCCAGGTCATGTCGGCGCTAACCAGCACCTCGTTGACGTTCTCCTCGTAGATTTCGCCGCCCTTGGTGGTCTTGGTCTTCTTGTAGGGATAGGGCTCTACCTTTGTCGTGCCGCCGACGATTCCGGGAACCAGAGACAGGTGGTACTTGTCCATGAACACGGTAATCTTGGCCAGGATTTCCTCCTCGGACACATATGTATAGCCGTAGCCCCGCTTGTTCTTCTGGATAACTTCGACCTGCTTCCTGATTTTCGCCAGCTTTTGGTAGATATTCAGTTGCTCTTGTTCTGCCATTGTCACACCTCCATGAAATATGTGGCTTCCATGTCGGCAAAATGCAGGAGTACAGCGAGCTTGCTGCGCTCAAAAATCTTGCCGACAAAGCCGTTTCCGCCTTTTACGGCTGTGTCCCAGCCGCCCATATGGGCACGGATTGCCAGAATCTCTTCCGGCTCCAGGTGTATGAAGTTCTGAACGATAATGATGGACTTATCCGCGTGCTCTCCACATGGGAATTTCTCGTCAATCTCGTAGACTTCCTTCTTGTACCACTGCCCGGTCTCCTCATCTTTGGCGTTGCGGTATCCCTTCTTGTAGAAGTTTACCTTGCAAACGTCGTGGAGCAGAGCGGAAACAGCGATGGTTTCCGGCGAGTAGGTGTCTTGCAGGCCAGCCTGCTCGACATTCCTCTTTAAGCAGTCGTAGACATTCAAAGAGTGCTGGAGCAAACCGCCTTCGTGACTTCCATGGAACCGGGTCGATGCTGGAGCAACGAAGAAATCCGATTCAGTCAGCCACTGAAGCAAACCATCTGCGCCCTCTCTCGTAATAGTCTCGCTATACACATTGAGAAACCTCGCCTTTAACTCTTCCAATGGTGCATTCAAGGACAACCCTCCTTTCTTTCAGACTTATACGATACGCTTTTGCGTGTTGTATTTATTATAATTATGTTTATATATGTAAAAGAGAGGCCCGCCTGAGCGAGCTCTCCTCACTATCTTGTTCAGATGGAGAACGCCAGCTTCCAGCGCTGGTAGTCCTCGGTGTAGTCCAGTTCTTTGCGGTTCTGAAGGTGCGAAACTTTGATGCGCTTGTTGACCCCTTCGATGCGGTAGGTCTTCCCGGACATCATATCTGCGGCTGCTTCGGAAAAGTCCACAGGAAGACCAGCTCGTTCCCGCTCATACATCCGATAGAAAAGCCCGGATATCCAGACCCGGAAGTAGCTGAGTTTGACCTCGCTCTTACCCCGGTCTTCCGCCTCTTTCATTCTTTTGGACAGAGTGGTGCGGACTGTGAGCAGCTTCGTGCTGGCTCGAATGCCGCGCATGATATTGTCGCCGTCTACCCTGGGACGCATGACTGGCTTCTTATAGTTGGGGTGCCGGTGCATAAACTCGGTCAACTCCACGGCCTGATGGAAGGCTGGGAGAGACTCCCTGTAAAGCGGATAGCTTGTGCCTTTGAAGTTGATACATTGCTCTGAGAAGGAGACATCAGATGCCTTGACCAGAACCGTATCCTCTTCTTTGATACCGGCATACGCCATCCAGTAGTAACAGCGGTAGATGTTGTCTATCGTTCCGTCCTGTTCCGGGTCAAAAACTTCATCCAAGCACCTCTGGAGATGAAGTGGGCTTGACACCATCTGCTTGCGAATCTTATCCAGCCCAACCATGGTGATGTTGAGCATACCGTCGCAGGCATCGGGCACCTTATTGGCGATGCACCACCGAACGTACTCCTTGAGGATGTTCATGGCCACCCACTGACTTCGCATACGCAGCGCCATGACCCGGTCGATAACCGGCTGCAGCTCCTCGGCGGACTTGGTACACAGGTCGGCCTGCCACCCCTCTTCATCCAATGAAAAAGAGTTGAAGATAGTGGTGGCGACGTTGGCCGTGTTAATGCTCTGCGTATAATCTCTGATAAACTTGGTCTTCAGTTCTTCGTTATACATGAAAGACAACCTCCTACTGATATGTAGAGCTGCCCGCTTACACAGCGTTCAGCTTAGCTGCCTTTTCCATCAAAGCCACGAGCATGGAGATGTCCAGATAGGAGATGGCGCTGTTCGCCAACAGGCTGGCTGCGGCGACCTGCTTCATGTACTTCTCGGGAAGCGTAGTCACATATTCTCCGAGCATTTCCTTGGGGATGCTCTGGGGATTTTCACACAACACCATACTGTCGGCCTTCATCCCGCTGCCCTTGGCGTCAACAAGGACGTGGGTCGGCTGATTCGTCTTTTTGCGGACGCTCGTAAAGGGCAGGACTACAACGTTGGGGCTGTATTTGTTTCCGACATTGTTCTGGAAGACCAGCGCTGGGCGATACTTCCGCTGAACGCTCCCGGCCCCGTCAAACTTGACCATGTAGACCTCGCCAATCAGGGGGTGGCTACTATGTGTTGTGGTACTCATCATGTTGCTTACTCCTTCGCTTCAATTATGTTGATGCCTGGAGTATAGCATATTGAGGCCGCGTCTGTCAACTCAATAATAAAAAATACATGAAAAAATTTTATGCGGCGATGAGTTTGTATGTGATTTCAGGTTCTTTCGCCCCAGAACAGCCACAATACACAGTCAAAATCGTACCAAGAACCGTGGTTTCGGTATCAATTTCCACGAAACAAACTCTGTCGAAACAAAGAGTGCTCGTCCCGGACTTCAAGCAAATCAGGTTGGGGTTTTCGCATATCAACATAATTGGGAAGTGCATCCTGAGTTTGCATGGGTCTGAGACACGATACCAATCTTGGTTCTCTGAGTAGTATGTGACCTGTTTGGGCCTGTTCCGCTCACAGTATTCCTTCAGTTCCTTGACCGATACCCGTTTTCTCATCCTGTAGTAAAAACCTCCATTGATTTAT
>ERZ779622.1268-NODE-1268-length-10711-cov-8.999718_pt1 | contig 10711 bp, 10 predicted proteins | sample MGYA00514188_ERZ779622 | MGnify/ENA primary metagenome ERZ779622 (study PRJEB29562, sample SAMEA4376702) | mouse gut metagenome | isolation source: Cecum | study: EMG produced TPA metagenomics assembly of the A DSS colitis mouse model was used to assess the...
TTTGTGGCCCATGAGCGCCCGCCCGGATGCCGGGCGGCTGGGCTTGCACCAGCGGCGGCGGGATGCCGTCGGCCTTGCGGGTTTGTTAGTGGTGTCGCTCAATGAATATCAGCTTTTGAATCTTGCCTTTATCCATCAGTGGGTAAAGCTGTTTCATAGCCCTTTGGATACCGCTTGCGGGGCCGTCGAAGTCCTCATAGAAATAATAAACCGTGGAGCCGTTGGCAGATACACACTCCACACCGATACCGCTAATGTCCGTGCGGTCAAGTTTGGCGTTTAACTGTTCTCTGGTCACGGGTGAACCTCCATTGCTTCCCTCCGCTTAGTCGTAATTCAAGATTCTTCGAGATTTTCCATCTGATACTGGGCATTGAGCTGGCTCAATGCCTCAATGGTGTTGGATAGCAGCGCGAGCGCGTTCATTTCACTTTTCTGCGGGGCTTCTCCCGGTTCGTCCGGGTAACGCCACAGCTCGCTGATGAACGTCATGGTGTCGAGCATACGCTTGTACTCCGCGTCCGGCACGTGGTCGTACGCCCCGCTTTTTACGGCATCGGCGAAGGGTATGACGGGGTTGCGTATCTTCAGCAGGGAAAGGGCCTGCTTTATCGAGGCCACGTCCTCGGTGCCGTCCAGGCCCTCGAAGCGGACGTTTGCGAGCCCCTGGCGCTGGTCAAAATCAAAAATCAACTCCATGTTGTCCTCCCCTCAGAACTCGAAGCTGCGCCGCCGGCAGTCGTCGAAGATGGCGTCGTCCACCAGCTGCCGGATCTGGTTCTCCATGCCCCGGATGCCCAGCCCCGTCCGGCAGGCCAGCTCGGCCAGCTCCTGCCGCTTCTGGGGCGTGAGCCGTATCTCCGCCTTATAGTGCTCCCCGATACGGGCCAGGAAGCTGTAGGAGTTGTCCAGCATAGAGCGGTAGTCATCCATGGTCATGGGCTCCAGGCTGACGATGCGCTGAATCCGCCCAAGGAACTCCGGCATGACGCCGAAGTCGATGAGGTCCTGTTCTCCCAAGGGCCGGACGTAGGGCTGTACAGGCTTGGGGGCCGCGCCGAAGCCGATGCGGCTGCCGGCGTCCTTCTCCGCTGCGTCATGGGCCTTGCTGGAGAACGCGCCGCACAGCACGAAGCTGATCTTGGACGTGTCTATGGAGTGGATGACGGAATTGATTTTCACATCCACGCGGGTGCCCTCCAGCATTGTCAGGCCCTCCGACTGGATGCTGGGGCTGACGTTCCCGCCAGAGCCGAATTTGGGCATGAGCATCTTGTCCGCCTCGTCCAAAACGAGGATGTTGTGATGCCCGTTGCGAAAGATAGCGGATTGAAACAGGTTGGCCCACTTCTTATCCCCTTTCCAGCCGTCATTGGTGAGGTTGGAAACGTCCTCGATCACGATGCGGCCCGGGAAAATCTTTTGAAGGCAGCGCCAGATGTGGGTCTTGCCGCAGCCGCTGGGGCCGATGAACAGGGCGTTGGACTTGACGCCCCGCTGGAAAGCGTTGTAGACGATGACGGCGGCGGCTTTCTTCGCGGCGTCCTGCTTCCAGACCAGCCGGTCCAGGTAGCCGTAGATCGCCCTGGGTGTGTCGTACTGCTCCTGCTCCGGCTTGTCCTCTTCCACCCAGGGATTGACATACTCCTTTCGGACGGCCTCCACCCGGTCGTCGTACCAGGGGTAGGGCTGGGCCGGACCGGGGCGCTGGTCCTCCATTGCACATTCCTCCTGTTTGAGATATTGTTCGGAGAGCCCCGCCAGGTAGTCCCTGTTTTCCGGGCTGTCATTGACCTTCAGGATCTCCGCGTACATGGCGTCGGGGTCGTAGTACGACACAAGGCATTTCACCCGCTTTTCCACGCGGGGGCTGCCGGGGCACAGGCGGATGTCCTCGGGGACTTTCGCGTCCGGGAAGCGCACCAGCGCATCCCGCTTGGAGACGATGCTCCAGCCAGTGATCCCCTGTTCCTCCAGGAAATGCCGGAGGGAACGCTCCACGAGGCCGGGGAAAAAGGTAACGGCCAGCTTGTCGCCGCAGGGGACGGATCGGAAGTCGAATGTCATAGCGGTATTCCTCCTTATTCTTTGTGGCGGCGGCCGCGTCTGCCCGGTTTTGGGCATAAAAAACCAACATACCAAGGTCAAATGGGCAGACTGGCAGCCTTAGCCACATTCAAAAAAACCTTGATATGCTGGTTGTAATTCTTATGAGATTGTTCCGGGCGTACCGGGGACAGGGCTTCATGGTAGCACATCCCGCAGCGCCTGTCAACCCCGTTTCTTCCCCCACTGTGAGCCGCGCCAGCGGCTTACAAAAGGGACATGCCGGAGTGGAACTGCCCCGCCTGCCGCCGCTCGTCGGCGTCCGGGGGCTCGTACTCGTACTTGTACGCCGGGCGGTCCGGGAAGCGCCGGACCATGTCCTCCACGAGAATCCGCACATGGGCGCGCATATAGTCCTCGCCGTCCGGCTGGTGCATCGCGATACGCGCCAGCATGACGAGGGCGCTGCGGTCCACGTCGATTGGCCTGCCCAGCTCCCGCGACAGGCGCTCGGTTTCATCCAGCCCGACGCCGGCCAGCGTCAGGAGAGCATCCCTGTCCATGTTGTCACCCCCTCTGGTTGTTTCGTTTCAGCTTTTTCCGTCAGCCCAGGGAACCGGGATCGGCGTAATATACGATCTCCATGACGCCGCCGTCAAAGTAGGAGTATTGCAGATTCACCATCTCGGAATTGGCGATAGAAGCGTAATTCGGCGGGACCTGCCCCACCGGGAAAATGGTATAATATTCATTCTGGCTGAAGCGCACCACGATGGTTCCATCCGCATTCTGCTCAATGGAGGCCGGGGCCGCGCCAGTGCTTTCATACTGGTATCCAAACCCTGTCCCGCCGCCGGTAAATACGCCGTCCCCGCTCACCGTCAGATCGGGCAGGGGCCGGCCGCCACCATAAGCCCCTACAAAGTCGCTGTAAGCTTGATAGGTCCCAGCGTACTGTGCCAAGGAAAGGGCTGGTTCCTCCGGCTGCTGGGATTCGGCGGTGCCGGGGTCCACCGGATCGGGCTGGGCGGGCTGGGATTCCTCCGGGCCCGGCTCCGGGGGCTCGGGACGCTCCGGCACGTCTTCCGGCTTGATGACGATGCTTTCCCCGTCCGGGCTGTAAGCGAGTACGGCCCCCGCGGTATATCTGGCCTGCGCGGCCTGGTATTCCTCGCGGGTGGCCGCGTCATAGCCCGAGCTGCCATTGGTGAGCCCGCGCTCGTCGTGGGGCTGTATGAAGTAGGCGGCATGGCCCTCGGACCAGTCGCGGCGCAGAGCGTCTACGGCGTCCCAATCGTACTCGCCCGGGTTGGGGGCGTCGTCGCAGAACCGGCCAACGCCGTCCTTCTGGGCGGCGGAACCGTAGTATGCCCTGTTATCCATGTACCCGACCACCCCCTGGGATTCCTCACGGATGCACCCGTACCTCTCCAGATACAGCCGCCCGTCGGACTCCACCAGTGAAAAGCCGCCCCCGGCGCCCAGGGTGATGTAATAGTTCATCAGGCAGCACATTCCGTGGGATTCATACCGGTAAATGGACATGAGAAACGACCCGGGCGTCTCTTTCGCGAAGTCGTCTATGGAAAGTATCAGCAGCTCCGGGTTTCCGTCCGCCTCAAAATCAAGGACCTCTGAATACAGCAGGCCCTGGGAAGTACCGTCCGATACCGGCATCCTGTCAACCTTATCTTTGTAAAACTTCATGGAAGCCGGGGTGTCCGGCCCGGAAGCATCCGAAACGGCCTCCGCCGGAGCGTCGCTCCCCTGGCCTCCGTCCTGCGCGGGGGCCTTGCCGCAGGCGGCAAGGGAGAACAGGAGCGACAGGGCCAGCAGCAGGGCGGTACGGCGCATGGACGATCTGTATGTATTTTTCATGATGTCTCTCTCCATCTGTTTCTTTGTCCGATATTGTAACGTAACCCGGGCGGAATTTCAAGACGTGAATTGGCAAAAAGCCCTCATTTATGGGAGCATTTTAGGAAAAACCCGCATTGTATCCGCGAGCCGCCGCCCCCCAAAAAGACGGGACGGGCCGGAGGAACGTTCCTCCAGCCCGTTTTACGATGCCGGCAAAGGCGATATTTGATTCCAAACAGCGCGAAGTTACGCCTGGCAGGGGCAGAGCTCCCGCGCCAGCAGCGCCAGCGCCCAATACATATAGTCGGCGCACTGGCCGCGCGGGTACAGATACCCGGCGGCGCACAGCGTATCCCAGTGCAGGGCGGAGATTCCGTGGGCGGCAAGCATATCCTTGTACTCCGGCGACAGCCTGCCGTGGCACGCCTGCCGCATGACATGGAAAGCGTCGTCCCCGCCGACCCCATGCCGTACGCACAGGTCGTACACATCCTCCCGCGTCCCAATCAGGCGCTGGAAGCGGTCGGGCTGGCCCATGAGGCGCTCCGCCTGGAACCAGACCTCCGGGGCAAGGCACAGCCCCATGATCTTCACCAGGTCGGAGAAACTCTCCGGCTCCAGCTGGCGGGCAAGGTCCTGGAAGCCCTCCAGGTCGCCCAGCACGGGGATACCGGCCACATCGTCCCGATAGGCCCGGAGAATCAGCTCCCTGTCAAAGCCAGTCTCGCCAGCCGGGGTGCTCCCGGCCCGCCGCGTCTCCCATACGCAGTCCATCAGGGCGTGCGGGCACAGCCTGATGGCGGGGTGCTCGTCGCCGGAGTCGTACCCCGGGAGAAGCTCGCCCAGGTACGCCGCCATGCCCTCCAGCAGCCCGCCCGCGACGTTCAGGGTAAATTGCGGTGTACGCGTCCCATCCAGGCCCAGGCAGCCCTCCCAGCGGAGCCCCAGCTCCATGGGATCGACGGCGGCGAGGTCCAGGAGGTGCGACAGGTACAGGTTGCCGGTGAGCCCCCGGAACCCCACGGGGCAGCCCCGGCCTTCGGAAAACTCCGCCAGCTTGGCGGCGACGGCCAGGAGCGTGCCATGGCCGCTGCCGAAGATATGCTGCTTCTCCGCAGCGATGCGCTCTTGGACGTCCACGGGGACCGCCCCGCCGTGCCGCTCGTTCGCGGCCGCGTCGATTTTGCTGTGCAGCTCCTGTTCCATCTGGCTGTCGCGGTATAAAGAAGTTGACATTGGTTTTTGTCCTCCTGTTCCAAATTTCGCCTATTTTCATTACTTATATCATACAGTATTTGTCCTAAGATCGCAAGGATCAAAGCTGGCAAATCATCCCATTCCCTTTGCTGGATTTACACAACGATTGAAAGCCGTACAGCGGCTTGCGAAAGGGCCGCTCCTGGTAAACCCGGAGCGGCCCTTGTAAAATATCATTTTCCTTTTATGATGCCAAACCAGACAAGCGCCTCGCGGATGGCGGCCTCCTTCTCCGGCTTCACCTTTTGGATGTAGCGTCTCTCGGTATCGCCGGAATCTGCGATAAGCCCGTACTTCCTCTTGGTCTGCGAGATGCTGGCGCTGTTGACGTTGAAGCCGTACTTTTTCTTTATCCAAGCGCGAATCTCTTGGTAGGTAGGCACTTTTGTTTCAGGATAGAATTCGCCCTCGTAGTCGTCTGTGTTGACTACGAGGGCGAACCAGGTTCCGTACACCGCCAAACTGGCTTTGGTTATGGTGTTCGTATACCTAACGTCTGGTGGACCTGAAGGGGATCGAACCCTCGAACCTCACGGATGCGAACCGTGCGCTCTCCCAGCTGAGCTACAGGCCCTGATTTTCACCTGTTCTTTGAACAGCTCCTTTATTATAGCAGATTTTTTTGAAAAGTAAAGAGTGTTTTTATGAAACAGCGAAAACTTTTAAATCCACGGGAGCCAAGCGCGGGGAATAACAGGCTGAAGATATAACTTTGCAGATATTGACATAAAATGAAACGTTCACTGTCGCAGTTCCCCCTGAATCAGCACCTGGTCGCCCGACTGATACTCCTTGGCGTACTTGCCGGGAGTAAGGCCTGTGAGGTGGCCGAAGGTGCGGATGAAGTGGGAGTTGTCTGAAAAACCGGACAGCTCCCCGGCCTGCTGGACGCTGACCCCTTTCTGGAGCAGCTGCCGGGCTTGAAGCACCCGGCTGTAGATGATGTATTCCATCACGGAAAAGCCGGTGGCCGCCTTGAAGATGCGGCAGAGGTAGTGCTTGCTGATGTAGAACTGACCAGCGATCTGGTCCAGGGTGAGAGGCTCGGACAGATTGTCCCGGATGTAGTCCAGAATAGGGGAGACCCGCAAAAAGTCCTTGTTCTGGATGGACTCCCCGGCGGTAGCCACATTGAGGGTGGGGGCTACCCGGATGAGCAGGTTGAGCAAGGCCACCATCTGCCGCATGTCGCTGCCGAAGGAGCCGTCGTTTTTGTTGCGCTCCAGGGCCTGGAACAGCTCAATGATCTCGGTCATCTCGCCCCCGTTCAGCTCTGCCCGGCGGAAGGAGGTTCCGCAGAACTGGGTCAGGTCGGTCTGGGGGGTGGAGAGCTGGGACAGGGCCTTTTTGCTGATGTGGAGCACATATCGCGCGTGGAATCCCTCCGCCATGGTGCGGTGGAGGGTGTTCTCCCCGATGAGGTACAGCGTCCCTCTGCGCAAGGGGTATACCTGGTCGCTGACAAAGATGTTGCCCGGGCTGACCAGAGGGAGGAGCAGCTCACAGTGGTCGTGGAAGTGCAGCCGGCTCATGTTCCAGGTCTCGTTATGGTTCAACTGGAGATGAAATTCAACATTTGTCATGAGAAGGCCTCCTTTTTTGCGGGAACTGCCGCCCTCAGTGCTCCGGACGGCATGGCGGGCCGGAAAACGGGCGCACCAAGGCCGGATTTTGAAATTTTCCTCATTATATCATGTCAGGTCCAGATATGCAAACTTTATGCTAAATTACAATATAGACCTGTTGTGAAATTTGTGGTAAAATGGGCACTGTAAAAAAGCGCGTTGCGGCACCTTGACAATTCGACAATTCAGAGAAAAAAGAGAACCAAAATTTTTTGTAATGGGGGTATTACTATGAACAAGGTATATTCCATGCACGACGCCGTGGCAAAATTCGTCGAGAGCGGAGATGTCCTCGCAATCGGCGGCTTTACCACCAACCGCAAGCCCTACGCGACGGTGAACGAGATTCTGCGCCAGGGCCAGAAGGACTTTATCGTCTACGCCGGCCCCGGCGGCGGCGAGGTGGACATGCTCATCGGCGAGAAGCGGGTGGCCGCCTACATCAACTGCTACACCGCCAACTCCGGCTACACCAACGTCTCCCGCCGCTTCCGCGCCGCCATCGAGAAGGGGGAGCTGACCTATGAGGACTACTCCCAGGATGTGCTGATGCTGATGCTTCACGCCGCCTCCCTGGGCTTGCCCTTCCTGCCTGTCCGCCTGATGCAGGGCTCCGGCCTGATGAAGTACTGGGGTATCAGCGAGGAGAAGCGCAAGACCATGCCCAAGCTGGAGGACCTGAAGTGCGCCGAGATCGAGAATCCCATGGTTCCCGGCCAGAAGGTGGTGGCCGTGCCCGTGCCCAAGATCGACACCGCCATCATCCACGTGCAGCAGGCCAGCCCTGACGGCACCTGCATCATCTGCGGCGACGAGTTCCACGACATCGACATCGCCGTGGCCGCCCGCAAGACCATCGTAACCTGCGAGGAGATTGTCTCCGATGAGTACATCCGCCGTGATCCCACCAAGACCCGCATCTTCGGCGAGTGCGTGCAGGCTGTGGTCTGGGCCCCCTACGGCGCCTGGCCCTCCCAGTGCTATGACTACTATGACGATGACGACGCTGGCCTGAAGGAGTACGACAAGGCCAGCAAGTATCAGGACGCCGAGGACGCCAAGGCCCAGCTGGCCAAGGCCGCCGCCAAGGCCCGGAAGGCCGCCGAGAGCAAGCCAGGCGACGAGAAGCTGGCCGAGGCCGCCGCCCGCGCCCAGAAGGCCGCCGACGATGCCGCCGCCGGCACGAAGATTCCCGAGACCTTTAAGGATTATGTGGAAAAGTGGGTTTACAGCTGCGAGGATCAGGCCGCTCTGCTGGACAAGATCGGCGGCTACCGCCTGATGCGGCTGAAGAACGAGCCCCACCTGGGCTATTCCACCCGGCACTGAGAAAAGGGAGGTATAATAGAAATGGCTGAGTATAAGATTACCAAGCAGGAGCGTCAGGCTTACGCCATCGCCAAGAACATCAAGGAAAATCAGATCGTCATCGTGGGCACCGGCCTTCCCCTGATCGGCGCCTCCCTGGCCAAGCGGGTGGTGTGCCCCTCCTGCCACCCCATCGTGGAGAGCGGCCTGATGGACTGCTCCCCCGTGGAGGTCCCCCGCTCCGTGGGCGACAACCGCTTTATGGCCCACTGCGCCGTGCAGTGGCCCAACATCCGCTTCATCGGCTTCGAGGCCAACGAGTGGCTCCACGACGAGGACCGGCTCATCGCCTTCATCGGCGGCGCCCAGATTGACCCCTACGGCAACGTGAACTCCACCTGCATCTTCGGCAAGGGCGACTATCTTCAGCCCACCACCCGCTTCACCGGCTCCGGCGGCGCCAACGGCATCGCCACCTACTGCAACACCATCATCATGATGCAGCACCAGAAGCGCCGTTTCATCGACAAGGTGGACTACATCACCTCCTGCGGCTGGATGGACGGCCCTGGCGGCCGTGAGAAGGTGGGCCTGCCCGGCAACCGCGGCCCCCAGATGGTGGTCACCGACCTGGGCATCATGAAGTTCGACGAGCAGACCAAGCGCATGTACTGCGCCTACATGTTCCCTGGCGTCACGGCCGAGATCGTTCAGGAGAACACCGGCTTCGAGATCGACTGCTCCAAGGCCGAGGTCTTCCCCGATCCCGACCAGGAGATTCTGCGCATCATCCGGGAGGAGATCGACCCCGGCCAGGCTTTCATCAAGATTCCGAAAGAATAAAGAATAAACGCGGGGCGGCCTCAGGCCGCCCCGGCAATCAAACATTAGGAGGAGTTTACATTGGGTAATTATTCCATGCCCCGGTATTTCCAGAACATGCCCGTAGTGGGCAAGCCTGTCAAGGCCAACGCCGAGAACGTCAACGAGCTGCGGGCCATTGAGGACGACATCCACGCCCACATCGTGGACGCGCTCAGCTCCGGCAAGGCCGACGAGGACATGAACGCCAAGGGCCAGCTCACCGCCATGCAGCGGGTGGCCCTGCTGGTGGATCAGGGCACCTGGTGCCCCCTGAACAGCCTGTACAACCCCGAGCACAACAAGAACGGCTCCACCTCCATCGTCAAGGGTCTGGGCCGTGTCAACGGCAAGTGGTGCTGCATCATCGCCTCCGACAACAAGAAGCACGCCGGCACCTGGGTGCCCGGTCAGGCCGACAACCTGCTCCGGGGCAGCGACACCGCCAAGCGGCTGCGCATCCCCCTGATCTACCTGCTGGAGTGCGCCGGCGTGGAGCTGGACAAGCAGGAGAAGGTGTACCCCAACCGCCGGGGCGGCGGCACCCCCTTCTACCGCAACTCTGAGCTGAACCAGATGGGCGTCCCCGTGATTGTGGGCATCCACGGCACCAACCCCGCCGGCGGCGGCTACCACTCCATCTCTCCCACCGTGCTGGTGGCCCACCAGAAGGCCAACATGGCCGTGGGCGGAGCTGGCATCGTGGGCGGCATGAACCCCAAGCCCCATGTGGACATGGAGGCCGCCCTGGCTCAGATCGAGGCCACCAAGGGCCTGCGGGCTGACCCTCCCGGATCCGTCTCCATCCACTACGGCGAGACCGGCTTCTTCCGCGAGGTGTACACCGAGCAGGAGGGGGTCATCGCCGGCATCAAGAAGTATGTGGATATGCTGCCCACCTTCGATCTGGAGTTCTTCCGGGTTGATACCCCCCAGTCTCCCGCCATGTCCGATGTGGAGCTGTACGATCTGGTCCTGAACAACAAGAACCGCCCCTACGACATGTACTCCGTTCTGGGCCGCCTCTTCGACGGCAGCCAGTTCATGGAGTATAAGAAGGGTTACGGCCCCGAGATGATTACCGGCATTGCCAAGGTGGACGGCCTTCTGGTGGGCGTGGTGGCTAACCAGCAGGGCATTTTCCCCAACTACCCCGAGTATAAGATGGCCAAGTACGGCCAGGCTATGGGCGCGGGCGGCAAGCTGTACCGCCAGGGCCTGATTAAGATGAACGAGTTCGTCACCCTTTGCGCCCGTGACCGCCTGCCCATGGTGTGGATTCAGGACACCACCGGCATCGACGTGGGCGACGACGCCGAGGTCGCCGAGCTGCTGGGCCTGGGTCAGTCCCTGATCTACTCCATCCAGTCCTCCGGCCTGCCCATGATGGAGATCACCCTGCGCCGGGGCACCGCCGCCGCCCACTACGTCCTGGGCGGCCCCCAGGGCAACGACAACAACGCCTTCTCCCTGGGCACCGCGGCCACCGAGATCAACGTCATGAACGGCAAGACCGCCGCCAACGCCATGTACACCGGCCGTCTGGCTAAGGACCAGAAGGCGGGCAAGGACCTGCAGCCCACCATCGACAAGATGAACGCCCTCATCGACGACTACAACGTGAAGTCTCAGCCCCTGTTCTGCGCCCAGGCCGGTCTGGTGGACGAGGTGGTTGACATGCCCATGATGCGCAACTACATCGTGGCCTTTGCCGACTCCTGCTACCAGAATCCCGCCTCCATCTGCCCCTTCCA
>ERZ779622.1269-NODE-1269-length-10711-cov-4.829486_pt1 | contig 10711 bp, 10 predicted proteins | sample MGYA00514188_ERZ779622 | MGnify/ENA primary metagenome ERZ779622 (study PRJEB29562, sample SAMEA4376702) | mouse gut metagenome | isolation source: Cecum | study: EMG produced TPA metagenomics assembly of the A DSS colitis mouse model was used to assess the...
CGTATGAACCGTATATGATTTCCTTTGCCATAATAGTTTACGCCTCCTCTTATTTGATCACTGCTAAAATGTCTTCCTGCTTTACAATAATATACTTCTCATCTTCCAGCTTCACTTCTGTTCCGGAATATTTAGAATAGATGATCTGATCGCCCACTGCGACTTCCATCTTTACGTCTTCCGTGCCGGGCCCCACCGCGATCACTTCCGCCTGCTGCGGCTTCTCTTTCTCCTGACCGGGCAGTACGATACCGGATTTTGTGGTCTCTTCTGCTGCTAACTGTTTTAATACAACTCTGTCACCCAATGGAACTAACTTCATGTCAAAACCTCCTTAATGTTCCGCTATTTTTGCGGTTATGCCTATTGTTAGCACTCATTTAAAACGAGTGCTAAGAACTAAAACATATATTAGTTTCATCTGTTTTTCTTTGCAAGCCTGTATATATATCTTTTCCTCTTTTTTCATCTTATTTTCTCGTGTTTTCTCTTATTTTCTTTTGTTTTTGAGAAATTCCTGATTTTATAATTATTTTAGAAAAAAACACCGCATATATTTAACAGAGTTATCTGTCCGCACAATCAGGAGAATTCCTTTATGAAACCATACTTTTCCTTCTCCACCCTTTCCCATAGAGTCCAGAACAGCCGTATCTTAAGCGGTGCTCTTTTGCTCACCACCGCAGGCATGATCAGCCGCGTCATCGGCTTTTTTTACCGCATTTTTCTCTCCCGCAGTTTCGGCGCGGAAAACATCGGTATCTACCAACTGATCAGCCCTGCTATAGCCCTCTCCTATTCCCTCTCCGTGGCAGGCTTCCAGACGGCCATCTCCCGCATCACCGCCACCACCAGTGCCACTGAGAGACGTCTGGCTCGATCCGGAGCCAGTGGAAAAAGCGCGGCATCCGCGGAGAGTCTTCACAGTTACACCGTCCTCGCAGCCGGCATGCTGCTCTCACTCTTCCTCTCCGTCTGTATCTCCTGCTTTGTCTATCTCCACAGCGAGGAGATCGCAGTCCGTTTTCTGTTGGAGGAGCGCTGTGCCCCTCTTCTCAGGATCCTGGCTCTCACATTCCCTGCATCCAGTATTCACAGCTGTGTGAACGGTTATTTCTATGGAAAAAAATCCGCCGGTTTCCCCGCCTTCAGCCAGCTCTTTGAACAGCTGATACGGGTGGGAACCGTCCTGTTTCTGTGCAGCGCTTTTTTCGCTGAAAATGCAGGCGGCACACCGGATATTTCTCTCGCTGTCACCGGTATGGTCACGGGGGAGATCTTCTCCTCCGTTCTCTCTCTTCTATATATATGGCATAGTTTTAAAAAGGAGCTTGGCCGTCCCTCAGGAGATGCCTTCCCTGCATCCGGAAAGGCTTTTTCCATAACTGCCCTCTTCCCGGAACTTTTTGCTATGGCAGTTCCGCTCTCCGCAGGGCGGGTCATCCAGAATTTCCTGCAGAGTGTGGAATCCATAGCCATCCCGGACAGACTGCGCATATTCGGTCTGGACACGGCGGCCGCGCTCAGCGAGTACGGCATCCTGAACGGTATGTCGCTCCCGTTTATCCTCTTTCCCACAGCGCTCACCGGCTCCATCGCCGTCATGCTGCTGCCCGCCGTCTCGGAGGCTCAGGCTCTGCGCCAGGACCACACCATCGCCCGCGCTGTCCATCGCTCCGTGCGCTATTGTCTGCTTCTCGGCTTTTTCTGTCTCGGTTTCTTTCTGTTCTTCGGCCCTGCCTTCGGCAAATTCGTATTTCACCAGGAAAAAGCCGGCAGCTACCTGCAGATTCTGGGGTTTATGTGCCCGTTCCTCTATATGAATTCCACCCTCTCCAGCATCCTGCACGGTCTCGGAAAGACGACCCAGTCTTTCTTTTACAGTGTGGCAAGCCTTCTTGTCAGACTCGCTTTCGTATTTCTTTGCATTCCCGTTTTCGGCATGAAGGGCTATCTCTGGGCTCTTCTGGCGAGTCAGCTTTTATTGTCTGCTCTGCATCTCTTTTCTCTGCGCCGCTATCTAAGGATGTGAATCGAACCACTTGCCCATTTGCATAAAAAAGTGTATAATGACTAAGATTTCCATACAAAGGAGTAAACCATGTCATTTGAATTTATAAAATTACTTCCAACGCCGGACGAGATCAGGGAACAGTACCCCCTCCCCGCCAGATTGATAGAGCTGAAGCGCATACGGGATTCCGAGATCCGTGCCGTCATCACCGGCGACAGCGATAAACTGTTAGTTATCATAGGTCCATGCTCCGCCGACAACGAAGATTCCGTCTGTGAGTACGTGGAGCGCCTCTCCAAAATCAACGATAGAGTAAAGGACAGGCTGATCCTTATCCCGAGGATCTACACGAACAAACCCCGCACCACAGGGGACGGCTACAAGGGCATCATCCACCAGCCGGATCCAAGCAAACGCGAGGATTTCCTCGCCGGCATCATCGCCATGCGCAAAATGCATATCCGCGCTATCAACGAGTCCGGCCTTACCTGTGCGGACGAAATGCTCTACCCGGAAAACTGGGGGTATGTCTCCGATATTCTCTCCTACGTGGCGATCGGCGCCCGCTCCGTGGAGGACCAGCAGCATCGTCTCACCGTCAGCGGCTTTGATGTTCCCGCAGGCATGAAAAATCCTACCAGCGGCGACTTCGCGATTATGCTGAACTCCGTCTACGCGGCACAGCATCCCCACTCTTTTATTTACAGAGGCTGGGAGGTTAAAACAAACGGCAACGAGCTGGCCCACACGGTTCTCCGGGGCTCCGTCAACAAGCACGGACGGAGTCTGCCGAACTATCACTACGAGGATCTGAATAACCTGATGGAATTATACAGCGAACGGGATCTGATGAATCCCGCCTGCATCATCGACTCCAACCACAATAATTCCAATAAACAGTATAAACAGCAGATCCGCATCGTAAAGGAAGTACTGCACAGCAGAAAACTGAATCCGGATATCCATAAACTCGTAAAGGGCGTCATGGTGGAAAGCTACCTGGAGGAAGGCTGCCAGAAGATCGGCGGAGGCGTCTACGGCAAATCCATCACGGACCCCTGCCTCGGCTGGGAGGATACGGAAAGACTGATCTACGATATCGCGGAGTATAAGTGACATTGCGGCAGAACTGTTGCGATGTTGAATGAAAATTGATATATCTCTGTTGACCTCCTTGCTCTAATGTGTTAGACTGATTATATTCTCTAATGCATTAGAGTAAGGAGGTATTTTTATGGAGACACCAAAAATTTTTGAGAGCGAATATCGGTTCTGCCTGATCCTCTGGGAGCACGAACCGATAAAGAGCAAGGATCTCGTCGCCCTCTGTCAGGAACAGCTGGGCTGGAAATCCACCACGACCTACACGGTCATCAAACGCCTCTCCGAGCGCGGCATTCTCAAAAACGAGCATACCATAGTCACTTCCCTTATCTCCAAAGATAAAATACAGGAAGCCGAGATGGATGAACTGATCGAGAAAAAATTTGAGGGATCTCTTCCCGCCTTTATCGCCGCATTCGGCAGGCATAAAAAGCTATCCGACGAGAAGATGGAAGAACTCCGGAGATTGATAGAGGAGGACACTTTATGACCGCCCTGTTTTTAAAGATTTTAAATATGAGTATCACCGCAGGCTGGATCACCGTCGCAGTGATGTTTTTCAGGATTCTCCTGAAGAAAATGCCAAAACATTTTACCTGTATGCTCTGGGCTCTGGTGGGGCTCAGGCTTGTGATCCCCTTCTCCCCGGAGAGCGTCTTCAGTCTGATCCCCAGCGCCGAGACGATACCGGAAACTCTTCCTCACGGGGCGATCCCGGAAATCCACAGCGGAATCTCCACCATAGACCGGATGGTAAACCCCGCCGCCAAGATATCTTTCTCCCAGCTTTCCGCGGGGAGATCCGGCGCGGAAGCGCTCGACATTCTGGCCGACGGCGCTGTCATCCTCTGGCTTGCCGGCGTTCTTCTGATGCTCTGTCATATGATTCTCAGCTATCTGCGCCTGCGCAGAAAAATGCGCACTGCCGTACTGCTCCGGGATAATATCTGGCAGAGTGAATTTGCGGCTTCCCCCTTCCTTCTCGGTCTGGCTTCCCCCAGAATCTACGTTCCTTTTCATATGGACCGGGAGACGCTCTCCCATGTGATCGCACATGAAAACGCCCATCTCGCCCGAAAGGACCACCTGGTAAAAGCTTTTGCGTTCTGCCTCCTCTCCGTCTACTGGTTCCATCCGCTTCTGTGGGCGGCCTATGCTCTGCTGTGCCGGGATATCGAACTGGCCTGCGACGAGAGAGTCATCCGAAATATGGAGGAAAAGGAGAGAAAAAACTATCTGCTCGCCCTGATCGGTTATAATAACGAAGAACACAAAAAAAATCCGACTCTCACCTGTCCTCTGTCTTTCGGGGAAGTGGACATCAAAGAGCGCATCCTTCGCGCAAAAACCTGGAAAAAACCGGGGGCAGCCCTCTTAGCTCTGTCTCTGCTCCTTTGCGCTGCCGCTGCCCTCTGCTTCCTGACTGACCCGAAAGAGAAACTTTTGACTGCCCCGGAGCCCTTCGGCCGCCCCTATCAGGTGGAATCCATCGCTTATGCGGCACTGCAATATAATTTTTCCTTCACCCCGCAGACCGCTCCCCTCTACGTTCTCACCTCGGACTATCAGCTGATGGAATCCTCGGACACCCCGGTCGGTCTTGATAAAAGCGACGGTTATTGGGCACTCTGCGGGAAAGCGGAGGAAGTCAGGCTCACGGAAAAGGACCTGAAAAATTATATAACCGAATATCCGGATCCTGCAGCGGAAGAAACTTTCGTCCATGAACTGATAAAAGAAAATAAAAAGACGTGGGTCGTAGACAGCTCCTCCCCTGACAATCCGATTTTTTATTATATTATGCAACAAAAAACCGGGGAGACCTATCTGTCATACGGATACCAGGCACAGGAAAACCCGCATATCCGATGGATTTTCAAACTGTCCCCCATAAAGGAGGAAAGCCTCTCCGCAGAAACTCTGCACTCTCACCGCACGAAATACATCGGAGACAACTCCGCCGTGGGAAACATTATCTACAACCTGACTTTCCCGGAGGATATGGCATACCGGCAGTTCGCCCTCCAGACGGACGATGAAGAGCCCTATGCGGTAACCATAACTTTTGCCCTCTCCGAGGAGAACAAGGAGGAATACGCCCTCGATGCCCCAAACCGTTTGGAGGAGGTCGCTCTGCTGCGGCAAAACGCCTGCATCCTGTTCTCTCTGATTGAAAACGCGGAAATAGTCAACTTTAAGCTGATGGATGAAGCCGATGACACGATCCGCCCGCTGACACTTGTCTACACAAAGCAGTGGGCGGAAACGGAAACAAACTGTGATCTGTGGAAAGAAAGTGAAACCAAAGAACAGTTTGAGGTACTGTTGATAAAGCTGAGGGAATTATTTTCTCCCTATGTACATTACTCTTTTTAAGGCAATGCCGGACTTCCTGCTCCGACAAAATCACACATTCTCGATCTGCCAGTCGATCGGCGTAAGCCCGTTTGCCTCCAGGTACTCATTCGCCCTGCTGAAAGGTTTACTGCCGAAGAATCCTCTGTATGCCGACAGAGGACTCGGATGCGGTGCCTCCAGGATCAGATGTTTCGGATTATGCAGCATGGACTTTTTCATCTGGGCAGGTCTGCCCCAGAGAATAAACACGATGGGTCTGTCCTGTTCGCTGCAGATCCGGATGCAGGCATCTGTAAACTCCTCCCACCCGATTCCCCGGTGGGAGTTTGCGGCATGAGCCCGCACTGTCAGCACCGTATTGAGCATCAGCACCCCCTGCTTTGCCCATTTAACGAGATAGCCGTTGTTCGGAATATCGCAGCCCAGATCATCGTGAAGTTCCTGATAAATATTCACTAACGACGGCGGGATATCCACCTCCGGTTTTACCGAAAAGCATAAACCGTGGGCCTGTCCGTCGTTGTGATAGGGATCCTGCCCCAGAATAACCACTTTCACATCCGCGAGAGGCGTCAGATGAAAAGCGTTAAAAATATCATCCGCCGCCGGAAATACTTTTCTCGTACTATATTCCTCACTCACTTTCTGAAACAGTTTTCTGTAATACGGTTTCTGAAATTCCGGTTTTAAAGGCTCCAGCCAGTCATTCTCGATCGCAGCCATCTTTTGTTCCTCCCTTCCATCATAAGCGCACAGCCACGCCCTTTCCCGTCAGATATTCCTTCACCTGACGTATCTCCAACTCTTTATAGTGAAACAGGGATGCCGCCAAAGCCGCCTCCGCTTTCCCCTCCGTCAGCGCATCATAAAAATGCTCCAGATTTCCCGCGCCTCCGGAAGCGATCACAGGAACGGACACCGCCTCCGCCACCTGCCTTGTCAGCTCTATATCATAGCCGGCTTTCGTCCCGTCACAGTCCATACTCGTCAATAATATCTCACCTGCGCCAAGCCTTTCCGCCCTTGTCACCCACTCTATCACATCGATTCCCATATCAATGCGGCCGCCATGCTTATAGATATTCCACCCGCTGCCGTCCGCGCGTCGTTTGGCATCCACCGCCAGCACCACGCATTGACTGCCAAACTTATCCGCCGCCTCGCCGATCAGTTCCGGCCTGTCGATTGCCGCGGAGTTGACGGATATCTTATCCGCCCCCTCCCGGAGAAGTTCCCGAAAATCTTCCACCGTGCGGATACCACCGCCCACCGTAAACGGAATAAACACTCTCTCCGCCACTCTGCGCACCATATCCACAACGGTTTTTCTGGCGTCCGACGAGGCCGTGATATCCAAAAAGACCACCTCGTCCGCTCCCGCCCTGTCGTAGGCGGCGGCAATCTCCACCGGATCACCGGCATCTCTCAGATTTACAAAATTAACACCCTTCACCACCCTGCCGTTATTTACATCCAGGCAGGGAATAATTCTTTTCGTATGCATATGTCCTCACTTATCGCATCTCAAACAGCTATAAAATTCTTCAGAATCTGTATGCCCACATCCGAGCTTTTTTCCGGATGGAACTGACAGGCATAGATATTTCCCCGCTCCACCGAGGCCTCCACCGTGACGCCGTACTCTGTGGTCGCCTTCACGATATCCTTATCCCTCGCCTGCAAATAATAGGAATGTACAAAATAGACATACGAACCGGCAGGCACATTCCGAAAAAGCTTCCCCTCAGCGGGATATTTCAGCGCATTCCATCCGATATGCGGAATCTTCAGTCCCTCCTCCTTCGGAATGCGGACGATCCTGCCGGGCAAAAGCCCAAGCCCCCGCACACCGGGACTCTCCTCGCTCTCCTGAAACAATAGCTGTAATCCAAGACAGATACCCAAAAAGGGAATTCCCTTCTCCGCCACCTCCCTGATCACCGGGACAAGGCCATAGCTCTCCAGTTTTTCCATAGCGTCGCCAAAACTGCCTACCCCCGGCAAAACTACTCTATCCGCCGTCAGAATTTCCACGGGATCTCTTGTGATAAGAACCTGTTGTCCCAGAAATTCCAGGGCCTTCTGCACACTTTTTATATTGCCCGCGTCATAATCAATTATTGCTATCATTCAAATATTCCTCTTCCTCCGGAAGAATGTCCTCCAGATCGGCATATTTATCCATCTCTTCCTCCTGCTGCTGTTCCATCTCTTCCTCGCTCTGGTAAGTCTCTCCGTTTACCAGCGCTTCCAGCTGCAGACTGAACTCATAGTCGCTCTCCAGCGCATTGATCTCCATAGCCCCCGCCTCTGACAGACCGTAATTCTCCTGCAGTATTCCCAGAATATTCTGATATTCCGTCGTCAGTTCCGGTGTGATCAGATTCGTGCTGTTCTGTGAGAGATTCTGGTACTTTGCGACACCCTTCAGCAGATCCTCCAGAGCCATCACCGGCTTTTCCAGCTTCAGGTGATTTTCGTAAGCCTCCTTCGCATGCCGCAGATGCAAAATCGCCGAGGACTGTCTGAATATTATCTGATCTTCCTCCTCCAAAATCCTGCCGTTCATCAGCTGATAGGCCGTCACAAAATCTTTATCGTCAAATGCATTTCTGGCTTCCGTCAGATGCAGTGTATCCATTCCCACACTGTTCATCAACAAAACGCCGGCTCCGATCGAAGCGCAGAGCAGACTCCACACAAAGACTTTTTTCTTGGGAAGCTTCCTCTGAGCTCTTCTCTCCTTTTCGGCCTTCTCCGCCTTTTCCGCTTTTTTCTTTGCTTTTTCCGCATTTTTTTCTTTTTTTTGCTTTTCTTTTGCCGCCTTTTTGGGATCCTCCCCCTTCTTTTTATCAGGCTCTTTCTTTTTCTCTTTTTTCTTCTTTCCCTCTTTTGATTTCTTTGCCGCCTTCCCTTTTTCTTTCTTCTGTTCTCCGTCTCCCTCACCGGCCGTATCGCCATCGCCTCCCGTCCCGGTCAAAGCATCCGCATTCTCTTCCTCCTCATCCGCACCGAAGAAAAACGCCCCAAGCTTTTTCCCAAAACCGTCCTTCTTTTTTTCTTTTTTCTTTTTCTCTTTCCTGGGGGCTTTTTCCTTTTCTTTCTTGGGTTTCTCGGAATTGGTTTCCTGCTCCTGAGTTCCCTCATCAGCCAGACTCTCTGTATCTTCCAGAGGCACATCTGCGCTCTCATCCTCCGCCGGTATGTCAAATAATCCCTGCATATCGGAGAGTCCTTCCACTTCATCCAACACCTCAGGAAATTCCACATCTGACGATTCTTGAGGCGCCGGAATCTCTTCGCCTGCAACGCCCTCCCTCTCCAGAATATGATCTATCTCATCCTCCGACATGTCGAGCAGCGCCAACGGATCCACCATCATTTCCTTCTCCGATGATGCTTCCGGCAGCTCATCCAGGAATCCGGTGTCCGGCAGCTCATCTTAAAATCCGCTATCCGGCAGCTCATCTGAGAATCCACTATCCGGCAGCTCATCCGAAAATCCGGTATCCGGCAACTCATCTGAGAATCCACTATCCGACAGCTCATCTGCCATTTCCGGAATATCCGGGATCGGTATATCCCCCGGATCTCCCATATCCCATTCATCCGGATCGGAACCGACAGTTTCCTCCGCCTCCATGACGGCTCTCAACATTTCTTCCAAACGCTCTTCATCAGAACTCATCTCTCTATTCCTCCGATATCCATTAAATATTTATTGCTCTCCTAAAAACGTAAGCGGATCACTTTTTACAGATTTTCCCCGCATTTTTATTTCTTCCGACAACTGAAACAGACTGCTGTGTACTCTCCAGAAAACAGACTTTTGATTGTAAAAACATACCTTCTCAAAAGGCCATCTGACTATAGAGGGAAATTCCATTCCTGCACCGAGCTCCAAAATACACAGCTTTTTGTTTACGGTTCCCTGCAGCCACTTTGTATACTTTCCCCAGCTCTTCAGATAACCGCCCTCATTATACTTCGGCTGTCCGTACTGGTTCATCACAAGCGGCGCTCCACAATCCGGACATTTCGGCTCCTCCAGCTCCTCCAAAGAGACATCACCCTCTATCCAGCCGGAAACCCGCCCCCAGAAGTTCTCCTCGATCTGAAACAACTTTCCGCCACAATCCTCCGCACACTGCAGAAGATGGTAAGTCCCACAGGGCAGCGTGATCCTTTCCTCCCTAAAGCCCATTCCCCTTATCAGATCATCCGTACTCAGGGATACAATAAAATAATTTTTTCCCTCCAGCATCCCTTGTAATTTTTCATATGCTTTTGTAATTTTTGGATGAAATTCCCTTTTTAAATAATATCGAATCAAAAAAGGAATCAGCCATTCTCTGTCCTGTTCTCCTTCCAGCACAGAAAGTTTCTCTTCAAAACCAGGCATATCTTTTAAGGTCTGCAATTTTACCTGCATCTCACTTCCAATACCGACCAGTACAAGTTCCGCATCCGTTATATCCTGAATCAGCATATCTTCTCCTCTAAACCGAAAAAGAAGAGTATACCCAAAACCGGTACACTCTTCCTGGATTTCTATAACATTTATCTGGTCAGTTCATCTATAATTCTTACCAGATTACCGATTTCCGGTTTTGACAGCTGAGCATTCGCCCCAAGTGCCTCGCCTTTTCTCTTCATTTCATCATTTACCAGTGAGGAGAAAATAATAATCGGAATATCCGCTGTCTCCGGGTCATCTTTTACAAGTTTTGTCAGGCGGTGACCATCCATCAAAGGCATCTCAATATCCGTGATTATACATTGTACATGATCTTTCAGCGTGCCTTCTTTTTTACAGGTTTCAATGACATCATATGCTTCCTGGCCATTTTTTGTATGGATCAGATTCTGGTAACCCGCTTTTTTCAAGGAGTCCACGATCAGCTTATTCAAGAGCACAGAATCCTCCGCAATCAGAACCGGAACATCACTTCTCTCCCTCTCTCCCAGCTCATCGATATCCGTAATCTTCAATCCCGTCTCCGGATTGATATCGGAGACGATCTTTTCGAAATCCAGAATGATGATCAGCTTATCATTGTACTTGATAATGCCGGTCGATATCCCCTCCTCCGTCGTGCTGACCGTAGCATCCGGTTTAATGATATCTCTCCAGGAAACTCTATGTATTCCAACCACATTATCCACGTGAAAGGCAATATCCAGTTTATTAAAGTTTGTGATAATAAACAATCCGGATGGAGTGCACTCGCCCCT
>ERZ779622.1272-NODE-1272-length-10682-cov-6.820740_pt1 | contig 10682 bp, 12 predicted proteins | sample MGYA00514188_ERZ779622 | MGnify/ENA primary metagenome ERZ779622 (study PRJEB29562, sample SAMEA4376702) | mouse gut metagenome | isolation source: Cecum | study: EMG produced TPA metagenomics assembly of the A DSS colitis mouse model was used to assess the...
TGATGGCCTCGTGGGTATCGGGGACGCGCACCCATTCATCCTCCGGCACAGCCTCGATCTGGTGTACCTTGTAGCTTTTTACCCGGCTCCCCGCGTTCGCCCGGGGCTGCCCGCTATGCAGTTGTGGAGAAGAAAAAACTTCCTCTCATATACCACCAGAAAAGCGGAGCAAATGGAGGGGCGGTCAGGAATTTTTTTGCAAATATTTTTTCATGCGTTTCAAGCCGCCCAGAACGGACTCGCGGACGGAGCTCTTATCCACGCCCTCGGGCTGGGCAATCTCCTGGTAGGTCATGCCGAGGATAAAGTGAGCGTCCACCCTCCGGCCCTGGATCTCCGGCAGGTTGTTCAGTGCGTTCCACAGACGGCAGAACCGCTCCTTGAGCTCCAGAACCTCGTCCGGGGCCTGGGCTTTTTTTGACAGGTCAGGGGGCGGACAATATAGAAAGAGCCAATAACCGCATTTTCAAATCTGCGTGTTATCGGCTCTGCGCCTGTATGTCTGACTCTTTTACAACTGATGTTTTCAATTCGATTACGCTGATAAGCGTTTTTTTGCATTTAGGACAAAAGCGGAAAATTTTGAAGCACCGTATCACGGCGCATTCTTGTTCATGTCCTATTTCCACAAATCGGACAAACCCGTTCGTCACTCAAACTCAGTTACTCCATTATTCTCTGTTGTGGGGACAACTTGTCCCAAAGTAAAATTGTGATTACAGGGAATTTCTCTGTTCTGGATAGAGATACAAACCTCATCCAAATCATCCCGGCCAGACACCACATGAATATCACATATCTCCGCATCGAAGCAGCCGTGCTTTCTTTCAAGCATAGTTGCGACGGGAGCAGGAAGATCGCCTCTCATGCGCTGGGCAAACCGTTCCTTAATGGCATCCAAATCTGCGGTAACAAGGACTTTAAGTGCGCCGCCCGGCACCAGCGTCAGATACTCCTTTTCGGAAATCACGTAGATAATGTGCGGGCCAGATACAGCATCCTTTAGCTTTTTCTGAAAGAGTTTCTTTGCTATGGCCTCGTTTTTTGCAAGCCGCAAATAATCCTTGCCAGTATAGACCTCTGCGCCCAGCAGAGATTTCAGCTTGTCTGCAAGGGTGGATTTTCCTGTGCAGCTTTCGCCAATAATTCCAATAACCATTTTTCCTCCTTATGGCTTAATACGCCAATAACCCTTGGCATCTCGATCCAAAAGCTGTTCGCCAACCATATCACGGCGGATTGTACAGAAATTATCATGGAAATCTGCAATAATGATATTTACTTCCCGCTCGGTATAAATACGGTCATATTCAAATGCCTGGGCAATAACTTCCAGAACGATACGCTCTTTCTTTCGTTGGGTAGGGATAGCTTTCAGCTTGCCATATTCAAAAAATGCATCAACCACTTTTTGACGATATTCGGCGTCCCGTTGTTCCTGAACTTCAGCCTCGTCAGACTCCTCTTGCAGAATTTCCAAAATGCTCGTCTCAAAAATATCCTTTTTGAGCGAGTACATCATATAATACTGGCTTTTATAGGACGAAACTGCACCGGCATCTGCCAGCTTTTTAAGGTGAAAAGAAACCGTGGGTGCAGTAATACCAAGTCTTTCGGCCAACCGCTCAACATACATATCTTCAATTGCGAGCGATTTCAAAATCTGCAATCGGGACTTATCAGACAGGCACTTAAAAAGTCGAATCGCCTCAGCCTCTGTCATTCTGCTCCCTCCCAAGTCTTTGCGAAATTTTCCTTGATCTCACCAATCGTATCCAGCTTGATTTGCTCAAGGCGCATCTTGACCGTATCATTATGTTGTTTGGCTTTGTCGTATGCAGTCACCCAGCTTGAGGGAATTTGCTCGGTCTTCTGGACAAAGAAGCGCCGCACCGCATCGGGATCTCCTTTGCTGGTTATAACCGCAACGGAAAGAATAGTGCGGAAAATGTCATAGACGTTTGCTTTCACCTTTTCAAAAGTGGCCTCATCTGTGCGCTCATCGTCAAGCAATTTTTTGTTGCGCTGGTTGCACATGGCGATCTGCTCCTCGAAATATCTATTCAGCTTCGACACTTTCTGTTCAATCATAGGATAACCTCAATTTTTCCGCATCCCACAAAATCAATGTGGTCAGATGCCTTATTTTCGCCGCCGAACATATTGTTTGCGCCGACGGCAATATGGAATGTTCCAGCCATTTTTTCGTCCAGTACGGTATATCCGCACAAGTCTGTAACATTAGGGTTCATTCCAAGCCCCAGCTCACAGACAATCCGGTTTTCCTTTGGCAGCTCTGCAAAGTGCTTTGCAATTTCCGTATGGCTGCTGCCGGAAATCTCGCCATTCAAAATCTGCAATGTGACATTGCTGTATTTCACATCATCCAGATAGAATGTCTTAAAAAACACATTGCCATTGGTCTTATTCTCAACAGGGGCAATGTAGATCTCACCGCAAGGAAGATCACCGTCGCCAGCGTCGATGTGCCACACACGACCGGTTAAGTCAAGGTACAGCATACAGTCAGCGCTCGTATGAACGGCTACCTGTTTGACTCCGGCAAATCGTTCAGTCTCACGCTTACAAGCTATATGGACCGCTTCATAGTCAATATCATAAGCCTTATTCATTCGCTGAACATAATCTTGCGGATCAAGGTTGGACTCGGCAGCATTGGCTTCTGTCGGAACACGGATTTGCGTAAACCGCCTGCACTTCATCAGCTTATAAAAGACCTGCGATATGTACTTGCGGTAAAGAGCCATCTGCTCATTTTCAATCTGATAGCCAAGAACAATGGGCCGGTAGGCAAACACGTCCAGCACAGCATCGAATTTTGAGAACAGATCAAAATACCGATCATCGAAGCAGCTTTCCTTTGCGGACGAGAAGATTTCCTGATTGATAGAGCGGGACTGCTGCAAAAGGAGTGGTGTTGCGCCTAAGGCGGCAACGGACGCAACAAAGCTATTTGCTATTTCTTTATCGGCATCCTCGCCCCAAAAGTGAACAAGAACAAGCTCTCCGGATGAAACGCCACTTGCTTTTACAATCTTGGATACTGTTTCGCTTTTCATCATTTCACCTCCAATCTGCCAATGATTATATCATAGTATCATTAAAAACACAATACTATTTCGATATTTATAAAATCAAATTATTTGCCTATATTTCGTTCCATTTGCCTCACCCGAAATGTAAAATAATATAGGGGTGATGTGAGAATGTACCAATACGAAAACGTCTGGACTGCCGCGCCCTGGGCCAAGAAATCAAGCGCAGACGAAAAGCCAAAGGCTGGGCGCAGGAGCACCTGGCCCAACTTGTAGACCTCACCCCGCACTCTATCATGTATATTGAGAACCGAGGCCAGCACACCAGCCTCAATACCTTCTACAAGCTCGTCACCCTTTTTGACATTTCTGTAGACGAATTTTTCTACCCGGACAAGCTGGGCGGCGGGAGTGAGCGCCGGAAACAGATTGACCGGATGCTGAACGACATGGACGAAAAGGAGCTTATCATTATAGAGGGATCCGCAGAGGGCATCAGAAAAGCAAGAGAAACGGAGGGAGCGTAAGGAAAAGCACGGCCTCCGTTTTTCGCGTATGTATAGGAGAGAGCACAAACGGCAAGCAATTCAGGTGTGGCCACACTCCGAAATTTTTGCTGGGCCGGGGGCCCGCAAAAATGCTTGTTGGGGAGCCTCCCCAAACCCGGCTCTTTGGGACAAAATGTCCCAAAGAGGTTGGCTGCGTCACCGCCGCTGTCACTCCGGTTCCTTGAGAAAAGACAGCCGGTAAAAGTACTCACCGTCTTTCTAGCACATTAAACAGATATTTTACATTAGCTGTTTGGGTTTTCGTCCGTGGATAAATAACATATTCAAATAGTTTTCTATACAATCACCCGATAAGAAAATACTGTCATCAAATAGAGTGTAAATGTTTCCGCTTTCAGCGACACAAGTTATTCCGTCTGGTTCAACAGTCCCTATGGGAAATAGTTTTTCTCCGATTACCTGTTCTGCCCCGTTTTCAAATCAATTACGATTTCAAAGTCCAAAAAAGCAGTCCACGCATCAAAAGTAAAAGTTGCTCCATTATAGGTATCAATAGATTTCTTTTCGCTTAAATCATTCAATCGCTCCAAGGCGCACAAATACTCTTTCTCTAAACGATTGACATCACCGCCATATTTCTCAAAAAAATATTGTCCACATTTCGGTGAAAACTCCCGAAATTTCATACCGCCAAATAAGTGTAAAATTTTCCTTGCATACTCAAAACATTGAATACCACTTTTTTGTTCTATTTTCTCTATCCAGCTATCCGCTAAAAGAAAATCTCTTTTTTCTGTCCAGCCATTATCTATCAAAACTAAATACACATATTCGTCTATCAAGGAGATATTCATATAACTCAGTCCCTCCATATCCAACATAGGATTAAGTATATCACATTCCCGCACAACACTCTCCCCATCTTTAGGACAAAATGTCTTAAAGTACAGCCGTGGAAAATAAGCGGTTTTTACAGTGCATTCAACCCTATCCCCCCCCCCGCGCCGGAGGGATGGCACAGCCGGGGCAGGCCATCAAGGGCAGGCCGCCGTAAGCGGCGGTGCTACGCACCCTTGACCGCCCGCTCCCGCCTGTGCTTAATAGTAAGCGGCGACGGGGGATATACCACCAGAGCCCCTATGTAAAAATGCGCTGGGACATTTTGTCTCGAAGTTTCTACCCCGATATTTATACTTTTCGGGTGGATTGGCCGGGGTCTGCTGGGGGCCGCCTTGATAACCAAAACAGGGTGGCCCCCAGTGGGCTCCGGCCATATCGCACAGAAAAACCGCCCCATTTTCAAGGACGGTTTTCTGCGTAATGTGATAGTTTCAATCATTTTCTTATATTTTCGTCAAAAACCTTGCGTTTTCATGTTCCTAATAAGAGTTAATCATAGGATTATTAAGCCACTCGATTGCCGCACGACGCTCTGCTCTTGCTTTTCTCACAATCCAGATAATCAAATCAGCAGCTTTTCCAGATGCATAAGTAATCAGCTTTCCCAAATGATCATGATCTGTTTCCTCAAGCTGATTCTCAATAATAATTCTCTTTCCTGTATCCGCATCTGTAGCAAATATATCCACATTGAAATCTCCAACAGAAGACTCTGTTTCTTCTATAGAAATATCAATACCAATTTCTTCACCAAGGACGGATATATTTTTTGCCAGCCAAGGAGTAAAATCATGCGCCTCGTGCGGCCATACTTCTCTTAAATGTGTTATTTCCTTCAATGTACCAAGATGAATCATCGTCTTCCCCCTCTGGCTCTATTTCTAAATCACTCTGCATTTTCTTTTTCCTATTATCAAAATATATAATTATCAGTTCATAACGGCATCCGCTACATGCTTCACACTCTATTATTTCGTTTCAAGGCCGGTAAAGCTAAATCATATAGAATATAATACATGTGTTGCAATGATATCATTAATAAGCAGGAGACTTCCTTTGTGTTATCGTTCAGTCACTGCAACAAAACCCTGACAAAAAGCTCCCTGTTATAGCCACTATAACACAGGATATGCGGTTTCGTCTATCACTTATTTAATATATCGATAAGAAAGCATATTTTCCAGTATACCGCCACCGATAAGTATTCCGGATGGCGCTTTGTGAAAGTCTTTGCGTAACACAGCCTTGATTCATCCGCCCTATTTGTGGAGCCATTGTGAAAATTCATCTCTTCAAACTATAAAATAACGGCACTAAGATTTTTCTCAATATTCTGCACCCGCATTTCTGAAATCCACCTCCACTTATATGCCGGCAGCCTTTCCGCAACGATATGATAAAATCAGCTTTCCGTATAACATGTGTCTACATCCTTTCTTCTTACCTCGTTTTTTCACCTATCTCTCAATTTCTCTGAAAACAAAACTATTGTAGCTTTTCTTTCCTAATTGGCAGTTATTCCATTCCACATTTCCAAAAATTTTTACTTCTCCGGTTGTACCCTCTCCCCAAATGCTATATACTTTTCGTAAAGCCATAATAGACAATTACAAAATGCAGATCACCTAAAAAACTACAACACTGTAAGGAGGACACAGCAAACATGGAACGCTACTATTCGGACACTTTATGCAAAGGTCTTCGCCTGCTTTATTTTCAGGCGGACCCTTCCAAATTTCCAGAGGGCGTGCGCCTGCTGGAAAAGGCGGTGGAAGCAGAAGAACCCCATGCTTTCTATTTTCTTGCCAGATGCTATGGATGGGGGGATGGAAATGTAAAGGATGACGACAAAAAAGCAAGGCAGCTGTCTCAACGGGGAATTGAACTGGGCAGCAGCCTTTGTGTGCTGGGCGCGGAACGCATGGATATCCTGAAGGGTAATATAAAAAACGCGATGACTGAAACATTAGAAGATGCCTTTCACAATGTACTTGACATGGCAAACGATGGGGAGCCCATGGCGCAGTATGCCATCGGCCTGTTTTATTTTTGGGGCGATATGTTTCTTAATTTCCAGAAACCGCTGAAAGAAAACTTTTCCAAATGTGAAAAGGAAAATGCGGCTGAGGCTTTAAAATGGTTCCGGCGTTCGTCAGAGCTAGGCTGTATTCCCTCTTTCCGAAATGCTTTTAACAGCGTGCGCAATGGGGTAAATGGTGTCACGAAGAATCTGGAAGAAGCACTCCGCTTCGCAGAAGCCATGAATGGCAAGGTAGATATGAGGGATTACTATCATTCCTTTATTTTGGAGTATCAAAAGTTAAAGCGCTATGCAGATGCCATCCGCTGGTGTGAAAAAGGCGTCAGAGAGAACAATGCTGTCTGTGCTGTTGATTTGGGAATGGCGTACTTATACGGCAATAAAGGCGTCCCTGCAGACGAGGCGAGAGCATTGCAGCTTTTCCATATGGCTGCACAGGCAGGTGAGGAATATGGCAGCTACAATGCAGGACGATGCTACTACAATGGCTGGGGCTGCACAAGGGACTACCATACCGCATTCCGCTGCTTTGAGCAGGCTTTTCAAGGCGGGCACCCTACTGTCGGACAATATCTCGCACAGTGCTACTTCTGGGGACGCGGTGTCGAACCCAATTATGAAATGGCCGTCCGTATGATGAACAAGCTCATAGGGGAAAGGCAAGAGTACCCCAAGGAACTAATGGGCTATTGCTGTCTCTACGGCAAAGGCACCAGCACCGATAAGATTCGCGGAAAGCGCCTTCTGGAAGAGGCTGCTCAGGCAGACAACGGTCAGGCATGGATGTTTCTGGGCGATATGTATGACAAAGCAGTCGGCGTACCGGAAGATATTCCCATGGCTATCTCCTGCTATGAGAAGGCCGCCGCCCAAAAAATTGCGGGAGCATCCGAAGCACTTGGACGTTACAAAAAAACTTTATTCGGAAAATGGAAAAGACGCGGCAGCTCACTTTGAGTTGCACAATAAAGCGTGCTGAAGGCTCCTAAACGAGCTTTCAGCGCGCTGTTTATTCACAACAGAACCCAAAAATCCAAGAGCGGATAGTTTTTAACCGTGTTCGCAAGATTTCTTCCTGCGGGCGTTTTCCCTTCTCAATTCCAGTAAGTGCTTGCACTACTGACAATTTTTGTCTCTCCGTTTTCCTCTTTTGAATAAATTCTTACCGTCCGCCACCACTGTGCGCTTCTGTCATCTTCCCGTATATCACAGGTATCCAGCGCCTCTACATGCAGTCTTTTATATTTTTTTACAAGTTCCGCAAACGCCTCCATTATTTCCTTTTCCTCCATGGACTGCGTTGCCGTAAGCATTTTGCCTGAAACCTCCCACTCAAATTCTTTTTCTGGAAATTTTTGTAGAAAGTAATCTTTTACACCTTCCAAAATCAGCGAGGCTTCTCTTTCCTGCGTGCATATTGAAATATTCATTATCGCTCCCATCCATGCGCAATAACGCACATACCAATCAAGGAGATGAAACTCCTCATACAAACTAATACAAACTGCTGTCTATAACTTTATGGTAGCACAAGCTTTTTCAGTTTTAAAGTGTTCTTCCTGATTTCATCCAATTTCTCCATCCTCAGACACATTTCATCCTCTTTCGACATATAATATATAAAGCCGACAGGATATGAAACTTGCTTTCTACCTGATATACCATCGGTTTCAGCCTTTGACTAAAATGCCACTAATATGGCGGAATGAGAGGAAAAGATGGCAAAAGAAACAGAATGGAATGAATGTTTTAATATTGGAGTCACTTCCATAGACAAGGCACACCGAAAGCTCTTTTCCATTGTACGCAGACTGGTTGAACTCAGCAAAAATGAAGAAATGGGAAAATGGGCATGTGCCGAAGGAATTAAATATTTTAAGAATTATACTATAAAACATTTTGCCGACGAAGAGAGGTATATGCGTGCTATCGGATATAAAGAATATGAGATGCATAAAATACTGCATGATGATATGCGCGACAAAACGCTCCCTGCTTTGGAAAAGGATTTGGAAGAATCCGGCTACTCTCAGGAATCCATTCACCACTTTCTAGGCATCTGCCTTGGATGGCTGAGTGCGCATATTACAATTGAGGACCGCGCCATCACTGGAAAAATTTCAAATAAATGGAGCGAAGAACAGCTTGGAAAAGATACAAAAACGTTAGAAAATGCCATTACTTATACGGCGCAGGAAATGTTTAAGCTGCACCTCTCTATCGTCAGTGAACACTACAGTGGAGACACCTTTGGGAAATGCATCGTTCACCGGCTCACTTATCAGCCGCAGCACGGCTCCACCGACCATGAGACAGGTATTTCGGACGATATTTCCGGCAGTCTTTCAAACACGGCAAAGCAGATACAGGTTTTTCTGGCTTATGAGGAATGCCTGATTCTGCGGGTTGTAAATACTATACTTGGCACACAGCTTCCGAAAATAGATAAGCTTGTCATTACCACTGCAGATGAGCTTTCCCGACAATTGCTTCATCATACCCGCATATATTTACACTCGCCTGTCCAATATCAGTTAGTAAATAATCATCTGATGACATTAGAACAGCTTCAGAAGGAATTTTTTACAGAATATCCCCATTACAGTCTGTTATTCGATACAGGAAGCGGATATTTTGCCCTCTGCATTAAAATTCGGCAGCCAAAGAACCGATAACCGCAACTTTCTGTGTGTTATCCGCTTCTTGGCTGTCGTTTTCATTTTTAAGGCCTTGCAACAATTTACATTTCCCCTGTGCTAAATTTTCACACAGCAACAGTTCTTCTTACGCCATCGTCATAAACCACTCTACAATCTCAGGTTCATAATGAGAGAAAAAGAGACTTTTTCCACATCCAGCGCTTCAATCCGGCGCATTTCCCCTTCCGTCAGTTGAAAATCAAAGACGTCAAAATTCTCCTCCATCCTTTCTCTGTGGGTGGACTTGGGAATTACCACCACGCCGCTCTGCAGCAGGAAACGAAGTGCAGTCTGTGCCACGGATTTGTGATATCCTTCCCCAATTTCCTTTAGCACAGGATTCTGGAAATAATCATTTTTTCCTTCTGCAAAGGGTCCCCAGGACTCTATCTGCGTACCATACTTCTCCATATATTCCTTGGCTCTTTTCTGTTGCTGGAATACATGCGTTTCCACCTGATTGACTGCCGGTTTAATCTCTGCAAAATGATGGATATCAATATACCTGTCCGGATAAAAATTGGACACGCCGATTGCCCTTGCTCTGCCCTCCCTGTATGCTTCCTCCATTGCGCGGTAAGTTCCATAGTAGTCGCCAAAAGGCTGATGAATCAGCAGTAAATCCACATAGTCCGTCTGCAGCTTGCGAAGCGATTCTGCTATTGACTCTTTTGCTTTTTCATAACCTGCATTGCCAATCCATACCTTGGTTGTGAGAAAAAACTCCCCACGGGGAACGCCGCATTTTGCAATCGCATTTCCCACGCCCTCCTCATTGGCATATGCCTGTGCCGTATCGATGGAACGATACCCTATGCTGACTGCATCAAGGACGCACCGCTCCGCCTCATCAGGCGCAACCTGATACACCCCGTATCCCAGCATTGGCATTTTCACATTGTTATTTAAGATTGTATATTCCATTTTTTATTCCCTTTCTGCACTGCTTTTCTGCATAAATCCATAAATGGGTTGCGAGCTTGCGGCAAGCAACACGTAGACGCAAATCTCACAATTTATGACAACAGAAAACTTGGAAAGCACGGGTTCTGTTAAGAATTTTTATTTCACCCTTTACCCTTCCCAGATTTCCTTTGCCATCCGGAATGCCGCCCACGCCTTGGCCCAGCCCGCATAAAAGGCTGCATGGGTCAGAATTTCCGCCATTTCTTCACCCGTTACACCATGATTTTTTGCATTTTGCAAATGGAATTTCAGAGAACTGTCCAAAATTCCGCCCGCCATAAGCGCCGTCACCGTCACAATACTTCTGTCCCTTGCCGACAGCTTATCCTCCCTCGGCCAAACCTGCCCAAACAGGACATCGTCGTTCAATTCTGCAAACTTGGGGGCAAATTCCCCCAGCTCATCTCTTCCAGCCGTTACCTTTGCCATTTTTACTCCTTTCCGCATATTTAGATAATAGGCGTTTGCGAAACGCCAGAACCCGCATAAATACGGGATTCTTTTTGTCACA
>ERZ779622.1273-NODE-1273-length-10675-cov-5.237476_pt1 | contig 10675 bp, 7 predicted proteins | sample MGYA00514188_ERZ779622 | MGnify/ENA primary metagenome ERZ779622 (study PRJEB29562, sample SAMEA4376702) | mouse gut metagenome | isolation source: Cecum | study: EMG produced TPA metagenomics assembly of the A DSS colitis mouse model was used to assess the...
GGAGCTGTTCATAGGTATTGATCTCCACAATGCCGGAAGAAGCGATAACTCTTGGGTATATCGTCATGCGGCCGTTCTGATACAGCACTTCTTCCCAATAAGCATCCTCATATCTCCTGCCGGAGCAGTATTCGTTTATACGGTCGCGGATCGCCTCCGCATCTTTCTCCAATATATAACTTATTCCCACCATGGCATTTCCCGGCAGTTCCGCCTGCGTTCTCACGAGCTCCATCTTTCGATTGACCCGAACGCCGCTTCCCTCCTCCGCTCTGTCGCTGACCATATACCAGGAATAAAGCTCCTGTTGCCTGAAAAGATTCTCTTCACACCACAGATCACAGGGGAGAATATATGTATTGGAAATATACTTTGATGCCAGATACAGAGAATGCAGATTATTTTTTGCGGCATACTCCGGATTTACAATCAGCTTGACTCCAAAATCATCGATCAAATACTCAAAACTCTCTTTTTTAAACCCGACGACAACATATATCTCCTTTATTCCTGCTTCTCGAAGCTGTTTTATAAGTCTTTCTATCAGCTTTTCCCCCCTCACTTCCAACAGTGCCTTGGGTGTCTCCATATTGATTGGTACCATTCTCATCCCAAATCCAGCCGCAAGGATAATTGCATTCCGGGGACGCCCTGCAGATAATTTTTCCCGGCTCAATCCCGTAAGACACATTTTTTCATCCAGATAACCGCTTTTCACCAAATTTTTTACTGATCGATTGACCAGTCCCAGGGAATATCCCGTTCTCTCCGCCAGAGCGCGCTGACCATCATACACTCCGGATGACAACGACAATAGAACATCCAGCTCTTGTTTGTTCATGTAATTATACCTCATCATTTTCGTGAACTCTCATGTATTAAAATACAGCTTTAAATGCTGTTTGTCAAGTAAGTGTGCCATTATTTCTATACAATACGCCTGCGCTATGTTATTATACTTACATGGTCTGCTGCCACTGGCAGACTCTTCGCAAACTATATCACAAGGAGCCCCCCATGACCAAAAAACACCGCATCCCCGCCGCCCTCCTCATGGCGGCACTCTGGATCTTCCTTATATACCGTTTCGTCGGCATCTTTTTTGAGACCAACGATGACCGCATTCTGTCAGAAATCTTCTCCGGCGCCATGACTGGCGCTCCCGAAGCCCACTCCTACTATGTAGATTATCTCCTGGGTTTCATGCTCTCCCTGCTTTACCGCGCGACGGCCGCCATCCCCTGGTATGGCGGTATGCTTGTACTGTTTCAGTTTCTGTGCTGTTTTTTTACCGCGGACGCGTTGCTCTCCCGCTGCCGAAGCAGAAGAGATGTGTTCTTTGCCCTGATTCTCTGCGCCTTTTTATATATGGACAGCTTTTACATTATCGCAAACATACAGTATACCTCCACTGCGGCCATGCTCGCCATAACGGGCTACCTCTGCCTCTTACTCTATTCCGAAGGCAGGGCGCGTTACCTTGTGTTTTTTCTGCTGGAATTTCTCGCCTACCTGCTGCGCAGCAATGCCATGCTTATGATCCAGCCCCTGGGGGTTCTTGTCCTCGTCGGGTATCACATCGCAGAACATAAAATGTATCGTTTCCGCGCTTTCTCCGTAAAGGAATGGTTGAAAAAATACCGCCCTCTGTACCACACCGCGATCCTGTTGCTCTTCATCCTGATCATCGGGAAGTCCAGTTACTATATTTTTTATAGTTCATCAGAATGGAAAGAATATGAAAAAATCAACGACGGCGTGACGGAGATCACCGATTATGCCTCGATTCCGGATTACAGCAATGTTCAGGATATACTCCTGAAATATGGAGTGACGGAAAAACAGTATAACGCTTTCCTTCAATATGCCATGATCGAAGAAAACCTCTCCGGGGACTGCCTGCTGGAAGTTGCCAAAGTCGCCCGGGCGGAAACTCCATCCCCTGATATATCCGACGTCTTCAAACAATTCCGAATAACATATACGACTCCTGAATATTGCAACCTGAATTTTCTTCTGCTGGCTGTCTGGGCGGTTTTTTTTCTCTATATTATTCTTGGCAAAGCTCTCCCCCTCTTACTCCCGGCGGGAGGAATTTTTCTCGCCCGAAGTGCGCTGTGGCTCTTTCTGCTCCGTGAGGGCCGGACGCCGCCCAGAGTGATGGTTCCTCTGTATCTGGGCGAGATCGCCCTGCTTCTCTGCATATTTTTCCTGACCATCCTGAAAAGAAACGCAGACACCTCCGGAGAGAAACTGATTCGCCGCTTTGGTGGAAAACATATGTCTGTTTTGCTCCTTTTCATACTTCTGCCTTTTGCCGCAAAAACTTTTAAAAGCCAATATTTGCATCTTTCTGCAAAAAATGCCAACGAAGCTATTTATTTTCAGGGCATGCAGGATATAATTTCCTACTGCAACAATCAAACTGAAAAACGCTACTTTATTGATGCCAGCGCACTGATCTATTATCGCGGCAGCGCTTTTGAAACGAAAATTTATGGGAAACGAAATAATGTGATCACCGGCTGCTGGTATTCCGGCGCACCTGTTTTGTACCAATATGAAAAAGACTATTTTACCGATTGCGATACCATATATCTTATCACATCTTCCGACATGGAAATGCAGGCCGCTATGGTGATCGACTACCTGGAAGAACGGCTGAATTCCACCGCTCGCCAGGACGATACTTTTACGGTTTCCAACGGAGGAAAATATCTGGTTTATGCATTTCCTTTATAAACTTTTTACTTTTTCGCGCATCTGTTAAATAGTTGCAGAAATTTTTCCGTTATAGAATATGTAATAAAATGTAGAATTTCTAACACTTTCTAATGACTGAAAAATGAAAATGTGCTATACTGACAATGACATTATTATTGAAAAAGGAAGAGAGGTACTATAGTAATGAAGAAACGTAATGTTCTCCTGATTGCGGCATTGACTTCAGTGCTCTGTTTATCCGCCTGTGGAAAAGGTGAGAGCGAAGAAACTTCCGCCATTCAGGATATCACCGTGGAAGCGGAAGATCTTCCGGGTGCCGCAGAAGAGGAAACTTCCGAGCCAGAGGAAGAAGAAACTTTTGTCGATGATGAGGAAGCTCCCGGCGAAGGCTATGTGAGAAGTTCCCTGACCAATTTATGGGTAAAAGAGGAAGTTGCCAACTCCAGGCCGATTTCCGTTATGATGCCTACTGACGCCGTGGCTCAGCCCCAGTATGGGATCGGCAGCGCCGGCGTTTTATATGAGATCATGGAAGAGGGCAGTATTTCTCGTCAGATGGCGATTATCGAGGGATGGCAGGATATGGAGAAAATCGGCAACATCCGCAGTGTCCGCCACTATTATGTTCCGGTTGGACTGGAGTGGGATTCCATCATCGTACATTACGGAGGTCCTTACTATGCGGACGCCTGGGTTATGCGGGAAGACGTAAACAATATCACAGGCACTCACACAGGCAATACCAATGTCGCTCCCGGTTCCGAGGCATTTTTCCGTTCCAACGATAAAAAGGCCCCGCACAACGCCTATACATCCGGCGAAAAGCTGACCAGCGCTATTGAAAAACAGAAATATGAGAAAGATCACAGGAGTGAATATTGGAAGGCAGATCACTTTACCTTCACGAATTCTTCTCATCCCAATACGCTGGAAGATTACAGCGATGCGAAATCAGCTACGAAAATTGATCTGAGCGATGTATTTCCTGTCACATTGTCTTCTCTGGAATACAACGAGTCCGAGGGAGTTTACTACAAGACGCTCCACGGCAAAGATCAGATCGATCAGGCTACCGGTGAACAGCTCACTTTCGCCAATGTCATCGTACAGATGACCGAGTGCAAGAGACTGGACGACAAAGATTATCAGGATTTCACGATGATCGACAGCGGAAAGTCCGGCTACTTCTGCACAAAGGGCAAAGTGATTCCAATCACATGGACAAAGACTTCCGATTATGCGCCGACCAAGTACTACGATATGAACGGCGATGAGATCGTTCTGAATACAGGTAAAACTTACATTGCCGTAGCTCAGGCAGGTACAAAACCCAGTTTTGAATAAAATCTCATAGATCAATCTAAAAAGCTGAGCGGTTTTTCGCTCAGCTTTTTTATTTTAAGAACCTTTTTTACTTGACACCCAATCCCAGCCTGTTCATCGCCGAAAAGATAGCCCGAATGGAAGCCCTCGTAATATTGGAGCTCACCCCCACGCCGTAAGTCACATGGCCGGTCTCACCGTCCAGCAGATGAATATAAGCCGCCGCCTGGGAATTGGAGCCGCTCTGCAGTGCGTGCTCTTCGTAATCCAGCACTTTTATATTGACGCCAAGCTGTTCCGCCAGGCCGCGCCGCACCGCATCGATAGGACCGTTTCCCACGGCCTCAAAACTGTGTTCCTCGCCGTGGTCGGTGTACACGACTTTCACATGGGTGTCAAACTCACTGTCGATCGTATCGCTTAAGTCATCCACACGCAGTTTCCGGAAATGGAGCGGTTCTTTTTTGTTCAAATATTCTTCTCTGAAATTTTCCATCACCTGATCCGGGGAAACCTCTCCCTGCTGCTCGGAGATTCTCTGGATCACATCCGCAAACTCCCTCTGCATGCCCTTCGGCAGCTTGAATCCAAAATAGGTATCCATCACAAAGGCGACGCCGCCCTTGCCGGACTGGGAATTGATGCGCACGATCGGCTCATATTCGCGGCCGATATCCGCGGGATCAATAGGCAGATAGGGCACCTGCCAGATCTCGCTTCCCCTGTCCTTCATCGCCTTGACGCCCTTGTTGATGGCATCCTGATGGGAGCCGGAAAACGCGGTAAACACAAGTTTTCCCGCATAGGGATGGCGGGGGTGGATCGGAATTTTACAGCAACGCTCGTAGAGCTCTATGATCTCATTGATATGTTCGATCTCCAGCTTCGGATCGATTCCCTGGGAGAACATGTTGTAGGCAATATTCATGATATCCACATTGCCGGTGCGCTCGCCGTTGCCGAACAATGTTCCCTCCACGCGCTCCGCGCCAGCCAGCATCGCCAACTCCGCGCTCGCCACGCCGGTGCCCCGGTCATTATGGGGGTGTACGCTGAGTATGATGCTCTCGCGATCTTTAAAATGAGTGTTCATCCACTCGATCCTGTCGGCAAAAACATTCGGAGTCGTCATCTCCACGGTAGAGGGAAGGTTGATGATCATCGGATTTTCCTTTGTCGGCCCCCACGCCTCCTGCACCGCCGTACAAATCTCCAGCGCGAAATCCAATTCCGTCCCGGTAAAACTCTCCGGCGAGTACTCCAGCACGATCTTTCCCGGGAACTTCTCCGCCCTCTCCTTCACCATCTTCGTACCCTTTACGGCTATATCTATGATTTGCTCCCTGTCCATGCCGAACACCACATCCCGCTGCAGTGTGGACGTGGAATTATAGATATGGACGACCGCCTGCTTACAGCCCTGGATCGACTCGAAAGTTCGGTCGATCAGTTCTTCACGGCACTGCGTCAGAACCTGCACCAGCACATCGTCCGGTATCAGTTTCCTGTCCACAAGCTGCCGCAGAAAGTCATATTCGATCTGGCTTGCCGCGGGAAAACCGATCTCGATCTCCTTGAAGCCCATCTTCACCAGATACTGAAACATCTCGATCTTTTCCGACACGATCATCGGATCGATCAGAGCCTGATTACCGTCCCTCAGATCCACCGAACACCAGATCGGAGCTTTTCCGATCTCGAGATTCGGCCATTTCCTCTCCGGATAGTCCACCACCGGATTCTTTTGATAACGCTTGTAATTTAACATCTTGCCCTCCTGTTCCCGTTTTGCCGCTGTCTGTTATCTGTTCCCGCAAAAAAGCCCATGTGAGACACATGGGCTTAAAACTACTTTTGCATATGGCTCTGTCATTCTCCAAGACCACTCTCAATGGCTCCGATCAAAGCTTCCAGCGCTTCTTTCTCATCCTCGCCCTCGCAGGTCATAACAATTTCATCACCACATTTTACACATGCGCCGAGTACACTCAGTACACTCTTCGCATTTGCCGTATTCTCACGAAATGTAAAAGTTATAAGAGATTTGAATTGCATCGCTTCCTTGCATAGGATGCCTGCCGGTCTTAGATGTAGCCCTGTCGGGTTTTTGATAACTACCTTCTGGCTTACCATGTGACTTACCTCCCAAATATATTTATTCTGCCAGGCCATCCTTCCCCATGCCCCTGCAGTATATGTCCCCTTCCACAAATCTTTTCTTTATTATACCATCTAAACTGTGTTCTAACAAGCCACAAAAATATATTTGTTACACCAGACTGTAACAGTTCTGCCCGCGCCATTCACAAAGGCACCTGCAGTGCTTTCCCGCTGCTCACGCAGCTAACTTTGCTCATAAACGGGCGCTCCGCTCATCCTCGGCAAGATGTGCTCATTCATGCAAGCATGATTCGCCCATCATGCTGAGGATGGCAGAACTGTTACCTTAAAACATAATATCCTGTATCAGGTTCGCCAGTTTCTGTGCTTCCCTGCTGATCTGCTCCTGATCTTTTCCCTCGATCATGACCCGCACAAGCGGCTCCGTTCCACTGGGACGGATCAGCACTCTGCCCTCGCCGGCAAACTTTTCTTCCAGCTTTGCGATCGCCGAAGATATCTCCGGGTACTCCATATAGTGCTCTTTCTTATGGTTCGCCACTTTCGCGTTCACCAGAGCCTGCGGGAGTACCTGCATGATCGACGCCAGTTCCGACAACGGTTTCCCGGTCTCCACGATCACCTGCAGGAGATGCAGCGCGCTGAGCAGACCGTCCCCCGTCGTATTCTCATCCAGGAAAATAATATGTCCCGACTGTTCGCCGCCGAGGCTTGCGTGAATCTCTCGCATCCGCTCCAGCACATATCTGTCCCCTACTTTCGTGGTCTCCATATGAATCCCGTTTTCCTTCGCCATCAGTGTAAAGCCCAGATTGGACATGACCGTCACCACAATCGTATCCTGCTTCAGTTTCCCCTGGCTCTTCATATGGTTTCCGATGATCGCCATGATCTCGTCGCCCTCCACGATCTTTCCGTTTTCATCTACGGCCAACATCCTGTCAGCGTCGCCGTCAAATGCCAGCCCCAGATCCGCTTTCTCGTACACCACGCGGGCTTTCAGCTCTCCCATGTGCGTGGAGCCGCAGTTGGCATTGATATTTGTGCCGTCCGGCATATTGTGAATGGGTACCACGTTGGCGCCGAGTTCCCGCAGCGCTTCCACCGATGTATAGAAAGAGGCTCCCTCCGCACAGTCCACAACGATCTTCAATCCCGTCAGATCCACCTTCACAGACTGTATCGCATGGTTGATATACTCCTCTCTGGCATCCGTGCGGTACTTGATCTTGCCCACGCCCGGACCGATCGGAAATTTAATACCCGCCATACCGCCGCGGATCACCGCCTCGATCTCATCTTCCATCTCGTCCGGCAGTTTATAGCCGTTACCGTTAAAGAATTTAATGCCGTTGAATTCCACCGGATTGTGCGACGCCGAGATCACCACGCCCGCATCCACCTTGTACTTTCTTGTCAGGTAGGCGACTGCCGGCGTGGGGATCACTCCCACATAAATACAGTTCGCCCCCACGGAACACGCTCCTGCCATCAGAGCATTTGCCAGCATGTCGCCGGAAATTCTCGTATCACAGCCCACCATGATCGTCGGTTTATGCTCTGTTTCCTTTGTCAGAACATACGCGCCTGCCTGGCCGAGCTGCATTGCCAAAAGTGGGGTAAGTTCCTCGTTTGCCACGCCTCTCACACCGTCTGTTCCAAATAATCTTCCCATCCCTTTTGTCCCTTTCCATATATTCTATTATTCCATATTTCCTTCCGTCACTTCGGAAACTGTCATGACCGCCGTGACCGGTCTGTCAAGCTCTGTATATTCCGGATTGTTGTACTGCAAAGAAACCGTGTATCTTCCCGGCAGCAATTCTCTTATCCCCTGCTCGTGCATCCACGCCGTGACATCCAGCGATGCCTCCAGACTCCCCGCGCTCAGAGTACTCATGACGGAGCGGATCCCGGTGACAGACACCGTATATTCCTCCTCCAGCCCGCTCAGTTCACATTCCAGTCCCTCCGGTACGTTCGAGATCATCACATCCTCCGCTCTCAGCGTATAATCCGATGTCGTCTCGCGTTCCACCCCGATCGTCACATTGGCCGGTACCGTCGTTCTCTTATCCGCCATCTGCACGCTGTCCGGAAGATAATCGCACACATCTATCTCTGCCGTCATATCCTCGTCTGTATCCGTCACATCAAACGCCTCCGCCGGTATCACAACTTCATTCACGCTGTTCAGCGCAGACCGTCTGCCGGCGATGCGGACCGTCTCGATATCGCTCGTCACCACTCCTGTCAGCCCGTAACCGTCCGCCGGCTCTCCGTCCACCTCAAAGCGCAGCGGCACTTCTTTCGTCGATAAAATTTCAACCGTTATCATCACATTTTCCGGACTCTTTGCCAGGGTACTGCCTTCCACCTCATTACCGTCCGCGTCATAGAGCCGCACCGGCACGCTGGTCGTGATATCGCTGGTAAATTCCGAGAGCGAATTCATATCTATATTGATGACCGCAGAATCCACCCTGTTCACGATCGATTCTGCCCCCGATACCCTGATAAGGTTCTGGTCCGTCATCACATTCCCCACCACATATCCTTCCGGTGCCTCGCCTGTCACATTGGTCTGCAGCACCATCTGGATATTCTTTTTATTCTCAATGCTGACCCTCATGCTGTCCGCGCTGCCCCGGATATCGGTAACCTGGCTTCCCATTCTGGGCACGGAAAACTCCACCTGCAAAATATTCAGACTGTTCAGAGTATTCATATCCGCCGTCGCCACGATATCCGACTTACTGATATTTTCTCCCACGGACCGGGGGGCATAGACGGTAACTCTCGGAATGACATCCGTCCCGTCCAGCACTTCATAGATCATACCCTGATTCGTGATCACATCCGCATTCTTTATTGTCACAGGCACATCGAGATAGGTCCATCTGACGACCGGATCATCAATATTTACAACCAGCAGCCACAATCCCATCGCCAGCAGAAAAGAAACGATTTTCAGCCCAAGGTTTCTGGTCAGCCTTCCGGACCATTTTACTTTTTCCTTTTTATTCATTTTTCGCCCTTCCTTTCCAGATAATGTGCTTCTTCTCTTCCACCACTTTATCCTGAATCTCAGAAAGGTATTCCCGCAGCTCATCCGCCGTCAGACCCCTGTGTAGTCTTCCGCCGTACGCCACACTGATCTTTCCCGTCTCCTCCGAGACGATGACCGTCATGGAGTCCGTCACCTCCGAAATGCCTACACCGGCCCTGTGTCTCGTCCCCAGCTCTTTGCTGAGCAGCATATTGTCGGAGAGGGGCAGATAGCAGGTAGCAGATACGATCCTGTCTCCTCTCACAATAATGGCGCCATCGTGCAGCGGAGTATTATGTTCAAAAATATTGATCAGCAGCTGGTTGGATACGATCGCATCCACATCTATGCCGGTTCTCTCGTAATCTGTCAGGGGCTGTTTATGCTCCACTACGATCAGAGCGCCTGTCTTTGCCTTTCCCATCTCCACACAGGCCTTTATGATCTCATTGATCGTCCTGTCGGAAAACCTGGCATCTACCGACGCCTTCAACATATCCAGCGAAAACAGACTGGCAAAAATATTCTTCTGTCCCAAATTTTCCAATGCCTTCCGAAGCTCCGGCTGCAGAATGACTACCATCGCAATAACGGCCAGAGAGATCAGTCTCTCCGCCATCCACAAAATCGTAGTCATCTTAGTAAAAAACGCAATCAAAAGAAAGGCGCCAATCACCAGCACGCCCCTGAGAAGCGCCCACGCTCTGGTCTCCTTCACCCACACAAGTATGGCGTATATCATAAATGTTATGATAATAATTTCCACAATATCCGTGCGGGTGATCGCATTTAACGAGGGGATATAAAGATTTTCCATGTGTGTACTGATCGTACCTAAAAATTCATTCATTGCTTTATTCTTCCCTTTCTGCCTTTCCTACATAAGATGCCATTCAGGGGAAGAAAGTTTGAAAGCGGGCCTTAACGGCTTTTTTTCTTTTTCCTCTGGGCATTGATCTTCTTGACAGTCTTTTCCGGTTTAGAAAGTACGACCTTCGGAACCGCCTTCACATAATAATAATACTCATCATCCTCAAACTGAACGTTTTCGGTTCTGCTGTAATCCATCTGAAACATTACAAATTCCACGACTTTTGCGATCCCGGCGCTGACAAGACTGCCCAGTATTATTCCAATGGTTGATACTTCCGCATCCATCAGCAGAGCACCCAACAGCAACACCACCATCTGTGCAATCGTTCCCGCCACAATGGCGATCGTCCAGCTGTGGTCTATGGAGAGCCTGCGGATCAGATAGACAATGATCACCGTCAACGCGAAAGCCGCCATAACGACAATCATCGTTTTATTCTTCAAAAAACCGTCCACCACATAGCGAAACCGCCCCGCCATGTCCTCCGCTTCCAGTGCGCTCAGACCGGATACATTGCCGGACACATAACTCACCATATAATATACGATCACGCCGCAGGCCACGGAGACCGCCGACACCGGTGC
>ERZ779622.1278-NODE-1278-length-10654-cov-5.793094_pt1 | contig 10654 bp, 13 predicted proteins | sample MGYA00514188_ERZ779622 | MGnify/ENA primary metagenome ERZ779622 (study PRJEB29562, sample SAMEA4376702) | mouse gut metagenome | isolation source: Cecum | study: EMG produced TPA metagenomics assembly of the A DSS colitis mouse model was used to assess the...
GTTCGTCGATGTCAGCAGCGCATATTTTCCTTCTGCCAGTGTCGTTTCTCCGCTACCGATGGCACCGAAGTAACCCACCAGTGCCGAAACCTTCTCATAACCGCCCGCAGCATTCCGCCCGACTTTCCCTTTCTTTATATTCACTCTATTCATTGCCTTCAGTCTTTTCAGTTTTCGCTCCGGCTGTAGCGGCTTCCTTTTCCGCCTTCACTTCCTTCTTCTCCGTTTTCGCAGGCGCTTTCACCTCCTTTTCCGGTGCCTTTTCTTCCTCATCGGCATCATAAGTATAGGTGGAAACCTTTTTCTTGTCGCCCCCTTCGCTTGCCACCGCATAAGAGAGATTCGTGAAGTATTCTCCTTTCGTGTTGTAGAACAGCTTGTCCACGCCCAGCTCTTTGCAGATACGTTGCGCCTCCGTTGTCACTTTCGTCACTTTCTTTGCCATATTATTCTTTTTTATTAGGGTAGGGGGCAAATCCCCCATACCCGCCAATTCAACTTAAAAACTCAAATCATTTGCCCGACACGATAGCGCCTACCGCGCCCTCTTTCTTCTGCGGAAGCGCCACGAACCTCGTCGTAAAGCTCACCAGATTCCGCTTGTTCACCGGGTCATTCTCCGCCTTGCTGTAGTACATCTTCGTACCGCCCTTGCATTTGAACATGCGCGGCACATAGAAGAATACCGACGCCTCAAAATCATTAGCCGTAGCCACCGAACCGAAACTCTTTTTCTTCTTCGTCGTGCAGTCAAACAGCGGACAATTCACCGCCTCATAAATCTCAAACCCGTACATCTTCATAATCACCCCGGTCGAGTAATCATGATACTGGTTCTGGAATTTCTGGTCTGCCTCCAGCAAGTCCGCCACGTGGTCACTGCAAAGCACCAACCTGCGCCCCTTCTTCGGAACCTTCAGCTTATCCAGCTTCCGTCGCAACGCAATCACATCCAGACGTGTCAGCTTCTTGCGTCCGTCTTCATCCGTCGTTCCGGTAGTCAGCAGCACAGGCGTCTCCGCTGTGTCCTCCGTTGGAGCAAACGCATGAATAGCCTTGTCCAGCATCGTTTCACTCAATCGGTTCCCGTGTCTGGTCTTCACCAGTCCCATCTTGTCATACGCCAGCGCATACAGTTCGTCATCCGTCACCTGTGTCGGTTTCGTCTCAAACTTGCTCAGCTTTATCGACACATCCCCGTCTTCCAGTTCCTCAATCTCCAGCGGATACGTCGTATTGTCCACCAGCACCGTCGGGTCTCCCGACACATCGCTCAGATGCACCACATCATTCTCCGCATACTGCGAGAAGTCCGGCACACCCTCCAAGAACGTCCCCTCCAGCGCATGCGTATAATGCTCCACCACCTGCCGTGTCCACACTTCCACATACACCCCGGCACGCATTCCATTCGGCAGTCTCACAAAACTGGCTCCTATACCGATAGCCACCATTCCGATAGCTCCCAGCCAAGCCGGAACCCCGATACACGAAGCCAGCAAACCGCCCATCACCGTACAAACCAACAGCCCCACAAGAGCCATCACAATTCTAATCATCTTCTTTCTCATCTTCACAAATTCTTCATTTAAACTTTAATTATTTACCCTTTAAACGCTGCCTTATACAGCGCCTCAAATTTCTCCGGCTCATTCTTTGCCATCGCTTCCAGCCCTCGCGGGTCTTCCTTCTGCCACTGTTCCCAGCCCCAGCTCGCCTGTGCCGCACCTTGTGCCATATTGGCCGCTCCGCCTCTTGTTATTTCCACCAGCGACGGCACAGCCTTCATTCCGCCCAGCACCGTCTCCAGTGCCTCAATTCCCGACTTTTCACCGATAGCCACAAACGTCGCCTCCTGTTCTGCCGAAATCTTCCCGGCTTTCTTTGCCGCGTTCACCGTGTCCGTGATGCGCTTTTTCTCCGCATCCCTGATGGCGGTCTCCGCGTCATCAGCCCGTCTTTTCTCCGCATCCAGTTTTGCCTGTATCGCGTCCTCAATCTCTTTGTCGGTGCTTTGTGCCGTTACGCCCGTCAGCCCGAACTTCCGAATCAAACCTTCTTTGTTCATTTCACTCTCATTTTTTTGGTTATTACTGTTTTTCAAAACTCCCTTTTCTTCTATCTCCAGACAGGCCGCAAACCGCCCATACAACGCCTTCGGTGTCTGCATTTTCAGTTCCTCCGCAGATACCTGCGTCACGCCTGTGGCTATCGGTTCCACAATGCCGTCTATCAGTTTTGCATCCATCGCCTCCTGCGCTGTAAACCAGTTGTCGCCTACCAGCAAATCCTCAACCTCCTTTTCACTCTTCCCCGTTTTTCCGGCATATATCTTCTTGAAATTCTTCTCCATTCCCCGCAGGCCTTTCGCAGCTTTCTCCATCTCCACCGCCGTGCCGTAGCACCCGCCCTTCGGCGCATGCACCATCATATACGAATTTTCGCACATGTACACCTTTGCCGCCGCCATCATTATCACCGTACCCATAGAGCATGACACCCCGGCCACAATCACATTCACCGGAACCCCGCACCCCTTGATATAGTTATAAATCAGCGTCCCTTCCTGCACGTCTCCGCCCTGCGTATGCAACAGCAAGTCCACTTCATCGGCTCCCTTTCTCGCTTCATCAAAACGCGCAATAAACTCCGCCGCCGAATTCACCCCATACCGATAAATCTCACCGTACAGTTTCACTTCACCTTTTTTCTTCCCTTTCGCCATCCGTCACTTGTTTTTTTCAGCAAACATAACCCACTTTTCTTGCCCTCACAACTATCTGTACACCCCTTGAACCATCCTCTTTAAGCCTTGAACACATCTTTCTTTTTCAGGCTTTTACCCCTCATCTTTGTCTAAAAAAGGTGTAATCTATGGCAGAGATAGGAAACGACAAGAAACGTGAGATAGCCGAAGACATGTATATACGTCTCGGACTCACCGGGCGCGAAATCGCCGAAAATTTAGCAGTAACCGAACAGACCGTCAGCCGATGGAAAAAAGGCCGCACGGGCGAGAAGTCGTGGGATGACCGCAAGACCGAATCCCAGCTCACCCCGCTCAAAATCAAAGAGCTTCTTCTCAAAGAAGCCGAAAAGCTCGCCAAAGGCGAAGAATCCAACGTCAAGGCCGACCAGCTCAGCAAAATCATGTCTGCCATCGACCAGCTCGACAAGAAAATCAATGTCCGCACCGTCATGGACGTCTTTCGCGAGTTCGACATCTGGATGTCCGAGCAGGAACCTGCCACCGCCATCCAGTTCACCCGTTGGCACAAACTCTTCCTCCAGTACCGCGTCAGCCTCGAAGCCTGATGCCGGTTAATCACTTATCACTAACCATTAATAACTAATTCAATGGCTCTTAAATACGATAAACTCCTAAACGACTACGACAAGCATTGCCAGCGCATTGCCAAGTCCACCACTATCCGCATCAACGAGACCCCTGCGGAGAAAGTCAAGCGCATGCGCCATCTCGAAGCCGACTACACCCGCTGGTTCAGCTACTATTTCCCCAACTTTGCCAAGAAACCCTGCGCATGGTTCCACAAGCGTCTGGCTAACAAAGTCATAGAGAACCGCCACATTCGCGCCCTTGCCGAGTGGTACCGCTCCGCCGCCAAATCCGTGCACATAGACATGGGCATCCCTCTTTTCCTCTATTTGGTAAAGAGCGACCTCCACTACATGCTCCTCATTGGCGAAACCGAACCCAAAGCCCGCAAGCTCCTTTCCTCCCTTCAGGCGCAACTGCAACACAACCAGCGCATCCTCAGCGATTACGGCCAGCGATTCCAATACGGCGATTGGGCCGATGGCGATTTCACCACCGTCGACGGTGTCAAGTTCACCGCCCTCGGCTTCATGCAGTCCCCCCGTGGTGCCCGCGAAGACGAAAACCGTCCGGACTACATCGTCATCGACGACGTCGACAACAAACGCCACGTCAACAATGACCGCCTCATGCGCGAAGCCATCGAGTTCATCACCGAAGACGTCTGGGGAACCTTCGACACCGACCCCGATGCCACCGACCGCTTCATCTACGCCAACAACAACTTCCACAAGAACAGCATCACCAACCGTCTGCACCAGCTTTTCCTGCAAAAACAGCAGCAAGCCCTTCAGGACGGCGACGCCACAAACTACTATCTTCTCAAAGTCTGCGCCGTCAAGAACCTCAACGACTTCACCCCCGAATGGCCCGAGAAAGCCGATGCCGCCTACTGGCGCAAGAAGTTTGCCGACATCCCGTATCGTTCCTTCATGCGCGAATTCATGCACGTCCACATTCAGGACGGTGCCGTCTTCCGCCACGAAGATATCGTATGGGGACAAATGCTCCCCCTCAAGGAATACGACGGCCTTTGCTTCTACGGCGACCTTTCCTACAAAGCCGCCGGAGACTACAAAGCCATGCTCCTTGTCGGCAAAATAGGGCGCCAGTACCACATCATCCACGTCTACCTCCGCCGTGGCTCCCGCGCCAAGTGTGCCGCATGGCTCTACGACCTCTACGAAGACCTCAAGCTGGAACGCTTCAACATCTCCTACGTCATCGAAGGCCTTTTCGCTATGGACGAGTTCGTCAACGACTTCGACACCGAAGGCGACGAGCGCGGCTACCATATCCCCGTCACCGCCGACCGCCGCGGCAAGGCCGACAAGTACGACCGTGTCGAGTCCACCGCCGGGTTCTTCGAGCGCCACAACGTCATCTTCAACATCCTCATGCAGCAAAACCCCGACTTCATCACCCTTGTCGACCAGTTCCTCGCATTCGAGCGCGGCTCGCAGGCCAACGACGACGGCCCCGATGCTTGGCACGGCGCGCAAGCCCGCCTCAATAAAATCACATTCGTAGAGAAGTTCCAGCCCCGCACAGTCAGCCGGGCCGAACGTCGCTCAAAATCCAAAAACAACTATTGATATGGCAAACTTTATACAAGAAACCGATTACGAAGTACAGGCGCGTCAGGAAATCCTGAAGCTCCTCGACACCACCGACGACCGTGCCGCCATCCTGAAAGCCGAACGCTTTGCTATCTCCCAGATACGCAAATACATCGGTGGACGCTACGATTGCGACACCATTTTCTCCGCCGTCGCCGACCTCCGCGACGACTACATCATCATGATAACCATCGACATCGCCCTCTATCATCTTTGGGCGAAGAAAGCCCCCAAGTCCATCCCCCAGCACCGCAAGGAACGCTACGCCGATGCCCTCGACTGGCTCACCAACGTCGGCTCCGGCGAGATGCCCACCGACCTCCCGCAGCTTCCTCCCGACAGCTACCGCGGAGACCTCCGCATCTATTCACTGTACAAACCCAATAACAACAAGTATTAATTCCGCGCTATCCACGTTTAAGCGCGTTTAAATCGAATTTTAAATAGACAAATCGTATGAGTGCTAAACCTAAAAATAAAACCCCGCAAACACGCGGAAAACAGCCCGATTTAATCGTGGCTAAAATAGTGAGCGAATTCAAAGACCGCACCCGTGCCGAAATCCGCAAGTGGCGCCAAGCCCTCGAAATGGCCGGAGACGTCAACACCCCTCGTCTCTATGCCCTTCAGGACCTTTACGACAACCTCAAGGACGACGGCCACTTCATCTCCCAGATAGAACTCCGCAAAGCCGCAACACTTTGCGCCCCCTTCCATATCCAAGACCGCCGCACAGGCGAAATCGACGAAGAGAAGACCAAGCTCTTCATGACCGAATGGTTCTACAACTTCATGGAAGATGCCCTTGAAGCCCCGCACTACGGCTACACCCTTCTCGAACTCACCGACCCCTCCACCATGTCCTTCACCCTCGTCCCGCGTCGCAACGTCGTTCCCACGCTCTCCCTCGTCCTTCCCGAAGTCAATGCCACCACAGGCATATCCTATGCCACAGGCTTCGAGAACACCCTTATCCACGTCGGCAAGCCCACCGACCTCGGTCTCATGGCCAACATCTGCGGTCAGCTCATCTGGAAGCGCAACGCCCAGCAGTCATGGGCTGAGTTCTCCGAAAAGTACGGCCAGCCCCTCATCACCGCCACCACCAATAAAACCTCCCAAGGCGACCTCGACAAAATCGAATCCATGCTCACCGCCCTCGGCGAAGCCGCGCAGGCCGTCCTCCCCGAAGGCACCACCATCGACATCAAGCCCTTTGCAGGCTCCGACGCCTACCAAGTCTACGACAAACAGATAGACCGTATCAACACCGAAATCGGCAAGCCCATCACGGGCGGCACCATGATTTCCGACAACGGCAGCTCCCGTTCCCAGTCCGAAGTCCACGAGCGCAACCTCGACGGCAAGATAGCCGCCGCCGACCGCCGCATCATCACCTTCACCGTCAACAACCAGCTCCTCCGCATCATGCAGGCCTGCGGTCTCCCCATCAACCCCGAAACCGACGAATTCATCTTCGACACCACCGTCCAGCTCTCCCTCAAAGACTATTTTGAAATCGTTACCCGCTTGCTCGACAAAGGCTATCCCATCCCCACCAAGTGGATAAGTAAAACCTTCAACATCCCCATCGACGGCGACCCCAAACCCGTACAGCAACCTTCACCGTTCCAGCAACCCCCAAAAGCCCAAGCAACCCCCGGCGGCTTCCTCGCAAATTTTCAGTAGGGGCACGTGACCGAACCCCCATTCCGTCCACGTGCCCCGCCCCCCAATCCCCAAATTGTCAATTGTCAACTGTCAATTGTCAATTGCTTTATCCCCCTGTTCAAAGCTATTTCGCCCAAGGCCATGAGCTTCCCGACTTTGCCGACGAAATCTCCCGTCTCTGCGTCAGCATCTACCAGCAGCAGAAAGGCGTCCACTGTGACCCCGATTTGCTCAACTCCACCGCCCGCACCCTCCTCGAAGGTGTCTACAGTGGCTATGGCAACGACTTCGTCTCCGTCGACTGGAACACCCCCGACCACCTCATGCTCACCCGTCTCACCCGGAACGTCTTTAGTTTCTCCGCCGCCAAGAACTATCAGGAACTCCGCACCATCACCTCCGCCCTCCGCGACGATGAAGGCCGTCTCCGCAGCTTCCCCGATTTCCGCGACCAAGTCTCCGCCATCAACGCCAAGTTCAATCAGGCATGGCTGCAAACCGAGTACGACACCTGCATCGCCACCGCCACCCAGTCCGCCCGCTGGCAGCAGTTCCAGGAGCAAAAGAACCTCTTCCCGTACCTCCGCTACCAAACCGCCGGAGACGAAAGCGTCCGCGACGAGCACCGCGCCCTCGATGGCGTCACCAAGCGCATCGACGACCCCTTTTGGCGCACCTACTATCCACCCAACGGCTGGAACTGCCGTTGCGAAGCCATCCAAGTCCCCGAAGACGACGTACAAGAAACCCCCGAAGGTTCCTACAAAGCCCCCTTCATCCCCCAACTCTTCCGCACCAACTCCGGCCAGACCGGGCTTATCTTCCCCCAAGGACATCCGTACTACACCGACGTCCCCAACAGCGAGATACGCCGCGCCATAGCCTACCTTCCCCCGGAGAACGGCTACCTCGACGGACACATCAACCTGTCCGACCGTCAGGTTCCTGTACGCCATCACGTCATGCACAATTTAGATGAACTGCCGGGAAACAACGAAGTCCTTTCCGACCTTCTCCGCCTGAAGCCGGAAATCACCGAAGTCAGCCTCTTGCCCGACATCCATTACAAGGATGCCGACCTGAAGCCGAAATTCTATCCCGAAAACTGGAAATTCCACAATAAGGACAAGAACGCCGATGCTGTTCTCAGCTTTGGTAAACAGGAAGAGTGGGTAACAGATTTCAAACGTCTTCAAGGAAGTGGCAAACACCTTGCGCCCCATCTCGAAAAAGCAGCCCAGCAAGCAGACTATGCCGTCATCAAACTATCTGAAAGTCACAACGAAGGTTTCTTTTCCATGCAGGCCACCATTCAGCGCAAGCTGGAGACCACCGAACTGAAAGGCGTAATCATCATCGGCCATGACGGGAATTTAGTATACGAAGCCTATAAAAACAAATCAGCAGTTAAACGGTGAATAAACACCGCATAACCGCTGAAGTCTGCTGCCCCCGCAGAGGTAGCTGGCACAAAAATACAAATAATATTCTAAAAAACAATCAAATAACAAAAAAAGTCATGAAACAGCTATATAAATCCATCCAATCCCTTTTCCGTTCCCCCGAAGCCCTCCGGCTCTTCCAAGAGCTCAACCTCTGTCCCCCCGAATTTATTGACCTCTACAACGGCCAACCCGAATCCCCCGAAGACTTCGAGTTTACCACCCCCGCCATCTTCATCGACTACTCCATCTCATGGGACAAAGCCGGAACTATGCGCCTCGGTACCCTCACCCTCGAAGTCCACATTCTCACCGACCCAACCCCCGAAACCGACAACCTCACCGAACCCCTAAGCGGCCTCGAAAAAGTCGACTACTACGAAATAGCCTCCCACCTCCTCGAAGACCTTTTCACCTCCGAAACCTCTGGCCTCGTCCTCACCTCCGAGCGTCCCGTCACCACCGACTACTTCAACTACCACGCCGTCACCTTCACCTGCACCATCTCCCGCCGCCGCACCGCCACTGCCGCTGCCAGCATTGACAATGTCCAGCTATCAAAGAAAAAGTACATCATTGATTGATATTTAAAACAGATTTAACCGGCATTTAAACAAGAAAGGAGGAGGACAAAAACAGATAAAAATAAAAAGGGGGAATCTTAAAAGCCCCCGACCTGTTAGTAGTATCTCACCACGTACTAACAAAATGCGACGCACCGCACAGTCGAGGGCTAAATACCTTCTTCCGTGATGCGTCGCATTTGTTTCATACGTGGTGAGACCACAAAGATAGTAACAATTATAATAATAACAACGATAATGAAAACACCAATATCATATTATGGAGGCAAGCAAACCATGTTAAAGCACATATTGCCTCTTATTCCAGTGCACAAACTATATACAGAAGCTTTCTGTGGCGGTGCTGCGGTACTTTTTGCCAAGCATCCGGTAAGTGCCGAAATCATCAACGACTTGAATATGGATTTAACCACCTTCTACTGGATGGCGAAGGTTAACTATGCAGAGTTGAAAACCGAAATAGATAAAACCTTGCACAGCCGTGACATGCACGCCCATGCATCCCACATTCTGAATTATCCCCAGTTCTTCACGCAAGCGCAACGTGCGTGGGCGGTATGGGCATCCTGCAAGATGAGTTTTGCCTCAATGATTGACGAAGCTTTCGGCTACGATTTTTCAGGAGGCATGCCCAAGAAACTGGCAAATGCCAAAGATGATTTTACAGAGCAACTTTGTGCCCGCTTAGAAAGTGTCACCATCGAGAACCGTGATGCCTTGGAGGTCATAACCTGTTATGATAACCCCGATGCATTCCATTTCGTAGACCCGCCCTATATCAATAGTGATTGCGGCCATTACGAAGGCTCCTTCAATGAACAGAATATGATCAACCTGCTGAACTTACTGGAAGGAATAAAAGGAAAGTTCATGCTCACCATGTTCCCTCTTCCCGTGATTGAAGAATATGCACTCAAGAATGGATGGATTATTCACCGCATAGAGCGAACCATCTCTGCCTCCAAGATAAACAGGCGCAAACAAGAGGAATGGATGGTTTGCAATTACGATAACATCCACGGCAAACAAACATCACTATTTTAAAGATATAAGGAAGGTGTTATTAAATTAACGCCTTCCTTATTTACTTGAAATAAATATGCGATGGCATAAATATTGTTTGGCATGGTATTTGTTATACTATGTATAAAGAAATAATGGCACGATTTTTCAAACAGAGTTGACCTCTCTGTTTTCTGCAGACTCGCCATCTAAGCAGATTAAACTTGTTTTAAGTAGGTTATAGTGTTAATTTAAAATCTATTATTATGTTTGTAAAATCAATTAAAGAGGTATCACAGTTTACCCGTCCTATTCATTCAATCATGAGGACATATTCTGGTGAAATTATTCCTGGCGCAGCAACTCTGTTTTTCATTAATGAAGATGGGTATGCTATAACTTGTAAGCATGTCCTTGAATTACTGCTTGATGCAGAGAGGGCTAAAGTTAATTATGATTTATTTAAAGACAAAAGAACTTCTTTAACAATAGGAAAGAAGTATAACCAGAGACTAAAGGAGTTAGAAAAGGAACATGGGATAACAGATAAGAATACCATCGTACAAATCAAAAATCGTTTTATTGACTGTATTGAATGTAATCAGCTCAATTGGAAATATTGGGTACATCCTCAGTACGACTTAGCTGTTATAAAGTTTGAAGATTACAATAACATCTTGTACAATGGCTATGCTCGTTTTCCCAATACCCCATCATATATTGATCAAGGAAAGTTTTTATGTAGAATAGGATATCCATTTCCTGAATTTACCAATTATAAATTTGATAAAGAGAAAGATGATATTGAATTTACACATGATGGTAATCAGTCTACTCCTATCTTTCCTATTGAAGGTATGGTTACAAGATTTATAGCTGCTCCAGATTCAAAAGTATTTGCAATAGAATTGAGTACGCCCGGGCTTAGGGGGCAAAGTGGAGGCCCTTTATTACTTCAAAATGAATACAGTTTCCTAAATGTAGAAAAGCATAATCATC
>ERZ779622.1280-NODE-1280-length-10627-cov-4.464434_pt1 | contig 10627 bp, 8 predicted proteins | sample MGYA00514188_ERZ779622 | MGnify/ENA primary metagenome ERZ779622 (study PRJEB29562, sample SAMEA4376702) | mouse gut metagenome | isolation source: Cecum | study: EMG produced TPA metagenomics assembly of the A DSS colitis mouse model was used to assess the...
TGCATGTTCAATCAGGCCAGGAAATGCAGCCAGTGTTTTCGCTGTATCGGTCTGATTCAGCAAAAACGCCCGGCGGAACTGAATGTGATGGAAGTCTCAAAACTTCTGGATTACAAGCTGTACCAGCTGAATCTGGACGAATTCGCCCGCAGAGTCAATAAAAATTTCCGCAAAAACGGCGGGCGGGAGAAAATACTTTATTCGATAAACCGGGATATGGAAAAGATGCTCTCCGTCACCACGAATATTTACTCTCCTGCCCAGAATCTGGTCCGTCCAGTTGGACGGATGGGAAAAGGCATGCGGTGCATCTATCTGTTTTCCCTACTGGAGGCCTATACGGAGATCAGGGAAAATCTGCCCAGCATCATCATGATCGAGGATCCGGAGATCTTTCTGCACCCGAGACTGCAAAAAGTTGCCGGCGAAATCCTGTACCGGCTGTCCCGAAAAAATCAGGTCATCTTTTCCACCCATTCGCCCAATCTTCTGCCCAATTTCAACAGCAGGCAGATCCGACAGGTGATTCTGGACAAAGAGGGCTGTTCCGGCATCCGGGAAAAAACGGATATCAGCGCCATTCTGGATGATCTCGGCTATACGGCGGGCGATCTGATGAACGTGAACTTTGTCTTTATCGTGGAGGGAAGACAGGACAAGAGCCGTCTCCCGCTGCTGCTTCGGAAATATTATTCCGAAACCTATGATTCGGACGGAAATCTGTCCCGAATCGCCATCCTCACCACCAACAGCTGTACCAACATCAAGACCTACGCAAATCTGAAATACATGAACCAGATCTATCTTCGAGATCAGTTTCTGATGATCCGGGACGGCGACGGCGACGACCCATCCCGGCTGAGACAACAGCTCTGCCGCTACTATGAAGAGCGGAATCTGGAAGATATGGATATGCTTCCCCGGGTTCGTCCGGAGAACGTGTTGATTCTGCGCTATTATTCCTTTGAAAACTACTTTCTGAACCCCAAAATCATGGCTTTGCTCGGTATCATCGAATCCGAGGACGCCTTCTATGAAATCTTTCTGGAAAAATGGAAAGAGTATTTGCACCGCATCACCAGCGGCAGACATCTGACAGCGGTTCTCGGGCAGAATCTTACCTCTGTGGAAGATGTGAAAACACACATGGAAGAAATTAAAATCTACATGCGCGGACATAATTTATTCGATATCTTCTACGGTAAATATAAAAATGAGGAGTCCGCTCTTCTGGAACGCTATATTGACCTGGCTCCCAGAGAAGATTTCCGGGATATTCTGGAAGCAGTGGAATGGTTTCCATATTTTGAAAACCGGAGGATTTGATCCCCTCAAAAGTCAAACGACAGCAATAAAGTAAAGGAGATTTATATGCAACACGAAATACAGGACGAGAGGTACTATGTGGCCGACGAAGCTATTTATGATGCGTTTTTTCTGCTTCTGAAAGAAAAGGATCTGGAAAAAATAACCGTATCCGATGTGATAAAGAAAGCCGGAGTTGTCCGAAGCACCTTTTACAACCACTACGAAAACATTCCGGCTCTTGTGACTGCCATCGAGGACAAGACTATCGATGATATCTTTTCCCTTATGAAAACCTTTCATCCAAAAGATGACAAAGATATATGCAAGTCATTTTTCGTGACTATCTGCGGTTACACAATGAATAATCCGTTTCTGGCAAATCTCCTCCGGAGTCCCAGAGGAGACAAATTTTTCGAAAAAGCACTGATGATGTTCCATCGCTTTGTGGCGGATGTCACACAAAATACAGCATCCTCCCGGCACAGCAAGGAGGAACTTTCCTATATGATCGCCTGTACCATCGGCAGCACCCTCGGCGTACTCCATAAATGGACCAATGACAATTTTTCGGTACCCGCGGAAGCCGTCGCCAACATTCTGACGCACGCTTTCATATCGGGCATGCTTCCTTTTATGTCCTGATCCGGATCAGCCACAACAAAAATTTTACCGTCCTGTGCTCCCGGGAAACTTACGGCTCGTCAATCTCAGCCTCCTGTCGTTTGATCTTTTTTGTCGTACTTTTGATAAACGGATTTTTCCGGATCACCAGCCCGGTGATCTGGCGGTAGGTAGGCTGGGATTTATTATAGCTATCCAGAAACGCCTGCAGCTCCGTCCTGATCTTCTCTTCACTCATATGTTTGGCTTTCACCACATCCTGATCCGGATAAATTCTTGCAGTAAGGCCGTTATTTTCCCCTGTCACGATCACTTCCCCGACCAGTTTCCCCAGCGCTAATTTGTTCTCGATCTCTTCCGGGGAAATATTTTCTCCGTTTGAAAGAATGATCAGGTTTTTGATACGTCCGTTGATGAACAGGAAACCGTCCTCGTCCAGATACCCTTTATCTCCCGTGTGAAGCCAGCCGTCCCGCAGGGTATCAGCCGTCTCCTCCGGCATTTTGTAATAGCCTTTCATCACGCTGCTGCCTTTTACAAGTATTTCACCGTCCTCAAAGGAAATCTGGACATTTGAAAGAGGTCTTCCGATAGAACCCGCCTTATGGCGCTCCGGCGTATTCGAGCTGATGACCGGAGAACATTCCGACATACCGTATCCCTCAAAAATGCCGATCCCGTAATCGGCAAATTTATCAATATAAAACGGATCAAGATGGGCGCCGCCGGTAATAAGAATCTTTAAGTTTCCGCCGAATGCCTTTGCCGCCACCATCTTTTTGGGTATAAGCGGGCTGGCAGCGGAAAGTTTCTTGTAAATGGTCTCCACCATCAGCGGCACCATCAGGATTACCTCCGGTTTAAAGATGCCCATGTTTTTTACCATATGCATGAGGGAATCATTGATACACACCGTTGTCCCGAGGGAAAAACCTTTCAGCCAGTCCATCACCAGGCAGAACGCGTGGTGGATTGGAAGAACGCTTAAGATTACCGTTCCGGGCTCCAATGCAAAATCCACAGAAAGCACATTGGACGCCAGATTTCCCTGCGTCAGCATAACACCTTTACTTTTTCCGGTGGTTCCGGAAGTGAAAATAATCGTTGCGGTATCTCCACTATCCGGCCTCTCCGAATCCGTTTCCGTCTCTCTGCCCGTCTCCTTTAATTTGCCGAGGCAGGTTACTCTCCCGTCGGATAATTCCGCCGGCTCCTCCTGCAGCAGCCATATTTTTTTCAAATCAGGACATTCTGTCAAAAGTTCCTCCAAAAGCCCCTGGTTTTTCGGACTTAAGAAGAGCGCTTCGGAATCGGAACGGTTGATCAGATCCGCCAGATCCTCCACCGGCAACATCGCATCCAGGGGGACGGCAACTGTCCTGCCTGTGATAATCCCCAGATAACCCTCTATCCACTCCAGGGAACTGCCGCCGATCAGCGCGATGTGTTTTCCCTGAAAGCCTTCCGCAACCAGCCCTTTTCTCACCGCCCTGACATTTTCCATTATCCCGCGGTAGCTAATCTCATAAATCTCCTTTTTCTTCAGCCACTTTACCGCTGTCATTTCCGAAAACTTTTTTTCGCTCTCCTCCAGAATATCCAAAATCAACTTTTCCATCATAAGCATCCGTCCCTACTGCTGCAATGTTTCCAGTAACGCAAGCGCCTCCCCTATGGTAAAGACCTGCAGCGCATTTTCCTCTTCCAACTCTATATCAAAGGTATCCTCCAGCTCTCCCAAAAAGGACATAAAATCAAGAGAACTAAAGCCCAGATCCTCCCTGAATCTCAAATCATTTGTCATATCCTCCGGTTTCATTTCGCAATACTGTGCAATAATCGTTTTAAACTGCATTTCCTGTGTCATATCATTCTCCTCCTAATTTTAAATCGCTGCGCGATGGCACTGAAGGGTAAAGTCACCTCGCCGCCCCCTCATGAGAGAAACTTTCATTCGAAAGGACATTCATGAAAGTTCCTCTCGTGCGCCTTCGTGACTTTACCTATAGTCGCTGCGCGATGGCATTAAAAACTAAAATCACTTCGACGCACTACTTACACTTGTTCTATAATTTCCCCGATACTCATATCCGGTTCTGCGATCCCCTTAAAGAGAATACGCATCATATAGTAATACAACAGCTCCATGTCATGCTCTTCCAAATGTGCTGTCTGGTAATGATAAGAAAAATTCATGCCGCCCTCCCCGGTGTGGGATACGGTCAGATACATCTTCTTGGTCGCAGCGCCGTTGGCAAACCATTTGGAATGCTGCGGCATCTGGACAAGATGCGGGTTTTCCAACTTTATCGGCATGGGCTGGTAGGTGAGGTAACAGCTTTCATAGACTGTGTGCTCCGGTGTATGATATCGTTTCCTCATTTCCTCCCTGATCAGCTCCGGGTCGTAATTGCTGTGCATATATATGCGGTTCTGGACATTCTGAATCTCATATGCCGCCGACAGGAAATCGGTCTCCGGAGAAATCACGGTCCTACAGGGGAACATGATCGTCCTGCTGCCGCCGGAAGTCCACTCGTCATGCGTGGAACGTCTCGAGATAAAATTCTCGATCGTGATATCCTCCTGTCCGTTATTTACCTTCGACAAATAAGTCCGGATTCCCAACAGTATAAGATTTGTCATGGAAAGCTGGTGGTTCATGCAGAAATCGATAAGATTTTTGGTGGGCACCGGCTCCAGATAATAATCCTTTACTTTCACAAACAGATTTTTGAGCTCGATATCCGCCGATCTCAATGCCGGATCACCGTGACGCTTTCTCGCCTCTTCCAGAACGGAAGGCCCCTGGATATCGGAATAAAGCGGTTCTCCCAGCGCATCTAACTGATCGTCCCAGAATTTCTTATCTTTGGCAAAGCGTTTTTCGTTGTTTGCCCTCTTTAAATCTTTCGCCAGAACCTCCTCATAATCCGCCAGATCATCCGGGTAAGGAGACCCGAATCTGAAATGGGTATAGAGCTGCATCAGGTCGTTGATCATCACCACCAGTCCGCAGGAATCGATCAGTCTATGATCCATGTGTATAAAAAATCCGTTAAAGCCCTCGGGAAGCTTTACCATGGTTACGTCACAGAGCGGAATATCATCTCCGTCAAAAGTCTCATAGGCCCACTGCTGCATCAGCCCGTCCGCCTCCGGCAAACTCATACCGGATAAATCCTTTATGGGGATATCCCTTGTCTCTTTCTCCGCAATATACTGCTTTATTCTGCCTTTTCCGTCAGGTTTTGTAAAGCGAATCCGCATACAGCCGTAACGCTCAAATTCCAGCTGGATACATTTCTTTAAAAGTCCGAAGTCCAACTGAGCCTTTAAAGACGCTACGACGCTGACTCCCGATACCTGCTGTGTTTTGTATGTTTTCATCCAGTTATAATGCAGCTTCTGTGCCGCTGTCAAAGGATAGTATTCTTTCATTTGCAACCTCCTGTTTTCCTGTCCTTTTGTGAAGTTAACACATTTTATGTTTAAATTCTACCCCTTTGGGGACTTAACAAACATTTTGCATATAACTGTCTGAAACATTTCACAGGACACAATTTCCTGTGAAATAAAAAAAGCGCCAGCACATTAAGCTGACGCCATGGTATGATCAATGATCATATTTTGCAAAAAATTCCAGAAGTCTGCGCCTGTACAATTCCGGTTCCACATACGGACTGCATCGATGTCTTGCCTCCGGAATAATGACAAGTTCTTTGGATGCCCGGCATAATGCGTAGTTATATCGGGTATTCTCAGGCCTTACATAGGAATCCTTTCCCCCGTGAAAAAACAAAACCGGCCTTTTGTTGGTTTTCATTGCGTTCGTCGTGTCGGCATCTTTCATGCGGAAGCCCCCCAAAAGCCTGCAGAACAAATCTACCCTGAGCAGCAGCAGGTCCACACGGTTCAGATGGAACCACCCTGCGGCAATGTCCTGAAGCTGCCCTTTCATGGAACGGAAACCGCAGTCCGCGATCAGCCCTTTTACCTCCTTCGGCAGTTTGTGCCCCGATGCCATGAGCACCGAAGCGGCTCCCATAGATTCCCCGTAGAGATAAACGGGAAGCTTTTCTTTATTTCTCTTCGCAATATAGTATGCCCATTGCTGTACATCCGACTGTTCCTTTGCCCCGAAGGTAATATATTTTCCCTCACTTTGTCCGCCGCAGCGCTGATCAATGAAGAGCAGGCGGCACCCGTTTTCGTGGAGAAACTTTGCCGTATAGGCAAAATCTCCGAAACCGCTGCCCTTATATCCGTGGCAGAGCAGAACATAACGTTCCGCTTTCGCCGCCGGCAGATAAAATCCGTGCAGCAACAAGCCGTCCCTGCTTTTGATATAGCAGTCCTGCATATTCTGCCGCCGACACCAGGCTTTGCCCTCTTCGTATTCTTTTTCAAACTTATTCCTCGGATGGTTAATCTTTATATGGGACAACTCAAACCATTTCTTATTTGCAGGCCGACTCCTGTCTCTGCAGTGGATCATCAGATCAAAGAAAGACCAGCCAAACGCCATAAAAACACCGAATGCAGCAGTGGCGGCACCTGTTATTTTAATTACTTTATTTTTCATAGAATATCCTGCCTGTTATTTTTCCTATTCACAATCATACAGGAAAACCTCCGCAAATACAACACCATCTTAATCTTTAGATTTCTCCCCTCCTTCTTGACAGAAAATTTTGCGAATAGTATGATTTAAGAAACGCTGATATATTGCTTGCAAAAATATATATAATATGGGATGTACGAATCGGACAAATGGCAAACGGGCAGGTGGATTACCAGTCATCCGCCATCGGAATCAGCCGTCATTGCGTCTGATATCGCTGTCAAAAGCGGAAATATCTATCTTGGTTTCACTGACCGTTTTACCGGAACGCTTATCATCACAGGTGAAATTTCAGATGTTATGTCTGCCCGTTTATCCCCTTACTCTCCAGAATTTGAAGATACCGTTTCTTGGTTCCTTTTGTATACAAAAACAGAGTGCTTGCTCCATCCTCGTACTCCATCTCCGGCTCTTCCACGCACTTATTTTTCACCGTATACATCATGCAATTCAGTCCAAACGAATCATAATGATCGCCACATTCTTCAGTTCATCATACTCTCTCCCGGACCGCAGCCCTTCCCTCAAAGCCCTCTTCTATCTCCGGCTCCATATACACATCCAGCCTGGCGCCGTGCAGATCAGAATCAGCACCGTAAAACACTTTCTGTGCGGTCACTGACAGACGCTTAAACTCGCTGCCGAAAATGATTCTGAGCACCTTCCTCACAAACCGCTCCCCGATCTCCGGATAAGTCACCAGCGAACCGAACAGGAAGTCATCCAACAGGTTCATCTCTTCCAGTTTCTTTTTTGCCTCTTTTTCCTTCATACAGTTAGTTCTCCTTTCGCTTTGGCCGGAAAGAAGAATCTCTATAAGGAATCCCCCTGACAATTTCATGGAAACCGCCACCACCACCGTCTTCTCCGATCCGCCATATTCATTGAAATGTTCTCATAACAGGGATCGTCAACCGAAATGGTCAGAAGTTTCACAAGATGTTCCCCAGATATGTGCTACTATTTTAACAGGTAATATTGAGAGCTGTCAATATATTTTATACATTTTCTGTATAATGGAAAACCCCTGAAAGCACATCCCATGCTTTCAGGGGCTCCTCTGTCACTTTAATCATCGCAATACTTCTGCACGATATTCTCAAACTCCTTGCTCGCCTCGGTAAAGGCTTTCAGAAGTTTCGAGGAGAAAGCGCCGCTCTGGCCGCTTATGATCATCTGGTAAGCCTTATCCGTCTTATACGCGGCCTTGTAGATACGTTTTGAGGTCAGCGCATCGTAGATATCCACCAGCGAAACGATCTGAGCCGCAATGCTGATCTCCTCCCCTTTGAGGCCGTCCGGATAACCGTTTCCGTCATACTTTTCGTGATGATGCCTCGCTATATCGTAGGCGCAATCACAGAACTCCCCGTTGTCCAGATCGATGACTTTCTCTATGATCTCCGCCCCCTTCGATGTGTGGGACTTGATCACCTCGTACTCATTCGCCGTCAGCTTGCCTGCTTTCAGTATGATATTGTCCGGAATGACAATTTTCCCGATATCATGCAGGCAGGACGCCCAGCCGATCGTATCGATCTTCTCCGCCGTGAGCTCGTACTCCGGATACAATTTCATGACACTGTTTCCGAGACAGAAAGTCAGCTCGCGAATCCTTTTTATATGCTGTTTCGATTCCAGGTTCCTGAACTCCACTATATTGCTCAGCGACGTAATCAGAATCTCCTTTGCATGCTTCTGCTTGTCAGCCATCATTTTCAACAGAGCATTCTGCTTTATCAGCTTTTCATTCTGACTTTTCACCATGACCTCAAGCTGTCCCCTGTGCTGGAACACCTCGATGACATTCTCCACCAGCTGTTTTACTACTTCCGGATAAAAAGGTTTCCTGATATAACCGACTATACCAAACTCATATCCCCTCTTCTCATATCCCGCCGTCATTTCATTTGTGATCATCATAAAGGGAATCCGGTTTAAAAAGCCTTTCTCGCTGAGCCATCCCAAAATCTGAAAATTATCTTTGGCCGGTATCATAATGTTTACCAGAACAACCGCCAGCGAAGCGGCATGCTTTCTCAGAAAGTCTATCCCTTCTCTCTCCGTGAAAACCGTCTGAATCTTATATTTATCCTGAAATATTTCGGTCAGTTTTGCGCAGCTGGCATTGTCATCCTCCAGAATCAAAATTGTATCACGCGCCATTTTCCATCCCACCTCCTTCTACAGTTTCACCATTACGACATTCTTGTTCCTCAGTTTAAAGATCACCCTGGCTATCCGCGACGGAAGCACATATCTGATCGTATTGATCTCCACAATACTTCCCTCATGGGCGATCCCCCTCACAATAACCGCCTTCATGTCCTGCTCCGTCAGACTCGTCAATTTGGACGCCTCCGCATCCAGATCTGCCAGTTCATGATCTTTCGCCACGATCGCCGCATTCAGCTTTTTGATCATCTCCTCCGCCTGCTCCTTGTTGGGCGGAAGCGACTGCAGAATGCTGTTCCAGCGCTCTTCCAGCATCATCAACTCATCCTGTATCTGTACTCTCTTTTTCGCAAAGACAGATTGCTGCTTATTATAGAGTTTATTCTTCCCGATTTCCAGTACCGTCTTAATATGAGATTTATTCCCAAGGTTGTAGGTGTCCACCCCTTTTACCGCACGGGTAATCCCGCCAAGGAGCATTCCCTTACTGCCTGACACGATGACCTTCTCCATCGTGTTGATGTCGCTGTTCATAATATAGTTTGCCCGGATATTGCCCCCGGCTTCGATATTGGCTGCCTCAAAAAAACTGCCTGAAACTTCTCCACCCGCTTCGATAAAACAGTCATTTTTGGAGCAGCTTCCCTTCTTGATCATAATGTTGCCGCCGGCCACCAATCTGCCCGATTCCACGTTGTGCTCAACAATAATATCCCCGGTAGCCGAGATAGAACCGCCAGAATAAACACTGCCGATCACATAAACCGACCCGTCCACTTCCAGTTTTCCCGTGACCGCCGTCACATCCTCGCGCACAATGATCATATTGGAGATAATGATCCTGCCGTTTATATACTCAAATTTTCCGCTCAATTTGGACAGATAAGTCACTCCGTCCGGCGCGATCGTAAAGCCTTCCCCTTTCAGGGGTTTCTTCTCCACTCCCTCGTTGCCGTGAATCACTTCCCCGAAAACATTCTGTCCGTCTTTCCCCTTTTCCGCCGGATGGTAGACAGCGATCCGCTCCCCTTCATCCACCATCTCAAAGGCTTCTATATTCACATAATCCACACCGCCGTCCGGAAGAGGAGCGGGAATGCGGGGAAGATCAAGCCTTACAAAAAATTCAAACCAGCCGTTTTTGCCGTCCTCAGCGGGTATCCCCTCCGCGATCAGTATCTTCTCGTTTGTCTTTTTCTTTTTGATCATCTCGGCGATCGCCTCTCGGTTTATACCGTTTACGATGCCCCTCTTTTTCAATGCCCCGTAAATATCTTCCTCCGTAACTACATTTCCAGCTATGAGCTGTATAAACGCATAGAAACTGTTTCCGTTATCCTCCACAAAAATGCTGAATTCCTTTTTCGCTCCGGCTCTGCCGCCTGTTCCGCCTTTACCGGGAGATGCACAGGTGGTGGTCTTCTCGTTCATAAGATCCTCTCGCTTCTGCTTCATATCCGTTCCGGAAAAGATCAGCTTCGCATAGGATGATACATTCAGCCCAGCCTCCAGTCCCAGGCGGATCTCCTTCATCTGCCAGTGGCTGAACAGACCGTTCGTATAGCAGGACACTTTCAGCTTCTTTTCCAGCCCCAGGCGGATTTCCCTCATCTGCATCCAGTTATACTGGGAATCCGCATATACGGAGACATCCAGCCCCTCATACAGCCCGATCCTGATCTCATATATCTGCTGCACATACATATCGTCAGTAAGCCACACGTCGATGGCGAGCCCGTCTTCCAGGGCAAGACGAATCTGCTCCAGCTCATCGTCCACGAACCCCCTCTCCAGATATTCCGAAAGATCGATCGAAGAATACATGGAAAGACGGATCTGCTTCATCGTCTCATAGCTGTATGTGGGATCGGCATAGCACGAGCCATCCACCTTATCCTT
>ERZ779622.1281-NODE-1281-length-10618-cov-13.264698_pt1 | contig 10618 bp, 10 predicted proteins | sample MGYA00514188_ERZ779622 | MGnify/ENA primary metagenome ERZ779622 (study PRJEB29562, sample SAMEA4376702) | mouse gut metagenome | isolation source: Cecum | study: EMG produced TPA metagenomics assembly of the A DSS colitis mouse model was used to assess the...
GCCTGTTTTTACAGTTTACGGCTAATCGGCTGCGGGCGGTAACGTCTTTTCGGATGAGAAAATTGAAGAGAATATGGCTTGCGTTTTTAAGCAGAGTTATTGTACAATAAAGAAGTGTGAGAAGAAATTTTCGCGCAGTGAAATACATATTAAAGGTGTCAGGGTAAGGAGGTAACATTTATGACAGAGTCACAATACAGGAGATCGAACAGAACGGTGCTCGCGCTTATTGTCGTCATTCTGGTGTATTTCGTTATGGTAATGGGAGCAAGGACTTTTACGCTGGATGCGGATCTGGGTACGTATCTGAGGGTCGGGGTGCCGGTATTGATGCTGGTCGGTGCGGTCGTTTCCTATGTTTTGTGGAAGGATCAGAAGAAGGGGGCGTTGGGTATGATTATCTGCGCTTCGATCGCGTATGTGGTGGTAGTACTGTTCGGATCGAGTGTGGGTACGTATGCCTATGCTTTCCCGGTACTGTTCGGTGTTATGGCATATTATAACAACAGGTTGATGGTCTGCGGCAATATTCTGATCGTGGTGATCAATTTCACAAGAATCTTTTTGTTGGATAAGACTCACCTGGAGGATTCGGTAGCGGCTCTGCTGACTATTTTGCTGGTATCGGTTTCGTCTACCGCGATCTGCAGACTGCTGACAACATTTAATGAAGAGAATATAGCGGCTGTCGCAGAAGGAGCGACCAAACAGGAAGAAGCGCAGAAGAAGATGCTGAAGGTGGCGGGCAGCATCATCGAGAACTTTGACGGTGCCATGAACAGGTTAAGCGATCTGCAGAGCAGTGTGGATACGAGCAATTTTGCCATGAGCAATATCGCGGAGAGTACCGATGCCACGGCGCAGTCCATCCAGAGGCAGGCGGATATGTGCGTGGATATCCGCAGCAATACGGACGCGGCAGAAGCAAGTATGCAGGCGATGATCGCGGCTTCCGGCAGGGCAGGCGATATGGTCGCACAAGGATCGGAGGTTATCTCGAATCTCCGGAAGCAGGCGATGAACGTGGAAGCGGCCAGCGGCGCGACCGTGGAAGTGAGCAATCAGCTGAGCGTGAAGGTGGAAGAAGTGAAGAACTTCATCGGTGCGATCATGACGATCTCCAGCCAGACGAACCTGCTGGCGCTGAATGCATCCATCGAGGCGGCGCGCGCAGGAGAGGCCGGCAGAGGATTTGCGGTGGTGGCAGAGGAGATCCGTCAGCTTTCCGAGCAGACACAGGAAGCGTCCAACCATATCACCAATATCATCAACGAGCTGATCCACGATACGAAGAGCGTGACCGAGAGCGTGAACAGTGCGGCGGAATCCGTTGCCAGACAGAATGAACTGATCCAGGCTACGGAAGAGAAGTTCGAGAAGATGGACGAGGAAGTGCAGATCCTGACACAGCATGTTCAGAACAGCGAAGTGACGATCGCCAGCATTTTGGACAGCACGAATGCGATCTCGGATGATATCTCCCAGTTGTCCGCAGCCAGCGAGGAAGTGGCGGCATCGAGTATGGAGGGTCTTAAGAATTCGGAGACGACAGTACAGAACATGCAGGCATGTAAAGAGATTCTGGAAGAGATCTTCAGCCTTGCGAAGCAGTTGCAGTAATCAGAAAGAGTTGCTGCCATACGGACGTACAGCCCGCGGCAGTGTAGAGAAAAACAGGAAAGCCGGTGCACTGAGGGTGCACCGGCTTTCCTTCGTACTGTTGTGCTTTTAAGCATATTCCCGCATATTTATCAAGATGTGACAGGGAAGGGCGTCTTTCGTGTAGCCGTTGGTACGGACGTGAATTGTTTTCGCCCGCTCCTGTTCACAAGCCTCATCCAGAACTTTGGAGAAAAGAATCGTCTCAAAAGGTTTGGACGGGTTCTGTCCGGACTGGCGATTTTGGTTTTCAGAGGAAACTCTCTTTAACGGGGTGATCGCCCTGACCGCTTCGATTCTATAAGATTTTTCCAATGCATAGTTTGCGGTAATCCCTCCTCTTCTATCTAAACACGCTTCCTTTGTAATATATATATCGTCAGGCATTTTGTTTTCTTAACACTATTTTAACAGAAAAAATAAAAATATAAAACAGTAAAAATTATTAATTTCTATAAAAATAAATAAATAATCTGAAAATTTCAATCCAAAAAAGGTTGATATATGACTACCAAACTGTTATATTTTAGGTAGTCATATGTCAACCTTTTTGGAACGGAGGATGTTATGAACAGAACGAATATGCAGCAATCAAAGACAGCTGTGGTCAGATTATCGGAAGCGGAGTGGAAGGTGATGTGTCTGCTGTGGGAGGAAGCACCGAAGACAATGATGCAGATCACCAATCATTTCCGGGAAAGCACGGGCTGGAGCAAACATACGGTGATGACGTTTCTTCGGCGGATGGAGGATAAGAAGGCGATCCACTATGAGGAGGGCGGAAAAGCCAGGCTTTACTACCCGGATATCGGACGGGATAAGGCCATCCTGCAGGAGACGGAAGAATTCCTGGAGAAAGTTTTTGAGGGCAGAATGGGGCTGATGCTCAATACGATGGTGGAGAAGAAGGCGCTGTCCGGTGAAGAGATATCGGAGATGTACGAGATTTTGAGGAAAGCCGAGGAAGAGAACAGGCGTCAGGGGGGATAAGGAAGCTATGATTGAGATTTTGGTGAGTGCTACGGTTCTGATGATCGTGATTCTGTGTCTGCGTCTGCTGACGAAGGGCAGGGTCAGCATGAGGCTCAGATATGCGCTGTGGCTGCTGGTCGCGCTGCCCGCATCCTTCCCGGTAAAGGTGCAGATACTGGAGGAGGACAACGGCCTGCCGCGGCGGTTTGTATATGCCATGATCACGGTCAACAGTTCCACGGAGGAGAAATGGCAGCTGTACGTGGCAGACCGGTACGATACCGGCACGATCGAGCTTGTCTGTCTCGACGGGGAGACGTGCCGCAGGCTGCTGGAGGAGAAGCAGATCGGAAGAGTTGGGTAAATATGACTGCTTTTCGGGTGGAAAAATAAATAATATAGGAAAAGTAACGAAAATAGCGAAGTTTAAAATAATACGCGATAAGATTCTTTCTTATTGCGTATTTTTGTGGTAGAATAATACTGCACCTGAAGATAACGGAGAGACCTGCAGCGGTCGGTTCCGGTATTTTCGCCGGAATTGCAGTATGCGGCAGGCAGAAAACAGAGGATAACAAGTCATATGAAATATAAGAAGATCAATGATGCAACAGTACAGTGTATTATTACGGCGGAGGATATGCTGGAATATGGTCTGACACTGGCGGATATTTTTGAGAGAAATGAGAAAGGGGAGGGGTTTTTGCGCGATATTATCGAGCGGGCCCATGACGAGATCGGATACCAGATCAACGGAGAGAACATTGCCATGCAGATCACGCCGCTGAAGGATAAGGGACTGGTGGTCACTTTTACAGATGAAAGTCCGATGGGATTTAAGGATATTCTTCAACATTTAAAGGATGTGCTGCAGGGTGTCAGCGATGAGGTCAGCAGACAGGAACAGGAGGCGGCCAGAGAGCAGGAGAGCGTCTTCGACGAGAACAGGAGAATGTTCGTGTTCGCATCGCTTTATCAGGTCATGCAGTATACGGCGTCCATTCCGAATACCCTTTCGGTGAAGAGTCATCTTTACAAAGAGGGTGACGTCTACTATCTGGTGCTGGAGAAGAACAGGCTGTCCTATAAGACATTCAATAAGATCAGCGCCCAGGGAGTGGAGTTCGCCAATCTGATCGCGGTATCCGAGGAGCGTATGCAGTATCTGGAGGAGCATGGCGAGTGTCTGATCGCGGACAGGGCAGTGAGCAGGCTGCGCAGGATCTATCTGGCCTGAACAGAATAACAGAATCGTGGGATTGGGTAAGTATGTGCTGCCAGACCTGACAGGGATTTCGGGTCTGGCAGCAATTATTGTGTCAGGTGCAGTGTCCGCGGCCATTGCAGGGAGCGGGCCGGGAAGAACGGCTGCAGTTTAATTTTATTAAAGAAGAAATGGAGAGAGCATGAGCGGTAAGAAGAGAAAAAGAGAAGGATTTGACGAGTTTTTGAAAAAGGAGATCATGACACAGGAGCGGTACGACAGGCTGTACGGTAAACAGATGCCGGACTATATTGGACATGAAGAGAGCAGGCAGGCAGAAAGCGGAGACGAAGGCGCCGGGGCGGTACGGCCGGAAGAGACCCGCATGCGGTACGAGGACGCGCAGATCGACGAGAGGATCCTGCGTGCGGTCAGAGAGCTGGGATTTGAGGAGATGACGCCCATTCAGGAGCAGGCCATCCCTCTTTTTATGACGGGAAAGGATATGATCGGGCAGGCGCAGACCGGAACGGGTAAGACGGCGGCTTTCGGCATTCCTATCCTGCAGAAGATCGATCCGGATAACCGGAACCTGCAGGCGGTGATCTTATGCCCTACCAGGGAGCTGGCCATGCAGGCTGCGGAGGAGCTGCGGAAGTTTTCCAAATATATGCATGGAATCAAGGTGCTTCCGATCTACGGCGGGCAGGACATCGTCAGACAGATCCGGAACCTGAAAGGCGGCGCGCAGATCATCGTCGGCACGCCGGGCCGGGTGCTGGATCATATGCGCAGGCATACGCTGAAGATGGAGGACGTGCGCACGGTAGTGCTGGACGAGGCCGATGAGATGCTCAATATGGGCTTCCGTGAGGACATCGAGACGATCCTGAACCAGATGCCCGAAGAGCGGCAGACGGGCCTTTTCTCCGCCACCATGCCGGGGCCGATCCTGGAGCTGACAAGGACTTACCAGAAGGACGCCGTCTATGTGAAGATGACGCCGAAGGAAGTGACCATCCCGCTGATCAAGCAGGCCTACTATCAGGTACGCAGGCAGGATAAGGAAGAGGTGCTGTGCCGTCTGATCGACTATTATGATCCGAAGCGGGCGTTGATCTTCTGCAATACGAAGCGTATGGTGGACGAGCTGACGGAACATCTGAAAGAGAGAGGCTATGAGGCGGAAGGGCTGCACGGCGATCTGTCACAGCATCAGCGGGATACGGTGATGAACCTGTTTCGGAGCGGCCGGGCCGGGATCCTGATCGCCACGGATGTGGCGGCCAGAGGCATCGACGTCAACGACGTGGAAGCCGTTTACAACTATGACGTGCCGGAGGACATTGAATATTATGTGCACCGGATCGGCAGAACCGGACGTGCCGGCAAGACCGGGCGTTCCTTCACGCTGGTAGTGGGAAGAGAGGCGTATAAGATACGGGATATCGAACGCGTCTGCCATACGAAGATCAGAGAGCGGAAGATTCCGGGGGCGGCGGATATCACGGCCAGGAAGGCGTCCAAGATCTTAAAGGAAGCGATTCATGTGGCGGAGCAGAAGGACATCAGCCGGGCAACGGAATATATTATGGAAGAGATCGCACTTGGAGAGCACAGTGCGGTGGAGATCGCGGCGGCCTTCATGCAGATGAAGCTTGGCGACGAGATCGAGGATATCAGGCAGGAGAAGTTTTTCTTTGAGAAGAGGCCGGGCAGCCGGGGCAAAGGAAACGGCGGACGCAGCAGCTATCATAAACATGACGGGCATGAACGCCGGGGGGATGCCCGTTCCGGCCGGAGCCGGAGCAGTGACCGCGGCAGGGAATACGACGGCAGAGCAGAAGGCAGGAAGAACGACAGAGGAAAATTCCGCGGCGAGGGCAGAAACGGCTATTATGCTTCCCTGCGCGTGAAGACGAAGAAGCAGAGCTGATCACAGTACCAGCTCCTGCCCGTGTTCTTTCAGCCATCTGCGGGAGTCCCGGTAGTCGGGACAGACGGCCTCTACGGCCTGCCAGAAAGCGGGGGAATGATTCATGTGCGTCAGGTGGCATAGTTCGTGAACCACAACATAGTCCAGAATAGCGGGCGGCGCCAGCATCAGCCGCCAGTTAAAGGACAGCGTGCCTCTGGCGCTGCAGCTTCCCCAGCGGGTCTTCTGGTCGCGGATGGTGATGCGGCTGTAGGTGCCGCCGGTGAACTGCTGGAAGTGGGCGGCTCTTTTCGGAAAGTATTCTCTGGCAGCGGCGATATAGCGCTGTGTCAGGGCGGCACGCTGGGTGTCGGTCAGATCGGAGACAGGCATCCGGGCCTGTTTCTGCTGCTGTTCCAGATATTTTGTGATGATCCAGTTCTGCCTGTCTGTCAGAAGATGGCGTATTTCCCTGTCGCTGATGAGTAAGGGCACCCGCACCGTGATCCGGCCGTCGGGGGTGATGCTGATCGAACAGCTTTTGCGATTGCTGCGGATAAGGGTGTAGGGAAGGTCGTAGAGTTTGCTCTGGTATTTGATTCGCAGTGTATTTTCCATGATTGTTTTCCTTGTGGTATGATTTTATAGTGGAACGGCCTGAAACCATGACATTGGAGTCAGGCAGTAACTATTGTATCACATTGTGGCCAAATGTAACAGTTCAGTCCAGGCCTTTGCATTTACTGCAAAGGCCGTGAGAATATGTAAATTGGGCCAAAAGAATCTGCCCCTCGCCGTAGGCGACTTGGAATGGGCAGATTCCGTAACAGGGAAGCCGAAGGCTGAACTGTTATGGTCAAATGTGGAACTGTAACTTTTCTGGACAAGGTTGTGTGAAATGTGCTACTATGGGAAAGGATAATTTGTGACCGGACATGAACAGGCTGCCGGGTTTCGGGGCTGGATCTTCGGAGAGATCTGCGTTTTGCACGGAGCAGGGCGGCGGTGCATGACAGTAAAACAGGAGTACGAATATATGGGTCGTGATGACAATGATACGGCGGGAAAGAAGCCGAAGATGGAAGCTGTACAGAGAAGGCCGGCAGGCAGCGGCAGGCCGGTAGCGGGCAGCAGAACAGGATCAGGCAGCAGGGTCGCAGCAGACGGCAGGACAGGATCAGGCAGCAGGGTCGCAGCAGACGGCAGGACAGGATCAGGCAGCAGGGTCGCAGCGGACGGCAGGGCAATGTCGGGCAGTAGAGCCGTACCGTCCGGCAGGGCAGGTGCGGGCGGTAAGACAACAGCAGACGGCAGTGCAGTGTCAGGCGGCAGATCGGCAGCGTCCGGCAGATCGGCAGGCGGCAGTAAGGCACGAGCGTCCGGCAGGACGGCGGCCGGAGACCGGGCAGGATCGGAGACCGGGCCGATGAGCGGCGGTAAGACAGGAACCGGGCGCAGGCCGGCAGGTGGCAGTAAGCCGCGCGCCGGAAAGAAAGCAGCCGGAAAGAAGAGACCGGCATCGGGCAGGAGTAAGAGCGAGGGCAGAGGGAAGACGTCCGGCAAAAGAGCCACAGGCGATATGTGGGAAGCAACGGGTGCAGGCCGTCGGGACGAAGAGCGTGCCAGAAGGAAGGCTGCGCGTGAGCGGAAGGTCAGGAGGCAGAAGATCACCATGGTGGTATCCTCGTGTATCATCCTGGTCTCAATCCTGTTTGTAGTCATATTCTGTCTGCCTTCGGTGAAGTCGGCGGTTCAGATCTTTCAGGGTGACAGATACCGGAAGCAGGAAGATTATGCCGGTGCACAGAGTGCATACGAGAAAGCGGTGGAAGCGGATCCTTCTTCCGTGAAGGCTTATCGTTATCTGGCATATATTTATGAGCAGCAGGCGAAGGCGGCGGAAGCCGAGCAGCTTCTGTATAAAGGCTGGGAAGAGACGCAGGACGAATTCCTTCTGGAGTATTACTGTACCGTAGTGCTCAATCAGGCCGTGGACGAGATCAATGCCAAAAACTGTACACTGGCTACGGTGGAGAAGTGCGTGCGTGCCCTGGAGCAGGGCGTTATAGATGACAAGGCGCTGGAATTGCTGACAGTTTGTCATGACAGGTTGTTTAAGGCGACGGCGGGGAACGATGTCTGCACCCTTTTCTATGATGAAGACGCAGCCCAGGATACGTGCAGTTATACGGAATATGAACAGCTGCTGCGCAGAATGCTTGCAGTGTGTCAGGCCAGAGCTTCCGAGGAGGTTAAGAATGTACTGCGGCAGTATGCGGTGATCAGTATGCCTCATGTGCGGATCAGTGTTCCGCATCTGGAAAGCTATGCGGCACTGTTGTCTGAGATCAACGGTGTGTTGAGCGATCCGCTTTTGACGGAGACGACAGCCTGTCTTGCGCGGGCAAAAGAAGCGGGGGATTATTTTGGCAGGGCCTTCGACGAGTTCGGCGCCGGGAATTATGCTTATGCGAGAGAGCTGATAACGGAGGAGGCCTATCTGAAGATCAGGGACGATTTTATCAACGGAAACTCCGGATACTGGGAAGGGGAGACTTATATTCCGGTCAGCAGAGAGCAGCTTGAACTGCACATACAGGACGGCAGTGTCAGATTCTCATTCCTCAGCGATGAGGAATACGAGAACCGCCAGGGTATTATTCTTGTTTCGGGAGTACCCCAGGAAGATGACGGCGTGCAGAGAAGCGTGATCATCTACAGACCGGCAGCCGGGGCGGATGGGGCCTCTTCCACAGAGTATACGATGCAGTATCTTTACAGCAATGTAAAGATCAATGGAAAGTATGTTCCGCAGATGAACTATAGACTGGATACCAAGGTGACAACGGCGGAAGGCGTTACCACCAACGCCATCGGCGACTGGGGCGGCGAGAACGAGTGGGAGATTGATTATTAACAGGACAAAAGACAGCAGTTGACGATAGAGAGGCAATCTCCTATAATGAAGTTTGGAAGTTAAAACTTCCGTTACGTATTCAGGGATATTGCAGGCATAGCCGGGAATATCTACGAAGAGGTAAAGGTGGAAATAAGCAGAAGTATAATGAATAACCGGATGCGGCATTTTATGACCATATGTCTGATGAGACGGTTGATGAAATAATAGAAGAAAAGGAGAAGGAAATCATGAGAAAGAAACCAGCAGTATTAATGATTCTGGACGGCTACGGCCTGAATGACAGGAAAGACGGCAACGCGGTGGCGGAAGCGGCTACGCCTGTGATGGATAAGCTTATGGCGGAGTGTCCTTTTGTGAAAGGAAACGCCAGCGGTATGGCAGTGGGCCTGCCGGAGGGACAGATGGGTAACTCCGAGGTGGGACACCTGAATATGGGTGCGGGACGTATCGTATATCAGGAGCTGACGAGGATCACCAAGGAGATTCAGGACGGTACTTTCTTCGAAAATCCGGCACTGCTTGACGCGGTAAACAACTGTAAGAAGAATGATTCTGCGCTGCATATGTTCGGTCTGGTATCCGACGGCGGCGTTCACAGCCACAACTCGCATATCTACGGACTTCTGGAGCTGGCGAAAAGAAACGGGCTTGACAAGGTATATGTGCACGCATTTCTGGACGGACGCGACACGCCGCCTGCAAGCGGCAAGGGCTTCGTGGAGGAGCTGGAGCGGGAGATGAAGAAGATCGGTGTAGGAGAGGTTGCCTCCGTGACCGGCCGTTACTATGCGATGGACAGAGATAACAATTATGACAGGGTGGAGAAGGCTTATGTGGCGCTGACCAAAGGCGAAGGGCTGAAGGCAGAGAGCGCGACGGAGGGCATTCAGGCATCCTATGACAGAGAAGAGACTGACGAATTCGTGAAACCTACCGTTGTCATGAAGAACGGCGCGCCGACAGCGCTGATCAAAGACGGCGATTCCGTGGTGTTCTACAATTTCCGCCCCGATCGGGCCAGAGAGATCACCAGAAGTTTCTGTGACGACGATTTCAAGGGCTTTGACAGAGGTAAGAGATTAGACCTTACTTATGTGTGCTTCTCCGATTACGATCCTACGATCCGGAATAAGGAAGTGGCATTCCATAAGATTTCCGTGACCAATACCTTCGGCGAGTGGCTGGCGGCTCATGGCATGAAGCAGGCCAGACTGGCAGAGACGGAGAAATACGCGCATGTGACTTTCTTCTTCAACGGCGGCGTAGAGGAGCCGAACGAGGGGGAGGAGAGAATCCTTGTCAATTCTCCCAAAGACGTGGCAACCTACGACCTGAAACCGCAGATGAGCGCCTATGAAGTATGTGACAAGCTGGTGGAGTGCATTAAGTCCGACCAGTACGACGTGATCATCATCAACTTCGCGAATCCGGATATGGTCGGACATACCGGCGTGGAGCAGGCGGCAATCAAGGCGGTGGAAGCTGTAGATGCCTGTGTAGGCCGTGCAGTGGAAGCGGTTAAGGAGGCCGACGGCGTTATGTTCATCTGTGCCGATCACGGTAACGCGGAGCAGTTGGTAGACTATGAGACGGGAGCGCCTTTCACGGCTCATACCACCAATCCAGTGCCGTTCATCCTCGTGAATGCAGATCCGGCTTATAAGTTGAGAGAGGGCGGATGTCTGGCAGATATCGTGCCTACGCTGATCGAGCTTATGGATATGGAGCAGCCTGCGGAGATGACAGGTAAGTCGCTGCTTGTAAAATAATGGCTGTCACGCACAGAAAATAGCGGTAAGAAGTTTACAAATATATGTTTTCCAACATGGAAGAATGAGAAGAGGGATGGACGCAGGCCGGCAGATTCCTACAATATGTGGTATAGACATCTGACAACAGCTAACCATATATTGTAGATCTGCCGGAACCTGCGGCCATCTTTTTTCTG
>ERZ779622.1285-NODE-1285-length-10596-cov-3.941751_pt1 | contig 10596 bp, 9 predicted proteins | sample MGYA00514188_ERZ779622 | MGnify/ENA primary metagenome ERZ779622 (study PRJEB29562, sample SAMEA4376702) | mouse gut metagenome | isolation source: Cecum | study: EMG produced TPA metagenomics assembly of the A DSS colitis mouse model was used to assess the...
ACGCGAAGATGTTTCAGATTTTTGAAGGAACGAATCAGATTCAAAGGGTTGTCATCAGCGGAAATCTGTTTAAGAGATAAGAGACAGCCGGCTATGGCAGAGCAATACGAATAAGAAGAGGAGGATTGTATGGGACCACTGGAAGGAATCCGGGTGCTGGAGCTGTCTAATTTTCTGGCAGCTTCTACAGCCGGAAGGATCATGGCAGAATGGGGGGCCGAGGTCATTAAGATTGAGCCGCCGCAGGGAGATACTTATCGAAATAACGGGCCTTATATGGGAATCCCGATCTATGAAAAAGGAGCGGAAGGGAATCCAAGCTATGATAATGAGAACGGCAATAAGAAATGGATTGCATTGAATTTAAAAAGTGTAAACGGAAAGAACGCGTTATTCAGGCTTTTGACAACGGCAGATGTGCTGATTACCAATTACAGAGAAGGGGCGTTAAGGAAGCTGGGAATCCATTATGAGGACTTAAAGGAATTGTTTCCCTCCCTGGTATATGGCATGATTTTAGGTTATGGCCCCAAGGGGCCGGCGAAGGATAAGCCAGGCTTCGACTATACGGCATTTTATGCCAGATCTGGCCTGATGGCAGATGCGGCGCCAAGGGGCCAGGATTTGGTTAATACAGTGGCAGGACTGGGGGATCATCTGGCAGCTACAGCTTTGACAGCCGGCATCAATGCAGCATTGGTTAAGCGGGGACGAACCGGGAAAGGAGATTTGGTAGAGGCGAGCCTGTTTCAGGCAGGATGCTTTGCTTTAAGCTCCGGTTTTTTATCAGCATACAGTGGGAAGGCCTGGCCAAGAACACGGTTTGAACCGAACAATTCGACCTCGAATACCTATAAGTGTAAAGACGGCGAATGGTTTTATCTGGCGGGAACAGCGTACGACAAACAGTGGGCAGATATTGCTGTCAATGTACTCGGACGTCCGGATATGGCCAATGACCCCAGATTCGTTACGAGAAAGGCAGTCGAGGAGACTGGCAGTATGGAACTTCAGGTAAAAATGATGGACGAGATTTTTGCCACGAAGACATATGAGGAATGGGCGGAAATCATGACAGAGCATGATGTGGCATTTGAAAAGGCGCAGCATTTTACAGAAGTAGTAAAGGATCTGCAGGCACTGGAGAACGGCTACATTTTCTATCATACCTATCCGAATGGGAAAAAGGTTCCATTTGCCCATGCGCCGGCAACAATTCATTCGAATGAATGGCCGCAGTTTCAGCCGGCAAAGCTTACCGGGAGTGATACGCTGGAGGTGTTAATGGAAATGGGATATGAGCAGCAGGAGCTGGAGGATATGATGGAGAGGGGAGATATCTCGGACACGGTCATAACCGTAAAATAGCAGGAGGAAGAATGTTTATTGATTTTCCGGTTGTTGATGCAAAAATGGAGGGGCTTGACCAGGTGGTTCTGCCCAAAATGGTAAAGATCCGTCAGCTCTATGATGATTCCAGAATTGAAAATGTTACCGCACATCTTTTCGGGGAACTGGAAGCTAAACTGGAAAAACGGGAGCGCTTTGACGGCAGAAGGATATGCCTTACGGCAGGCAGCAGAGGCATTCCCCACTATGGGGATATCATGAAGACGATTGTGCTCTGGCTGAAAAAACAGGGAGCAGAGCCTTTCATCATTCCTTCCATGGGAAGCCATGCGGGAGCGACGGCAGAAGGACAGGCAGAGATGCTTGCCGCTTATGGAATCACAGAGGAGGCAATGGGGGTTCCTGTTTTATCTTCCATGGAGACGGTTCAGGTAGGATGCCTGGAGGACGGGATGCCGGTTTACTGCGACAGGTATGCATATGAGTCGGATGGAATCGTGATTATTAATAAGATCAAACCCCATACCAGCTTTAAGGGGGATTATGAAAGTGGTCTTTTGAAAATGATGGCGATCGGGCTGGCGAAGCATAAAGGGGCTGCACAGGTTCATATGAAGGGGTACGAGAATTTCCATTGGCTTATTCCAAAGATCGGGGAGGTATGTCTGAAAACGGAGCCAATCGTCTTTGGGGTAGGAATTGTTCAGAATGCGTATGACGATATCTGCCATCTGGAGGTGATGGAAAAAGATCAGATTAAAGAGAGGGACAGGGCGCTTCTGCAGATGGCAAAGGGAAGAATGGCCAGATTCAAGTTCAGCCAGACGGATGTTCTTATCATTGACGAGATAGGCAAGAACATCGGAGGCGCAGGCTTTGACCCGAATGTAGTGGCCAGGAGAGACCGGAGGTATCCGGGGGCTCTGATCAGCCAGAATATTTTTGTCAGAGGACTGACCCGGGAGACGCATCACAATGCAAGCGGGATCGGCACCATTGAGGTAACAACCTTGAAATGTGTCAGGGATATTGACTGGGCAGTGACGTGGACGAATATGATGACAGCTAATTTCCTTCCCGGCTGCCGTATTCCCTGCTTTGCCAGGAATGACAGGGAAGCGCTGCGGTGGGCAATCCGTACCTGCACAGGGATTCGCTATGATGATGCAAGGGTGGTTCGGATAAAGGATACGATGCATTTGTATGAAATCGAGGTATCACAGAATCTGGCGCAGGAACTGGAAAAAAGCAAAGAGATTGAAATCCTGTCAGAGCCTTATGATATAGTGTTTGATGAGGAGGGATATATCATTGATTAAAATCGCGAGGAAGGAGCAGAAAAATGGAAGAACAAAAGCAAACAGCAGTTTCTGAACCGCCGAAAAAGAAAAAGATTTTGTCTAAATCCAGGATTATGGTCGGGGAACAGCTGACGCAGCTTTATCAGGACACCATAGCAGCAAAGGAGAGAGGGGAAAAAATCGGCTGGTCAGCATCCATATTTCCGCAGGAGATTGCAGAGGCCATGGGACTTTTCATTGTATATCCGGAGAATCATGCTGCGGGACTGGCAGCACGCCACCAGGCAGAGGAGTATTTAAATTATGCAGAGGGCAGCGGATATAATATGGATGTGTGCTCATATGCAAGAATTAATCTGGCTTATATGGATCTGCTGACGGCACCCGGCAATAATATGCCCAAACCGGATTTTGTATTGTGCTGCAATAACATCTGCAATCAGCTGACCAAATGGTTTGAAAATGTTGCCGGGAAATTTCAGGTTCCCATGTACCTGATTGATACGGTATATAATTATACATCTGAGGCCTCAGAGGAAAAGGTAAGGTATGTCCGTTCCCAGCTGGATGATTACATCAGCAGCCTGGAGGCGCTGACAGGAAAGAAGCTCGATCCCCAAAAGCTGGAGAATGTTATGAGGGTGTCTCTGAGGAATAAGGATCTGTGGAGAAAAGCAAATGAGCTGCTGGCGCATAAACCATCTCCCCTGACAGGCTTTGAACTATTTAATTATATGTCCTGTATGGTCTGCTGCCGTGGAAAGGAAAGCACCACAGCAATTCTTGAACAGCTTATCAGTGAGATTGAGGAAAATATCCGGACAGGTAAAAGCACGTTTCCGGTTGAGGAAAAGTACAGGATTTTCTGGGAGGGAATTGCCTGCTGGCCTTATCTGGGGCATACGCTCAAGACACTCAGGAATTATGGAGTCAATCTGGTGGCGACAGGCTATGTGAATGCATGGGGGCTGGAGTATGAGGTAAATGATATGGATGGCCTGGCACGGGCATATATTGATTTGCCGAATAATAATAACAATCTGGATACTATTGTCTCCAGGCGGATTGAGGCGGTAAAGCAATTTCAGTGTGACGGCGTGCTTTATCATGTAAACAGAAGCTGTAAGGTTATGGATTGCCAGCAATATGAGCTGCAGCGCCGTGTACAGGAGGCCACAGGAGTTCCTTTTGCGTCCTTTGACGGGGATCAGGCTGACTTCAGAGCTTATAGCGAGGCTCAGTACGAGACGCGGATACAGGGACTGGTGGAACTGATGGAGGAGAGGAAACGAACGCAGAAGGAGGAAGCCGATGGGAAGACTGAGTGAGTTGCTGAAACAGCTGACAGACATATCCCAAACGCCGGACATTCAGCTGAAAAAATATTTGGGACAGGGAAAAAAGGTTATTGGCTGTTTCCCTCCATATGTACCAGAGGAGCTGGCGGCAGCAGCAGGCATGGTTCCCATGGGGATCTGGGGATCCGGGCTTGAACCGGTGCGGGCAAAGGCATATCTTCCGTCATTTTGCTGCCCGATTATGCATTCCAGCCTTGAGATGGGATTAGATGGTACGGTAAAGGGACTTTCGGCTGTCATGATTCCGGCTCTCTGTGATGCGCTGCGCTGTATTACTCAGAACTGGAAGGTGGGAGTGAAGGAGATTCCGGTGATTCCTGTTACTTATCCTCAGAACAGGAAAAAGGCAGGGCTTGAATTTCTGGAAAGCGAGTATCATCTTATCCTGAAAAAGCTGGAAGAAATTGCAGGAAGAGAGGTGGAAAAGACGGCGCTTGAAGAAACCTTGGATCTTTATAATCGCCACAGCAAGGTTATGATGGATTTTGCAGAGACTGCGAATCAGCATCTGGATATTATCACACCCTTTGTACGTCATGCCGTAATGAAGAGTGCATGGTTTATGGAAAAGGCAGAGCATCTGGAGCTTGTAAAAGAGGTAACGGAGGAACTGAGGAAGAGGGATCCGATCGTCTGGAAAGGAAAGAAGGTTGTATTGACAGGAATCCTTGCAGAACCAGCAGAATTACTTGCAATTCTGGAGGAATGCCATATAGCTGTAGTCGGAGACGATCTGGCTCAGGAGAGCCGCCAGTACCGTACGCCGATTCCTGACGGCAGAGACGGGATAGAGCGTCTGGCAGAGCAGTGGGGGCAGAGAAACTGTTCCCTGATTCATGATACCGGAAAGCGCCGTATCATTCAGATGCGTGAGGCGGCAGAAAACACAGGAGCGACAGGGGTGATTGTTTGCATGATGAAATTCTGTGATCCGGAGGAATATGATGCTCCATTGATCGGAAAACTAATGGGAAATTCTGATATCTCCGTACTGAATCTGGAGATTGATCAGCAGGCAGGCAGCATGGAACAATTAAGGACAAGAATTGAGACATTTGCGGAAATGATATGAGAAAAAGTAACAGCTCAGGGCTATCCGGGCTATTATCAAAAAAGATACCAGGAGGTAGGAATCTATGAAGAAGAGAAGTTTTGCATCCGTAGCAGCAGTAATGACAGCGGCAGCGATAGGGGTAACAGCCTGTGGAGGAGGGGCATCACAGCCGACAACCGCAGCGCCGACTGCAGCAGAGGCAAAAGAGCCTGCAGAAGGGAACAAGGAGGAAGCGGAAGCTTCTGGAGGCTCCTGGCAGGTCGGCAACATCGAAGAGGTAAGTTATAAGGTTTCAACCTCGGCAAAGTCCTCTACTTTGGATATTCCGGGATATGGCGCAGGCATTAAATACTTTTGCGAGGAGGTAGAGAAGCGTTCCGGCGGTAAGGTGAAAATGCAGTTGTTTTTAGATGCTCAGCTGGGAGGAAGCGCGGATGAGATGATCGGAGGATGTACTACAGGCGCTTTTGAATTCATTACCCTGAATCAGGGATCCTGGGGGGATTACACGGACGGTTTTATGCCTTTTAATATTCCGTTCCTTTTTGATTCCAAGGAAATTGCGTATGAGTTTATGGACGGAGAACAAGGGAGGATCATCAGGGACAAGATCATTGAGGATACCGGCGTGAGGGTGCTGTGCTTTTATGATATGGGCTACCGTCATCTGACCAATGATAAAAGGACGGTGAAGACAGCGGATGATATCAAGGGACTGAAGGTCCGCACCCAGGCAGATCCTTATCAGATGGCTCCTTTTGAGGCAATGGGGGCATCGGTTACCACTACCGCTTACTCTGAACTGTTCAGCGCCCTTCAGCAGGGATTGGTGGATGCTCAGGAAAATCCGTTAAGCAATATTGTCATTAATAAATACTATGAAGTACAGGATTATATGACTTTGACAGGCCATACCTATTCCCTGACTACGATGGCAGTATCTGAAGACGTCTGGCAATCGATGTCTCCTGACCTGCAGGCATTGATGGAAGAAGTGGCAAGGGATTCGGTTGCTTTGTGTCGCGAGGGGCTTGCCACCTCTGAGGCGGAGGATCTGGAGACTTTGAAAGGCGTTATGGAGGTATATGAGCCGACAGAAGAAGAGAAGGCCACATTTAAAGAAGCATGCCAGCCATGCTGGGAGGATATTAAGGCAAGTATTGGCGAGGAACGGTTCAGTGGAATTATTAATGAAATTGAGCGGATTAAGGCAAGCATAAAGTGAAATGAGGTACAAGATGAATAATGTTTTCTTGAAAAAATTCCTGAATGAGTTCGAGATTTATATGGGAGCGGTAATCTTTGTCATCATGACAATTCTGTTGTTTGTACAGGTGGTTACAAGATACTTTTTCGGACATGCCGTGACCTGGGCGGAAGAAATATCCACAATCATGTTTGTCTGGATGATTTATCTGGGGGTTGCGGCGGCAGTGCTGCGCAGAAAGCATTTGAAAATAGACGCGTTTGTGGAGACATTGCCGTTCAAATATAAAAAAATGTTGCTGATACTTTCAAACGTTATATTTTTGATATTCAGCCTTTATATTATTTTTCCTATGATGGAGGTGGTAAATAATTATGCAGCGAAAAATGCGGCTTCCTCCATACTGAAATTCCCCAAGGCGGTTTCCTATGTGATTATGCCGATTGCATTTCTGCTCACTGCGGTTCGCCTGGTACAGGAGACCATTCGTCTGAGCAAAGAGCAGGAAAAGGAATTAGGTATCTCCAAACCTACGATTGATATCGAAGCGCTGGAAGCGGAGGCAAGAGCTGCGGCAGCACAAAGAGAAGGGGGGAAGTAAAACATGTCATATATGATTTTCTTTGGTACGATGTTAATTATGCTGCTGATTGGCGTTCCGATAGGCATTGCACTGGCCGGATCCATGGTTTGTCTTTTGCTCTATGAGCCGGTTACTACTATGACATTTATTACACAGGCCATGTACACAGGCGTGGGAAATTTCACTTTACTGGCACTGCCGTTTTTCATGATTGCCGGAAGCATCATGGATACCGGGGGTATTTCCAAACGTCTTGTCGCGGTAGCCAATGTGATTATGGGAAATATGACCGGAGGATTGGGCATGGTTACGATTCTTGCTTGTATGTTCTTTGGGGCGATATCCGGTTCTGCTCCGGCAACCGTGTCTGCAATCGGCGGAATAATGATTCCGCAAATGATACGGGCAGGGTACGATAAATATTATGCGACAGGACTTTGTGCGGTCGCAGGAGGGCTGGGAGTGATCGTGCCGCCGAGTTATCCTCTGGTCGTATTCGGAGTTACGAATAACTGTTCCATCAGTGATCTGTTTCTGGCCGGGTGGGGGCCTGCAATATTGGTAGGAGTTTTTCTGATGCTTGTAAATTATGCATACTCCAAAAAACACCATTATCTGGGAACCGGAGAGAAGTTCAGTATGAAGCGCTTTGCCAGAGAATTATGGGATGCAAAGCTGGCGTTTTTTATGCCGGTTATTATTCTGGGAGGGATCTACAGCGGTGCGTTCACTGCGACGGAGGCTGCGGTGGTGGCAGTTGTGTATGGCATTATCGTAGGAAAATTTGTGTACAGGGAATTGAGCTTTCGTGCACTTTGGAAAATGTACAAGGATAATATCCCGATCCTGGGCGGTATGATGTTTGTATTTGCTCCGGCAGCAGGTCTGGGAGCCGTATTTGCCATGATGGGAGTTACAAAAGCGATTCAGGCAGGCTTCCTGGCAGTGTCAAGCAATTTCTTTGTTATTATGCTGTTGATTTTTATTTTGCTGTTTTTTGTGGGAATGTTTGTACAGACTACGCCGGCCATTGTTATTTTCAGCCCGATTTTACTTCCGATCGTGGCGGCATTTGGCATGGATCCCATTCAATTCGGTCTGGTCATGACACTTTCGCTGGCTATTGCGTTTGTGACGCCACCGGTTGCGGCAAACCTGTTTGTGGCCACTTCGATGACAGGGCTGGGAATGATTCCGATTGTAAAGCGGGCCTTGCCTTTTATTGCCACATTGTTTCTGGCAATGGTTATTGTCGGATTTGTACCAGGTGTCAGTATGGGACTTTTAGATTTACTCAGATAAAAAGTATAGGATGGAGAATATATGAAGATTACCAGTGTTGATATTTTTGAATGTAATACCCCGAATCCATTGTTAGATCCCTTATTTGTCCGCGTGAATACCGATGCGGGAATCTCTGGTTTCGGAGAGATCGGGCTTGCATATGGCAAAAGCAAATACGGGGGTCTGGGACAAGCCAGGGATCTGGCTCAGCTCATGATTGGGTGGGATCCCATGAACAATGAAGGAATCTGGGAGATGTTTAAGAGAAATACCTTCTGGGGACAGGGCGGACAATGTGGAGGAATCGTGTTTTCTGCAGCTGTCAGCGCATTGGATATTGCAGTATGGGATATTAAAGGGAAAGTTCTGGGTGTTCCCTGCTATCAGCTGCTTGGAGGGAAAACGAATGAGAGGATCCGTGCATATGCAAGCCAGCTGCAATTTGACTGGGATGAGGTTCACAGAAACATTTCCGACCCGAAGGATTACGCGGAAGCTGTAAAAAAAGCCATGGCTCAGGGATATACGGCGGTTAAGGTAGATCCGGTTTGTGTAAAACCGGACGGTGTGTACGCCAGAGAGCCTAAGCCGGATCCAAATTGGAGGACAAAGGGCGCTTTGTCAGGAGAAGTGATAAATCTGGCATATGAACGCGTAAAGGCTATGCGCGAGGCAGGCGGCCCCAACCTGGATATTATCCTGGAGCTTCATGCATTTACAGATACCAGTACGGCTATTCTGCTGGGCCAGAAGCTGGAAGAGCTGGATATTTACTATATGGAAGAACCTACGGATCCTACCAATGCCGAGTGTATGCGAGAGATTCGGGAAAAGGTAAACATACCGGTTGCCTCCGGAGAACGGATTAGCAGCCGCTGGGGTTTCCGGGAATTCCTGGAAAAACGTGCGCTCCAGGTGATTCAGCCAGATCTCTGCGTGGCCGGAGGATTTACCGAGGTTAAAAAAATATGCGACATGGCCAATGTATATGATGCAGGTGTCCAGATTCATGTGTGCGGAGGCCCGATTGCTACAGCAGCTACCCTGCAGTTGGAAGCAGCGATTCCTAATTTCCTGATCCATGAGCTTCACGAAGGGGCATTAAAAAAAGAGATTCGTGAATTGTGCAAATATGACCATATGCCTGAGGAGGGAAGCTACATAGTGCCGGATCTGCCGGGTATCGGGAATGAGCTGACGGAAAAAGCAATGCGGGAAGCCGTGAGCATGACAATAAAATAAAAGAGGGGGAGCAGGCAAAATCACCTGCTCCCCTCCAGCCATAATTGATTGAGTTCTTTTCGTTTTTCCAGGAATACGGAATTGTCCCTGCTGGGGTGGATGCGGTTAGTCAGCAGAAGCATGGCTTCCGAGCGGTTATAGTCTAGCAGCAGGGAGGTTCCGGTAAAGCCGGTATGGTAAAGCGTTTCGCTTCCGTATTCTTTGCTCCAGCCATAGGTGCGGCCAAACTGTTCGGTTTCCCGGATCAGCCGGAAGGTTTTTTTAGAAAACAATCGTTCGGATTCTGCCAGGTACGCCTGGGCAAAGCAGACCAGATCCTCCAGGGTGGAGAATAAGCCCGCACTGCCGCTCTGTCCCAGGAGCCAGGCTTTGGAGTCGTGGATTTCCCCGCAGATCAGTCCCCGGTTTTTAGTCAGCTCCGTCGGCAGGCAGAAGGACGCCAGCTCCGGAACCGGAAAAGAGGTGTGCGTCATATTCAGCGGAGCAAATACGTGGCGCCGGAGGCTTTCTCCCAGTTGTTCCGGTTCGTTCAGACCGGCGCCTTTCTGAAGGATCAGTCCCAGGAGAATGTAACCGACATCCGAATAGATCATTTGCTCTCCCGGCTTTGCCACGGGCGCTGTGTTATAGAGACGATCATAAAAGTTATATCTGGTCAGATGGTATTTGTACGGTATCTCAGCCGGGAGCCCGCTGGTGTGAAGGAGAAGCTGGCCTATGGTGGCAGCATTCCCTGAATATCGGGGAAGCAGCCGGGATACCGGCAAGTTGAGGGACAGCTCGCCGGATTCCGCCAGCTGCAGGACGCGGCTGGCAGTGCCGACTACTTTACTGAGAGATGCAAGATCGTAATACAGTCCGCTTTTAACAGGGCGGCTGTCATAGGGGGCAATGCTGCCCATCATGCCATGGTAGAGGAGTTCTGCTCTCTTTGGTCTGACGAATGCCAGAGAAAAACCGCAGATTACACGGTTCTGCACCATGGTTTCCAGTTCCTGTCGGATCCTGAGTTCTGTTTTGTCCCGGTTCATGCGTTCCTGTCCTCTGCTGCTTCGGCCGCCTCCTGAAGGTTGCCGCTGCTCTTTTTAGGGCTTTCGACAGCCTCACGAACGATGTCGCTGTTAATATTAAGGCTTTCGACAGCCTCCCCAACGATGACTCAGTTTCTATTAATGCATTAGACAGCCTCACGAAATATGCATCATGAATTCTCAAGT
>ERZ779622.1290-NODE-1290-length-10523-cov-3.599733_pt1 | contig 10523 bp, 8 predicted proteins | sample MGYA00514188_ERZ779622 | MGnify/ENA primary metagenome ERZ779622 (study PRJEB29562, sample SAMEA4376702) | mouse gut metagenome | isolation source: Cecum | study: EMG produced TPA metagenomics assembly of the A DSS colitis mouse model was used to assess the...
TGTCACCAGTTCCCCTTCCATATCAATTATCCGCATGGCAATACCGTTCGTCTCTATAATATTGACCACTGCCGGCACCGGAACCGGCAAGATCCCGTGCTGACACCGGACACTGCCCCGCCCTTCACATACATACGGAACAATGACATCTGTAATATCCAGATTGTCAAGACAGACTGCGGCAGCGATAATGTCCACTATGGAATCCACAGCCCCGACTTCATGAAAATGTACCTGATCCATCGGTACGCCATGGGCCTTTGATTCGGCCTCTGCCAGTATGCGGAAAATCTTTCCTGCCGTTTCTTTTGCCCTGCTGCTGATTGCCGCCTGGCCGATAATCTCCAGGATTTCAGGCAGTCCCCTGTGTTCATGATGCCCATGTCCGCCGTGTGAATGTTCCCCGCTATGTGTATGCGTATGTATCTTATCGCTCTCATGATGATGCCTTTCTTCATGGGAATGCCCTTCCTGTCCATTGCCATGCCCGAACCGATATTCCATATCATGGTCATGATTTTCATGCGCTCCGTCCAATATCACATTAAAATCGCAGACATCCAGCCCTGCTTTCTTCACCCTGCTAACCTCCGCCCTGAACCCGCTCACCGGCAGGCTGTCCAGGGCGTGAGCCAATACCTCCCTGTCAGCCCCAAGATCCAACAGAGAAGCAACCACCATATCACCGCTAATCCCTGAGGCACATTCCAGATATAATACCTGTCCCATTTCTCAGTCTCCTTCCTTCCCACACCTTTTTTCTGTCCGGATATCCCTCTCCCCCAGCCGGTTGATCTGCGTTGCAATATATCCGGCGCCAAAACCATTATCTATATTCACGACTGCAATTCCGTTGGCACAGGAATTAATCATTGTAAGCAAGGCAGAAAGCCCATGCATGCTGGCGCCATACCCTACCGAAGTAGGGACCGCAATGACCGGCCTGCTGACCAGGCCGCCGATCACACTGGCAAGCGCCCCTTCCACTCCTGCTACTGCAACTACACAGTTCGCCTCCTGTATTACTTCCATTTTCGCCAACAGCCTGTGCAGCCCGCTGACACCCACGTCGTAAATCCGCACCACATTGCTGCCAAAAAATTCACCCGTCTGCGCCGCCTCTACCGCCACCGGAATATCCGCAGTCCCGGCGGTACAAACGGCAATTTTACCGTGCCGCCTCTTCCCCGCCCGCTCTGCTTTCAGAATATGTGAAACCTCATCATAAGTTACCTCCGGCACAGCCTCCTTTACCGCCTCATATTGACGGCTGTCCGCCCTGGTTCCGAAAACCTCCCCGTTCTCCTCCCATAACTTCTGATATATGGAAACCAGATACTTATCAGCTTTACCGCTGCAAAATACTACCTCCGGGAAACCGGAACGTATCTCCCGATGGGAATCCAGTTTGGCATACCCCATCTCTTCAAAGGGCTGCTTCCTGAAATACCTCTCCGCCTCCTCTACCGAAATCCCTCCCGATTTTACCTGCTCCAGAATTTCTCTTGCTTCCACTTCCGATTCTCCTTTCGCAAACTGCGGCTATTCCCCCGCGGCAACAGCAGCTCTCTCCGCTTTTACAGATCATAATACATCTTAAACTCCGCCGGATTCGGAATCTGCTCCAGCTTCTTCAATTCCCCTCGTTTACGCGCCACCCACACATCAATCAGCCTCTGCGGGAACACACCGCCCTTCAGCAGATAATCATGATCCGCTTCCAGCGCATCCAAAGCCTCGCCCAATGATTTTGGAAGCCCCTTTATCATCTTCTGCTCCTCCTCCGACAAAGTATACAGATTGAAGTCATAAGGTCCCCAGCCATTTGCCGCCGGATCAATCTGATTCTCAATCCCGTCCAGCCCTGCCATCAAAATCGCAGCATATGCATAATAGGGATTTGCTGTCGCATCCGGGTTGCGCAGCTCAAAACGTTTGGCCTGCGGTGATTTTGCATAGGCCGGGATACGGATTACCGCACTGCGGTTGGAAGTCGCATACCCAACCGTTACCGGCGCTTCAAAACCCGGCACCAGCCGTTTAAAGGAATTGGTAGACGGATTGGTAAACGCACACAAAGACGCAATATGCTTCAACAGGCCGCCCATAAAATAATGTGCGGTCCGGCTCAGCCCGGAATAACCGTTCTCATCATAAAACAGCGGCTTGCCGTCTTTCATAAGCAGCATATGCACATGCATGCCGCTCCCCGCTTCCTGATAGATAGGCTTGGGCAGGAAAGTCGCCGTTTTCCCCTCCTGCGCTGCCATATTCTTAATGATATATTTGATAATCATGGTATTGTCCGCCATAGCAGGCATATCCGCCAGTTCCACTTCTATCTCCATCTGCCCGGGGCCGCCTACCTCATGATGATGATATTTCACTTTTATACCCCAGTCTTCCATCATCATACACATCCTGCTGCGCAGATCATACCCCACATCCTGGGGGGCCGCCACATGATACCCTCCCTTGTAAGGCACCTCATATCCATTATTTCCGGCAACATCCAGCCTGCAATTCCAGTCCGCCTGCCTGGTATCAATGCGGTAGCCGCACTGTCTGGGTGTCACTTCAAAACGCGCACTGTCAAATAGATAGAATTCGAATTCCGGTCCGATTACCATTCTGTCCGCAATACCGCTCTCCTTCATATATTCCACCGCCCGAAGGCTTACATTCTTCGGATACTGGTCAAAGGGCTGATTTTCTCCCTTGCCAATAATACACACATTACCGCACATCGTTAACGTGGGAACCTGCGCAAAGGGATCCACATACATGGTGTCAGGATCCGGCAAAAATACCATATCGCTTTTCTCAACCGGAGCATACCCATAGTTCGACCCGTCAAAACCGATTCCATAGACGAAGACGTTCTCATTAAACCGCTCCACCGGTATGGTAATGTGACGCCACCGCCCGTCAATATCCGTCATCTTGAAATCGATCATGCGAATCTGCTTTTCTTCGCAAATCTTCCTGATTTCTTCGCTTCTGTTCATATCCTCTCCCTTTCTTTTTTACATAACTGTTTTATAACTTACGAAAGCCGTCAGCTCCACCCGGCGGTTTCCTTAAAAGTATATCACTATCTATCACGAATCGCATTAGTTTTCTTTCAGAACATCCGCAATTTGTCCTGGATGCACATCACCTTACATTGTTTTTGGCAGCAAGCAATTCCATACTTTAAAACGGTATGCATACCATCCTCATAAAGCTGCTCCGTATATCTTTCTCTGTCAATCAGTTCAAGGGCTTCTATGCATAAGCTATCCATATCGAAATCATAGGCTGTCATTGGTTTTAAGAGCCTGTTCAAACAGATTACGCATCAGCATAACCATTCGTTCATAATAACCTCTTTCATTTGCTTTGGCCAGCGGTACATCATCCTCGTCAATCAACAAAAGAACCCTTTTCCCATAGTGCTTTTGCAGCAATACGGAAAGTGTTTTTAAGCTTTCCATTAAAACAGCGTCCGGCATCAAAAAACCTTCCTGATTGGTTTCATCTACAACAGTCAGCTGACCATACAACTTTTTTTCCCACTCCGTCAGCTTCTCGCTTTCTCTTAAAAACTGAAACCTCATAGCCTCCATCCCAATCACGGATGCCATCATTGAACGGGCGGTGAAATAATCCTCGCCTTTTACCCCTTTTAAGGTTATCGATATCACAGGAAATTGCCCCATATATTTTTGACAGATTTCTCTTTCATTCTCAATTTTCAACCCCTTAAAAAGCTCTCTCCGGCAGCCAATCTCAAAAAAAGCCTTCAGCATGCTCATATTCAAAGTTTTTCCGAAACGCCTGGGACGGGTAAACAGATTTACCTCTCCCCAATTATCCAACAGTTCTTTAATTATCATTGATTTATCAATATAATAAAAGTTTTCGGTACGAATTTTTTCAAAGTTTTCTATTCCAATTGGGAGCTTCTTTCCCCTGCTGCTTTTTACCAAACTGTTACCTTCTCTTTCTTCCGGAATTTTTACACATTTCTGATGCTTATTCCCATTCATTATCTCCATCCGGATACCGCTTACTATTTCCTTTGCCTTTTACTAACCCGTCTCATTCTAATTCTGCGCCTGCCATATTTTTACTCTTTATTTTTTATTATAGAGTAAAGTCTTTGAAATTACAAATTTGAAAATTGCAAAACTTCTAAAGGCTCCTTTTAAAATATGTGATTGTGTAAGAGTGCCTGTTGAGGGTATAATGAATACAAGAATTGATTATAGAAGTTTATGGGGGCGCGATGGGAAATTATTTAAATCCCGGCAACAGCGGGTTTGCCGGAATACGGAATGATATTTATGTTGACAAGTCAGGCCTGATTGGACTGATCAATCAGACGATTGACACACCGAGGCGAATGACCTGTGTCAGCAGGCCCCGCCGTTTCGGGAAATCATTTGCGGCCCAGATGTTGTGCGCCTATTATGACAAGACATGTGACTCAGCCGGGCTTTTTGATGGTTTGGAGATTGCCGGTGATGCACAGTTTCGGGATTATCTAAACCGATACGACGTGATATATCTGGATATGACAGGAGTAATTGGAGAAACATCCATTGAGGATATCATACCATATATCCAAAGGAATGTGACGCAGGAGCTTAAGGAGCAGTATCCGGAGCTTAAGGCAGCCGAAGGATTTACGGCGACGTTAGCCAATGCAACGGCGGCCGCGGGTAATAAATTTATTATGATTATCGATGAGTGGGATGCGCCAATCAGAGAGGCAAAGGACTGCCCTGACCTACAGAGAAAATATCTGGAGTTTCTACGCGCTTTGTTTAAGAACAGCGGGATGACGAGTAAAATATTCGCGGCGGCGTACATGACCGGTATTCTGCCCATTAAAAAAGATGGTTCCCAGTCAGCAATATCAGATTTTCAGGAGTATTCCATGCTCAAGCCTAGGCAGTTTGCGGAATATGTAGGGTTCACGGAAGAGGAAGTCAGCAAGCTGTGCCGTGACTATGGATGTGACTTTAAGAAAATGAAACTGTGGTACGATGGATACTCTTTCCGGGATCTGGCGGCCGTTTATAATCCCAATTCGGTTATGAAAGCAATCCACAATGACGATTTTGATTCCTACTGGACACAGACGTCTGCCGCGGAGAGCCTTATGGGATATATCAGCCTTGATTTTGACGGACTTAGCAGGACGGTAGCGGGGCTGATTGGCGGAGCAGAAACAAAAGTGGATACAAAAGGGTTTGCCAATGATTTGGTGACTTTTCGGGACAGGAACGATGTGCTGACTCTGCTGATCCACCTGGGATATCTGGTCTATGATGAAGAAACACAGAACGTACATATTCCCAATGAAGAAATTCGTCTGGAATTTGCAAGGGCAATACGACAGGTAAAGCGGGATGAAACCATTCGGCGAGTGCGGGAAAGCGAACAGCTCATCATGGATACCGTGCATCAAAACGAAGAAGCGGTAGCCAGACAGATAGAAAAGATTCATGAGGAAGAATCCCCGCTGTATTACAACAATGAACAGGCGCTGCGCAGCGTGATTAAACGGGCCTACTTCAGTTATGGAGATGAATATATCATGTTTGAGGAGCTGCCGGCAGGGGCTGGGTATGCGGATATTGTGTATCTGCCAAAGAGGGATTCCGTGCTGCCGGTACTAATCGTTGAATTGAAGTGGAGCCAGTCGGGAGAAAGCGCCCTGGAGCAAATCAGGGACAGACGGTATCCGGCGGCATTTAAAAGTTATGGAAGTGATATCCTGTTGGTGGGAATCAGCTACGACAGAGAAGCCGCGGCAGGAAAAAGAAAACATTGGTGCAGGATAGAGAAATACAGGGAACTGCCATCAGACTGATTGACAAAAAGACGGAGGAATAACAGATGGGAAGATTAAAGGAACTTCGGAAATATGTGGAGCACGAATTAAATAAGATGGAAGATATTGACAGACAAAACAGCGCAATCGCACACCTTTACGGCGTATCTTTAGCAGCTACAATGATTGCAAAGAAACGTGGGCTTGATCCGGAGCTTTCCTCAATGGCGGCAATGCTCCATGATCTGCATGCATATAAGACCGGTTCTTATGATGACCACGCACACAAGGGGGCGGAGCTTGCAGGGAATATTCTCAGAGAACTGAAGCTGACGGACGAGGCCGAGACGAATATCATCTGCTCTGTGATATACCATCACGATGACAAGCTTACAATAGATAGTCCAATGGATGAAGTTTTGAAAGATGCGGATGTAATCCACCACTGCATGAACGATTTATCGAAACCTGTAAAAGAAAAGGAACAGGCACGTTTTGATAAGCTGTGCGCCGAGTTTGGGATGTGAGAGGATGTGAAACCGTGCAACATAATATTTGAAAATATAGCAGGATACATTATTGAAACAGGCAATTTGATCTTATCTATGAAAAGATGAGACTTTTTGTAAATGTGTGGAATATTATGGATAGAATCATACGCTTAAAGATATGCCAGTCCGCACATCTCATAAGTAATTTTATAGTCGAGTAGACTTGCCCCGTGAGGGGCAAGTCTACTCGACCTAAAAGTCCCTATTTTAAAAACCAATTCTATAAGAAATTTTTTGTCAACTGCTTCTCATATATGAATAAAGACATATTATTGCATAGAAAATGATTATTAATCCCAAATAAGAAGTTATATATCTTATATTTTTTTAAATTCTATTAAGTCCTTAATAACTTCACCCGCCATAATAAGCCCTGCCACAGAAGGAACAAAGGCATTACTCCCAGGTATCTGCCGACGTTTTATACTCCTTCCGCCCTGTTCACAGGCATTCTCATCTTCACAATTATTCACAGCCATATCTCCCGTTGGCGTAAGAGCCGGTTCCCTGGAATAAACCACCTTTAAGCTGTCTATCCCCCTCTTTTTCAACTCTCGCCTCATCACCTTCGCTAAAGGGCACACACTTGTCTTATAAATATCTGTCACTTCAAAGGCGGTCGGATCCACTTTATTCCCCGCCCCCATAGAACTGATAATAGGCGTTCCCGCCTTCTTCGCCTGCAGGGCAAGCTCCAGTTTTCCGGCAACCGTATCTATAGCGTCCACAACATAATCATACTGTGTAAAGTCAAACTGTAAAGCCGTCTCCGGAAGGTAAAAAGTTTTATATTTGTTAATAACCACTTCCGGGTTAATCTCCTTCATACGCTGGCAGGCTGCATCCACTTTATACTGCCCTATGGTGCTTATTGTGGCAATAAACTGTCTGTTTAAGTTAGACAGACACACCCTGTCGTCATCCACAATATCAATAACCCCTACGCCGCTTCGCACCAATGCCTCTAATGTATAGCTCCCCACGCCCCCAAGGCCGAAGACCGCCACTCTTGCACATGCAAGCTTTTCCATCGCCTTAGCGCCAAAAAGCAATTCCGTCCGTGAAAATTGTTCTCCCATTCCCATACCCTCCGCATACTGCAAGCTTTACTTGCGGCATTGCACCAATAGAAAGTTTAGAAGTTTATTACTGTATAAAAGCCTTAAACCAACAACATGCGGCAGATTTCTCTACCGCATGCCAATTCTTCCACACGCACAATTCTGCTATATGCAACAAACATTGCCATCAGCAAAATATCCGTATTGTTACATTTCCGTCCTAAGACCGCCAGCACATTTATCGGGCTTGCTGCTTACGGAAGCCAACAACCCCGCTGCAAGCAACGGGGTATGAACCCTCGCGGCAGTCGCCAAATGTCTAAGCCAACCAACGGTTGGCTTTAGGCAGCCACTTGGCTCGTTGCTCGCGGAAATTAAAGTGATTTCTCAACTGCTTTCTTGGGCAATACCACTTTATCCAAATGCCAGATATCATCCACATATTCCTGAATGGTTCTGTCGGAAGTGAATTTACCACTGCAGGCAACATTCAAAATAGCGCTTCTTGCCCATCCTTTTTCATCACGATACGCCTTCTCTACCTTTCTCTGAGCTTCCGCATAAGCTTTAAAGTCTTTCAAGATAAAATACATATCCGCCTTGTTTGTGCTTTTGGTATTGAGAAGAGAGTTATATAGGGTTCTGAACCTGTCAGGATCATTAGGTGCAAAAGTACCGTTAATTAACTGCATCAAAACTTTCCTTACATCAGGGTCATTGTTGAAAATTTCCGTAGGTTCATACCCTCCGTTGTTTTCGTAATTGATAACCTCGTCTGAGGAAAGTCCGAAGATAAAGGCATTTTCTTCGCCTACTTCCTCCACAATTTCCACGTTTGCGCCATCCATGGTTCCGATGGTCAGAGCGCCGTTTAACATAAATTTCATATTCCCGGTGCCGGAAGCTTCTTTACTTGCCGTGGAAATCTGTTCTGACACATCCGCCGCCGCAAAAATAAGCTCCGCATTGGATACCCTGTAGTTTTCAATAAATACTACTTTGATTCTTCCGTTGATTGCCGGATCGTTGTTTACCACATCCGCCACGGAGTTGATCAGCTTAATGGTCATCTTGGCATTGTAGTAACCTGCTGCCGCTTTGGCGCCAAAGATAAAGGTTCTCGGGAAGAATTCCATCTCCGGATTATCCTTAAGCTGGTTGTACAGATACATAACATGCAGAATATTGAGCAATTGGCGCTTATATTCATGCAATCTCTTAACCTGCACGTCAAAGATAGAACGGGGATCCACCTCGATGCCGTTATGATCCAAAATATACTGCGCCAGACGTACCTTATTCTGATACTTAATATTCATAAACTCCTGCTGGCACTTTTCATCATCCGCATAAATTTTCAGCTTGCTGATCTTGGGAAGGTCGGTAATCCAGTCGCTTCCCACATGGGCGGTTACCCAGTCTGCCAGAAGCGGATTTCCGTGAAGCAGGAAACGTCTCTGGGTAATACCGTTGGTCTTATTGTTGAATTTTTCAGGCATCATCTCATAGAAATCCCTGAGCTCCTGTTTCTTTAAGATTTCCGTGTGAAGCCTTGCCACACCGTTTACGGAAAAGCCTGCCGCAATTGCAAGATGGGCCATCTTAACCTGTCCGTCATAAATGATTGCCATCTTACGAATCTTTTCCTGATTTCCGGGATACATTTCCTGTATTTTAATGATAAATCTCCGGTTAATTTCTTCAATGATCTGATAAATTCTGGGAAGCAGCCTTGAGAACAACTCAATAGGCCATTTCTCCAAAGCTTCCGCCATAATCGTATGATTGGTATATGCACATGTTTTCGTGGTAACGTTCCATGCTTCATCCCATGTAAGATAGTATTCATCCATGAGAATTCTCATAAGCTCCGCCACCGCCACGGTAGGATGGGTATCGTTGAGCTGGAAGGTAACTTTCTCATAGAACTTTCTTACATCATCGTGTTTCCTCATGTATTTGGCAATCGCCTCCTGCACGGAAGCGGAGATAAAGAAGTACTGCTGTTTCAAACGCAGCCCCTTGCCTGCATAGTGATTATCGTTGGGGTAAAGCACTTCAACAATATTCTTTGCCAGATTTGCCTGTTCCACCGCCTTTTGATAATCTCCCTTGTCAAAGGAATCCAGCTGGAAGCACTCAATTGCCTCCGCATCCCAGATACGAAGCGTATTTACAATACCGTTGCCATAGCCCACAATCGGAAGATCATAAGGAATTGCCCTTACGCTCTGGTAGCCTTCCTGTACAAAATTACTTCTCCCATTTTCGTCAATACGCACGTTTACATAACCGCCAAATTTAACCTCTTTGGCATACTCAGGTCTCCTGAGCTCAAAAGGATTTCCATCCACCAGCCAGTTATCCGGCACTTCTATCTGATAACCGTCCCTGATTTCCTGCTTAAACATACCATAGCGGTACCGGATACCGCAGCCGTAAGCCGCATATCCCAAAGTAGAAAGGGAATCCAGGAAACAGGAAGCAAGACGTCCCAGGCCTCCGTTGCCAAGGGCCGGATCCGGCTCCTGATCCTCAATAACATTCAGGTCAAGCCCCAGTTCGTCAAGAGCCTCTTTCACCGGCTTATAAGCCTGCAGATTGATAATGTTATTGCCGAGGGCACGTCCCATCAAAAATTCCATAGACAGATAGTACACTGTCTTGGGATCCTGCTTATCATATTCCTTATGGGTAATCAACCAGTTGTCAATTACCACATCCTTAATTGCATAGCCCACAGCCTGAAAAATCTGCTGCTGAGTAGCTTCCTCCAGAGTTTTTCTATACAGGGTCTTTACATTATAGAGTACGCTTCTTTTAAACAATTCCTTGTCAAAAGTATTTGGTGTCGTTGCACCCTTTTTTTTCATCATCTTTCTCTCCTCCACTTTATCCTGATTCAGTCAATGTTGAAAAACAACAGCCAGCGCGCTCGGCGAACTGTCTTATGCCAAACAAAAATATCTCCATCATTATACTACAAATACCGCCAAATCTCAAGTTTTACCATTTTTTTCGAAATTTTCCAAGTAACTATTCAGCCTTCGGCTTCATAGTTACTGAATCCGGCCATTGGAAGTTCGT
>ERZ779622.1291-NODE-1291-length-10518-cov-4.104941_pt1 | contig 10518 bp, 6 predicted proteins | sample MGYA00514188_ERZ779622 | MGnify/ENA primary metagenome ERZ779622 (study PRJEB29562, sample SAMEA4376702) | mouse gut metagenome | isolation source: Cecum | study: EMG produced TPA metagenomics assembly of the A DSS colitis mouse model was used to assess the...
ATTCAAAACAGATTTAAATTTTCCCGCATTTGAATACCCCTCCGTATCTTCCAACACAGAGGAAGAACGGATGATCAATAATCTGCTCCGGGCAAATTCCATAATTTTTATTATTTCATCTGTGCGGTTTTCAAAGAAATTACTGCTTCTGACAATATAAACAGGCAAAATATTCAATGATGATATATTCTTTTTTAAATATTGCAGCATTTCCGCCTTCGTATAACCCATACTGTATAACCTCAGTTTTTTCTGTTTCTTTTCCGTTCAGCAGCCTTTATCCTTTTCAAACGGAAATCCCACTTCGTAATCCTCATCTCGTCCCAATATATTATAAAAATTTGTATCGCATAAAATTCCGTTTTTTTCAAAAGCATCATAGATATCTAAAATATCCATCCCTGTGGGGTACACTTTTGCTTCCTGCCGGAGACGCTTCAGTATATCATAAGATGATAGCAGAATTGCTTTTATCCCGGCATCTTTCAAGCTTTTCATCTGTTCAGGGCCAATCACCGGCAGCCCCAGTTTCCCACACTGGCATTTATCGCTCCTGTCAATAAACCCCCATATCTTTCTCTTATTCTCCTTCGAAAGAATATGGTAAAGCACCAGTGAGTGGTATCCCCCCACTCTCACTGCCACACTGCTCTCTCCAAAATTTCCCAGCATTTTATTTATAATTTCAACACATTTTTCCACATCACCGCTTCTTTTCTTTAAATTATCATACAGGCGGTATAAATATCCTGAATATTTAAACTTATCTGCAGTCTGCATATTTTTCGGATATTCCCCTGAAAGCTCTCTGTATTTTTCAAGAAACTGTGGTTCATACACGTCACAGTCATAAAACAACAACGGATCGCATAATGGCATATCATCTCGTCTGAAAAGCTGTTCCTTTCCGAGTGTATTTCGCAGGTATACATATTCTTTATCTATAATTCCCTTACAGCCAAAATCGCGTTCCTCCAATACCTTTCGTCGTTTAAGGATACTCTCTGCTTCACTTTTAGCATACCTGTCAAGATTTCCTATCTCCACATATTCCCTTGTCAGTTTCTCTTCTGTTATGCATCCTTCTGCGACAATCTGCTCCAACACCTTATGAAAATCCAGAAGGGAAAACATGCCTTTTATTTTCCGAGGATGTAATTTTTTCTGGTAAATATTGAAAAGCACATGAAATTTCTGCCCTCCTGCTTTTCCATGGTCTGACATATAAATCCGAAGAGGTTCTCCGCCCAAAAACTTATCATAAAAAGCAAGTTGCCTGTCCAGATCCAGTTCCGCTGTCTGGCATCTTTCCTCCTGACTCACGTTATTGCTGCCATCCATTTTGCTGTTCAAGAACGGGCTGTGCGCTTCCAGGGCATGCACTAAATAAAATGTTTTTTTCTCCTCTAAAAGCATATTAGACAACATGTCCCAAAGCTTCATCGAAACCGCTTCAAAAACGTCCATATAAAATTGTTTCGATCTACAGGAATATGGGAAATAACGACTCAATCCTCCGCTGATAATCTTTATCTCATACCCCTGCTTTTCCAAAAACCTTAAAACCACGCTGTTCTCTTCCGTAAATTTAGAAACGTCATAAACTCCGTCATCTATATCCCTCTTCCCGAGAAATATCGCCCGCGCCGTCGAACTTGTATAGGCAATGTTCGTAAAAGCACTCTCAAATACAACCGACTTATCCTTCATCTCCTTTAGATAGGGCATGCCATTCTCATCCCCGTAAGAAACCGCATCCAGCCAATACAAAATAATATCTTTCTGATTCTGAACTTTCAATCTGTTTTTTATCGAATCAAGCAGCCTCTCGATCTCCTTCCACAGCTCCTCGAATTTTTCGTCCTTTTGGGCCAGCAGGCAGGCATACTCCCTTGCTTCTGCAAAGTTTCTCATGTACAATGCAAGAAACAAGCATTTTTCTAATGCTATATAGCCTGTCTCCTGATCCTTTGCATACTTGTATCTGTTTTTTTGCACATACAATTCACATTGGGAAGCCCCAGTATAACAGTTGCGGGTGTGTGTCACCCTGTTTTTATCAAATAGCGCAATGATATCAGCCTGTCCAAGCGCAAAAAACTCCTTTTGAAAACAAATCCCCTCTTTTTCAAAAATACTGTACAGCCACTGAAAGGATACATTGTGCCGCCAAAACCACCTCTCGGCGTATTCTGCATCATAAAGAGAGATCAGATACACCTCTCCGCAATATTTATTCCATGAGATATCTTCCATAAAATGCAGTTCCAGGTCTTTTCGATCATATGAAACAAATTGAACACCATCATAATCTCCAGCCATATTTTGTATAAAATTAATACCTTTAGGATCATTTCCGACAAATATTGCTCTTCTCTTATTCTCCGTTATCTCATTTATAAGTCTCCGCAATATTTTTTCGGCTCTGCACATATTCCTGTAATGCGGATAATAACGATCAATATTATATTTAAAGATAATACGATTCAGTTCTTCGTTAATATTCATCTGGCAGATTCTCCATCTTTTTATTTTCTGCTCTTTCCACGGTAATAAGTGCCGTGATTTCACCTCTCATGGAACATTCCGCTGTTGTATCCAATAAAACAGTTGATTCCATTTCCCCATATTTTTTCGATAAAACCCCAAAATTCATGGTTGTCACAGCAGATACCTTCCCACCCGCTTTGATCTCATACCTGATATCATATTCCTCTGCACTCGTCTCAAATATACTTTTTGACGCAGTATATCTTGATTTATCCAGAAACTTTGCGGGAAGAATAAAACGCTGGCGCATATTTTGAGGTCTGCTGCATGTCCAACTATCTCTCACTTCGATACATTCCGGTTTTACCGTAATATCCCGGTATACTTTGATCTCTCCTCCATCCAGCTCATATCCTCCGGATATCAGACATGTCTCCTTATTAAGTTCAAACTTATTCACTCCGCCAAAATTGCGCCTGCCCAAATATTCCCGCAGTCCAAGTCCGTCAGCAAATAATGGGAAAATACCGCTGTGGCCCCCACTCGTCCGCAAATATCTGTTTACGGGGTGATACCGATCATAATTATACTGCCCCGAATCCAATGCCAAGTCAAATGTTTGAAATCTGGCCGTAATAGACATATCATCCACATGTGTATGTGCCTGCATGATTCCTTTGCATTTAAACGTAAGATACATCTCTCCCATCTTCACAACACAGATCCCCGCATCCGGATACAGCGCCGAAATATCATTATACTCTTTCAGCACTATCTCAGTTCCATCCCCTATCATCGGAAAACTGCCGTCTTTACGTGCAAAAGAATAAAAAATCTGTTCAGCATTCTCTATTTTTTTCTCAAGTGCACCCACGCCGGATATGTTATATGCATTGCAAAATTTTACTATCGTCCGGTACTGAAGCAAATTGAGCCTGAAATACGACAGACTCCCTTCTATATTAAAGCCATCCTTATAGAATGTAGCATCAAAAAATTTCAAGACCCTTTTCATAGCATGTTTTCTCCATTCTTCCGCTTCGAACAGTGTCCCGAACAGCACTGATAAATGGAGTAATGCCAAGTCTGTAAACAGACCATGATTATTCTCATCATTATAATTCTCGTCATTATGACAATAAACCGCATATTTATATAAAAGATCAATTATTTTAGCATTCAGAGATTTTTCATAATCTATAATGGAGAACGATTTGACAAACATTAACGTCTGAGCGCAGATAATCAAATCATCGTCTTTTGTCGGAGAAAACATTCCCCGTTCGAAATAGTCAAAAAACTGCCCGACAATCTCTAAAAACTTCTCCTTGTGCCTCTCCTCTTTCAATTCACGATACACAGTCAAGAGTGCCGATAAATAGTCCATCGAAAGTAAATATTCTCTATTAACATTTACATCAAAATCAAAAACGGTATCAAATATATTTTCAACAGCCGGTTTATAATAGATATCTCTATGCAGCCAAATCCTGTCATCAAGTAATTTATCCGCTATTTTTATACAGCCATTTAAACTCCCTGTACGTTCTGCAAAATATTCCATCGGGCATATCGTCAAGCTTTCCATACTGCACCATACCTCCAACCATATTTTAACTCCCAATCATTGTGCCGGCTTTAAAATATCATAGTAATCCCTGTTCTCCAAAAATCCGGCATTTCTCAACGCCTCACGAATCTCCGGAAAGATCGGTTGCGCACATACAAACACATAATGCTTTTGAGGTGAAAGTTCCACTTCCTCATAAGTAAATACGGGTCTGTTTCTCCAGCTCCTGTTATATCGGGCATCCCGCGAGATATAAAACTTTACTTTCAGCATGGTAAAAATATCTAATGTTTCCACAATTTCGCTCTCCACCCAGCCTTTACCCCAGACGACAATCTCTCTCTCATCTGCCTCTTTCTGTATAAAATGTACCAGATTCCGGAGATTTTCTTTCTCCATCATAGCGCAGAGTGAAAACACTTCCGAAAATTCAAATTTATTCGAAAAGAATTCCGTCCCAGGCTGCAGCGCCTCCGATGCAGTAATAAAATCAATCTTGTCACAAAACACTTTCAAAAACTGTTCAAATAGCTCTGCCGCATATATATTGGGCCTGTCAAAATATCCTGCCGACTGGTACCTCTCCTCATCATAGCAGAAAGACCAGCTGTGCATCATCAGACAGGCAACAGCATCTTTTCCGTAGTATCGATAAAAACCATCAAATATTTTCTGATACCGCCCCAGTATCCGCTCCCGATCTTCTTTGCAGACCGGGTACAATGATCCTGAATTAAAATTCAGGGTTTGTAAAGAGCCTTTCCCGGGCAGAACGGAGACCGGTAACTCCAACAGTCCATTTTCATAGGTAAACTGCTTTGTCATCGGCAAAGGCTTCGGTATTAGACAGTTATAGCTGGCATCCGCCGCTATTCCCTTTTCCTTTAACTTTTTGAGAAGTTCCGTCCCGAAGCGATATGCTCCCCCGCGAAAAACAATCGGAGTTTTATCTGTACATTTGTAGTATTGTTCCAGACAATAATTCACTATGAACTCAGAAATTTGACTGTCCTCATACCAGGCAGGGTACCATTTATCCGCATCCGGAAACCTTTCACGCACCGCTTTTTCAAAGCAGTCGCCATGGCAGTGAATCTGCAGTTCATGACCCCGCGCCACGATATATCTGCCTACGTCTGTAATTTTATCTCCATAATATTCCGCCTCGGCAAAGTCCAGAAAAAATGTTATTTTAACCCCGCATTGGTTGGCAATGTCCATTATCCTGCCGATTCCCCACTCTTCACCGCCGATCCTGCCATATATTAAAGTATCAATATATTTATCCGGAGCGCGCATGGGAAATGCCTCCACATCTACTGTCAAAATACATTTCGGTTTGTTACTCATAGTTCATCCCCTGCCATCTTTTAAATTTCTTAACTTCTTTCCAGCTGTATGCATCGTGTCGTTTTTCCAATACTCCTATCTCGAAAAATTATCAATTAAATCCTCATAAACAAGATAGTCTTCTTTATATTGCAATTCTTTTTCCTCTAAAAAAGCTAATATCTCATCCCTTTTTTGTTGTACGGCAACGATGACAAATAATTCATTCCAATTTTTAATTTTATCTGGGGTTATCACATCAAGTCCAAGTAATTTTTTTTCTTTCAGCGATACATCGCTGTCGATAACAAACTGTACCTTTAAATAATTACTTCTGTCCGCATCAAAAATATGTCTCAGCATAAATTTTCCTCTCGCTCCACCCCCCCAGACCACTATCCTCCGATTATTCAATATGCATTCCTTTATCACGGGGAAATTGGGTCTTTTGCTCCTCCACGCCGCTTCCGATTTATACCTCTCATACCAGAATTCATTAAACAGACAGAACAGCGAATTCATCCCCTCTATTTTTTTCTTCCCAGCGTGATGATGTCCTATCCATTGCATCACAAAGCAAATACAATAAAATTCCTGTACGGAATGCGCATCTTTAAAGGGGGACAAATCTGCGTCATAAATCCATATAATCAGATTATCATAAACATTGATGCCGTACTTAACCTGAAAATTCAGCGCCTCAGATATCTTTTTCACCTGCAGCATGTCCATCTCACTTCTCAGATTTATGAGCAATACATGTTGACCATCTCCTCTTAAATGGGAAATACCGTCAGCCCTGTTCCACTTATCTTCTTCAAGATTAATCCCTGTAATTTTCTCGAATTCTGCACTATAATAGTAATCCTTCAATAATATCTGCGGATTGATTGCTGCTGCCGTTGCGCCTTTTATGTAATTGACAGTCTCCAGCGCTGCCGCGCCCCCGCCAGATGATCCCCAGAAAATAATGTTCTGACCCTCAATATCTAAATAGTCAGCTATTTTTTTTACATATTCCGCAAGATATTTTCTTAGATTTTCTTCCGCATTTCCATAATACCATCCCAATTTTAATGCCTCATGTTCTTCATACATGGGATCAGCAATGTTTAATAAACTTCCATCTAAAAACTTATAATATGACCATCTGTGAAACTCTGGTCTTCTCTTATCTAATGATCCATTCAATATGACATATAAATATTTGCTTTTCTTTTTATAAAAAAAACTTTCAAAGACATATTTCTTATAAACGGAATGCAGGCGGCCGCTCTTTATCTCTGATATATGGTCCACATCTATTTCCTGTACCGGTAAGTTCAAAAAATTTTTATTTGGATTCAGAAAATTTTTTCGCTCATTGTCTACATTTCTCACAAATTCCATATAATCATCAAAATATATATTTTTCATATACGGGAATATATTTTTCATAATTTTCCTTATAAATGATACGCTTCCTCTCCGACACATTTCCTGGTATCCAGCACTATCTTATCTTGTAAAAGATCAGAATTCTCAACGATCTCATTATGCCCGACCATAACGACAACAAAGTCAGTCTGCTCCAGAAAATCCTTCAGGCTGAATACCTGTCTTTCAACGACCTTTGTCTGTATAAAGGGATCATAGCACAATAAGGGCGGCGCCAGATGTTCCCGCATACATTTCAGCAACTGCAGGGTAGGGCTCTCCCTCATATCATCCACATTCTCCTTATAGGTCAGACCGTACAGACCGATCCTTGAAATATCCATCATATCGTTTTCCAACATAATTTCCTGAATACGCTTTATTACAAACTCAGGCATGGAGTCATTGATCTTCCGCGCCGCAAGAATAATATTTGCCAGTCCCGGGTAATCTCCCACCAAAAACCAGGGATCCACAGAAATACAATGTCCGCCCACTCCGGGTCCGGGCGAAAGAATATTAACCCTCGGATGATGATTTGCTATGCGGATAATCTCATATACATCCATATTGTCGGAACGACAGATCTTTGCCAGCTCATTCGCAAAAGCAATGTTAATATCGCGGAATGTATTTTCCACTACTTTAGACATCTCTGCCGAACGGATATCCGTCAAAATAATCTCCCCTTTACAGAACGAACCGTAAATGTCTTTTAAAAGTTCTCCGGTTTCCCTGTCATCTGCTCCGATCGTCCGGGAGTTATGCTCCAGTTCATAGATCATAGCCCCGGGAATGATTCGCTCCGGTGCATGTGCAAGATTTATTCTCTTCCCGCTCCTTTTCGCCAGCGGTCTGATATGTCTGTCTATGCTTCCGGGAGAGATCGTGCTCTCGATAACTGCAACTGCTCCCTGCGGACAGATTTCCAGTACCTGTTCAAACGCCGCTTCCACATAGCTCAGATCCACCTTTTTACTTTCCTTATCGTACGGCGTCGGCACCGAAATAATATAAATATCCGCCCTGACAGGTTCCGATCCAAAAACAATACCGTTGACACAGGCTCTCTGAAACAGCTCCTCCAGTCCCTCCTCACAGAAGGTAAGTTTTCGATGATTCAACGACTGTACGACCGCTTTATTCTTATCTATTCCTACTACCTGGTTCCCGCTGGCCGCAAGCATCAGGGCCGTCGGAAGTCCAATATATCCAAGTCCCACTGTACATATCATCCTATAATCCTCTTTATCTCTCATTTGACCACACCTTTCACATAGTCATGAATTCGGCTTCCGCAATTTTTATCTTTCAATCCATTCTTTGCTATCCCGTCCGTCCCGCTCACTTCACACAGATATTCCAGATCTAAAAGTCCCTGTTCCCTCGCATACCTGTTATTCTTTTTATTCTCTTCCCAGAGTTCCCCTGCATCCAGTTCGGGTAGCTGCCCCTCACTTAGCCACATCTCTGATTCTGTCACTGCAAAAATCTGTGTATCCATCACGCACAATTTGCCCGATGCATATGTGGTCATAAAAATCTTATCTTCCGCCGGATAGACGGCATAGACGCTCTGCGCCATCTGAAAAGAAGCGGTCTCCTTTGACCTTGTATTTATCCTGTGGAAAATCGGTTCTCCAGTCTGAAAATAATACAGGTACTCCCCGGCTTCACAGACACGGCAGGCTCTGCTCATTTCCATAACTTTTATGCAGGCCCGGGAAATCGGGTCAAAGCAGGATATAGCTCCCTCTTTCTGCGGCGTCAGCCACAGCCGCCCATCCGCTTCCGCAATTGTTGAAAAACTGCTGTTTTCCTTATTTTTCAATGAAATATATTCACAGGACATATCCTTTAATCCCATCCGGAACAGCCCCGTCCCTTCCCAGTTCAGGCAATACAGATTGTCCCCGCAGATGCAGCCGCTTCTGATAAACCCCTCTGACTGACCTGTTCCGTATTCCCTCATTCCCTTTATCCGGCTCTCAATGCAGGTGGTTTCCCCCGACCTGGTATTTAGCTGTACAATGACATGTGCCCTGCTTCCCAGAAAATATATGTCTTCCCCATATGCCAATACCCTGCAAAACTTATTGTCAATATTTTTAATATCTTCCCTCAGCGGTATAGTATAAAAACGCGCCTCTTCTTTATCGTACACTGCAATATCCTCTGCACAATACGTTCCGAAATATAATTTCCCATTGTGCTCCGCAATATCCCAGAACAATCTGTATCCTTCCGCCTTCTCTCCGGGAAACTGCCCCATATACTGAACCCTGCCTGTTTCCGGTTCCACCCGAAACAGACCGTTAAATTCTCTTGAAGTTCCCCACAGATACTTTCCGTCGTAATGCAGTTTATCCGTCACAAAACGTTTTCCATATTTTCGGACACTGACATTCTGCTCCAGCAATGGCTTCCCTGTCTCCTGATAGAGCAATACCAGTGAACTGTAATCCCCGTAATAGGCATCACTCAGCGCAAACGCCAAATGAAAATCCGGGGTATCATCGTAAATCCCCCATCCTTCTTTTCTATATGTATCAACGATCTCTCTGTATTCTTCTTTGAGCTCCGGCCGTATGGATCCTGCCGTTGTCAGCGCCAGTGGATGCGGGCGCCACAACAGAGCATACTCATCCTTTTTTTCATAAAAGTATTGTAGGACACTGCGTATTTTCCGGAACACTTCTTCCTCGTATCTCCACAGGCCTCCCAGACTTGTATTGTAAAAGATAACCTTCTTTCTACCGCCGTCAGGTCTTTTGATCACGCTCTCCCAGTTCTCCGGAATCTGTTCTCTGTCTCTGTCTGCGTCAGCTATTCTGTCATACTTGGGAGAGCCCAGCCCGATAATCCTGTTCTCCCAATATTTCCTTTCCATACCGCCGCCTGCAATCAGTGCGCTTATGAGCATCTGTCTGAATTTTTACGATTGCAGAATCACTTTGTCCGCATGGCGTATGCCGTCAGTTATATAGTGTCTACAGTATTCTATTGATTCCGAACTATCCGGATTCTCCCGTTCTTCATATACGCAGTACGGAATATATACGAGACAATCTGTACACTTTTTTAATTTATCAGAATAGAACTGAGGAGCAATGCTTGTCACAGAATTATCATCATCATACGGATTATGAATGTAGATAACATCCGGCCGCCTTTTTTCCAGATTATAAGCACTGTAGTGGATCACCGGCACATCTCTCGGGAAATCCCCTCCCTCATAATGAAATTCCCCCAGCGAGCGGTCGACATTTCTGTCATAATATGGGATGGGGACCACATAAACATTGCAGTTTTCATCTTCGCAAGCCGCTCTCCAGACGCTCTCCAGAGAATCCCACATACTCGATTTATAAGGCATAAACACTATTTCACATCGGATTTTTATCTCTTTTTGAAGATTATTTTCAATCTTCACAAGCTGCCGCTTAAGTTCCGCACACATTTCTTCTGCGCTCATCTCCGGGTTTTCGTCCGTCTCCGCATAGATCTGATAGACAAGTTCGCAGTAATCCTCCAGCAGAGAAATAATCTCTACCCCTTCTCCCTCAGCCTTCTCGATAAAATTTCCAAGCTCGACTGCCCCTTCCTGGCACTGCCCTAACAGCTCTTTGACCGCCGCCCAATCTCTGCTTCCCCAAAATTTTATTATCTCCTCATGCACCTGTTCAAGAAGTTTTATAAAACTCTCCGCCTGC
>ERZ779622.1292-NODE-1292-length-10510-cov-14.725490_pt1 | contig 10510 bp, 10 predicted proteins | sample MGYA00514188_ERZ779622 | MGnify/ENA primary metagenome ERZ779622 (study PRJEB29562, sample SAMEA4376702) | mouse gut metagenome | isolation source: Cecum | study: EMG produced TPA metagenomics assembly of the A DSS colitis mouse model was used to assess the...
AAACTGCATCCCGCCCCTCCATGTAGTCGTACACATGGGGAAGCGCCCACGGCACTTTGTCGTAGTCGTCCCAATAGGCCACGATGGGGATGAAGGGCTGCGGCGGCTTGTCATCCGTGAAGTTATAACCGCCCGTCATCCAAAGCTGTGCGGCATAGTAGGTATTGGAAGTCCCCCGGTAGGTCACGCCCATATTCTTTGGCGTGTCGTGTATCCGCCAGTTCCACCCGTAGGCGGGCATCCCCAAAAACACTTTATCCGGGTCCATCACTTTCACGGCGTAATCGTAGATGCCCTCCAGCCATGAGCGCGGGGATATCGGCCCCGGTGCGCTGCCCGCCCATGCCATGCCGTAGCTCATGATGGAGGCCGTATCGCAGTAGTTGTTAAGGTCGCCATAGACGCACCAGTTCTCGCCGCCGACAGAGCCGTTGATGCTGTCCATCCCCGGCAGGCAGATGTTCATCAGCTTTGTGGGATTGTAGGATTTCACAGTGTTGTAAATATTGCGGAACATGGCGGTTGATTTTGCCGCCGTGGAATAATCGTCCCCTTTCTCCAGGTCGATGTCCACGCCGTCACACCACGGGTACTTCTCCATGATCCGCACAAGCTCCGAGAGGAACTTATCCTGCGCCCCGTCCGTGTTTTCCCGCAGCGCCTTGAAGATGCTGTTCGTTCCGTCATTCGCCACGGTCAGCAGCCACTTGATGTGCGGCCACTTCCGGATATACGTCCGCATGGTGGAGCCTTCCGCAATGGAAACGCCGCTCTCGTAGATTTCCCCGGTCGCCCTGACCTTAAAGGAAAAAAGCCCAATCTGACTGATACGGTCGCCATAATCCCGAAGTGCCTGGTACATCCTCGTATTACCCATAAATGTCCACACCATGATCTGCTTGCCTTTGAATGTATCCATGGACAGTCCCTCCTTAAAAAGGCACGAAAAAAGCGCCTGGGATTCAGACGCTTTATAAATAAATCCAATTTTTAGTTTTCACTAAAATATACTTTTCTTTATTAAATTTGTTTGCAGTAAAATACGATCAAAGGTAGAAAGATAATATTTTTCTGCATTTTCCTGCAGTTTTCTATCATATTTACTATTTCCATGATCACAATTCGTTTGTATATGTGTAATCTCATCAATGATAACATCAGCCAGAAAATCTTCTTCTACATCTCCCGGTATTTTTAATTGAGAACGAATTCTATTAATTGGTGATGAATCCTTGTCTTTCATTATTGATAAAGTAGAAATCCATATTTTGTTTTCAGCAGGAATGCAAAAACCATAATCTTTACCATTCATTCCAATTCTTATATGGTCAAAAGCATTCTTCCTCTCTTTCTCGTTAGGATCAAAAATAAGCCAAGTTATTTTTGCATCATCAAATCCAATTTTACTACAAACACTACTAATTTTCTTTTGAAGGATTTCCTTATAATTTACATACAGTACGATGGCTGTTCTTTTGGAATCAAATTCTATATTACTCACAACGCATACCTTCTTTCTTGGAAAATAATCCAGTATTGCTTTATAACACTCCAAAAAGTATACATCCAATTTATTAATTTTTCAACAATTTCTACGCTTTCAAACATACTTAAAGTACATCACCTCCCTCCTGCATCTCCTGCATCGTAATTAACAGTCTCGCCGTTTTCCCGCTTTCCAACGTTACCTTATGCTTGGAATCCCATGCGGCGCTGTACTGGTAAAATCCTTCTTTCTGAAATGTAGCGCCGTTGCGTGTACACTCCCTGCTTTCTGCAAGCAGCGCAATATCATCCTCCGCTTCCATGGCACCGGGAAAAGACACCCTCTGGCCGCCCACGCCCTGGGCAAGCCGCACCGTCCCCGCCTCCATATCCGATTTCGGGTAGATGTGGATATCCAGAGGAGCGGAGGTCTTCCCCAGGTTAAAAAGGATGACCGTCTCCTCCGAGCGCACCACGCCGTTGAACCACACGGGAGCCTTTATCCCGCCATCCTCCCGGAGCTTCTGCAGGCAGGTTTCCGTGTGCGGGTCATATCCCGCAAGACCCGACCCTTCCTGCAGTTGGAGGTCGGTAAACCAGATGCGCCCGGAGCAGTCGGCAATGGTGGGGACCACCGTCACGCTCAAGACGCGCATATCCTTTTTCTTATTGACCACTTCCGCAAGCCTGACAAACTCAGCCATCCAGCGTCCACCTCAGTTCTGAGGGATGCCCCACCCATCCCATCGCCACCGGTCCGCCTTGCAGGAGGATATCCGTGATATAGAAATCACCCGTGCAGTCTGTGATACAGACGCGGACGGTGACGGATTTCATTCTTTCGGATGAGAAGTTTTCCGGAGTGATTTTCGCTATTGTCCTTGAAAAATATGCCATGCTGACCTCCCATCAATACAGGTCGATAAACCTTGACTCCGTGCTGCCGTCCTCATATTCCAGCACGATCTCAATGCCGACCTGCGAATTCCCGCTCAGTTTCTTAAGGTTCTCGGACGCAATCTGCGCCGAGATCGTATAACTGTCCCGGTTGGCGGGATACACCGTCTGCGACAGGCTCTTGGTCATGCCCGCCACGCCCTCTGCTTTGAAAGATGCCGTGCCGCTCGCCCCGTTTTCCCCGTCCGTCTCGAATCCGGAGGACACCCAATACGCAAGCCCGTCATCGGCACGGGAATTCCGCAGTAAGTTGAACGGCACCAGCTCCGCGATGTCCTCGCTGGACACCACGCTGACGCCCTCTAAGGAATCGGCGGCATTGTCCCACTTGCTCGTGGAGCTGCCCAGGTTCTTTAACACCGTGGAAAGCTCCAGCACCGTGTTCCACGGCTCCTGCAGGTTGTATTCCCTCCGCACAATCCTCGTGGTGACCGAAAGCCCCAAATCCTTATCCTCCACCCGCACATAATCCCCAAGCTCCCACGCTTCATGCCCATACCCCGTCAGGACGGATAAGTCCATGGCGTTCAGCACATAGGAAACGGCCGGCTTGCAGTAATCCGCAAGCCGCATCCTCGTAAACTCCAGCATCTGGTAAGGGTTCGTGAACGCCGAGCAGTCCAGGGAAGATACACGCACCTCCTTGGAATAGGTGAAATCCTCCACATAAGGCTTCCCGCCGTTGATGCTGGCAAAGGTCATGCCGTCCGCGCCGACGGCATACAGCCTCGTGACAAGCCCCGTGGTATCCACCGTCCGCTCGATGTCCTTCATGTTCTTCCCGTACATGAACAGTGCGCCGCTGTCCTTTCCTTTTAAGATGAGCAGATGCACCAGCCGGTTCGGGCAGTCAAACACCAGGTCGCCGCCATGTAAATCCGCTACATTGCGGAGAATGGAAAGTGCGTTTTTTTCCGTAGAAGTCCATGTGCGTTTCGTGGTAACTGTGACTGTGCCGACATTCCATTCCGTGCCGGAAAGGGCATAGGCCATGGCCGCATCCGCCATCTCTGCGTCAAAGGCTTTCTCCTCCTTCCGGACGGAATAGGCGAGGTTATAAAATTCCGCCTCGGCGTACACCTCCGTCACAGCATTGCCGGAGGCGTCCTTGCTGTCCGTGACCGTGCGGATGATGTACACGTCATCCACGATCTGGATTTTCTTCTCGTTGTCGATATATTTCCGCTTGGCATCGGCAAAGGGGATGGAGAAGGAAAGCGTATCCTCGCCGTTGACCTCACCCGTCACGATAATGCCGTAGGCATTCTCCAGCACCGCCTCCCATGCGCCATTGGAATCAAGCACCACGGGGCGGGCATAGCCTATTTTCTCGTAAGGGGACTTCGGTATGTCATAAATACGGATGTCCGTCAGCTTCGGAGTCCTTGCCGTGTCCGCTGTTGTGAGCGTCACCCGGAAACGGATATACTCACGGCCTGGGGACGGCATTTTCCCATCCGCACCTACCGCCGCCCACTCGCTCCAGCTAATGAGGTCGTTGCTCGTGGAGGTTTCCACAAGGGAAACGGCTGTCACGCCGGAAACGCACTCGCTTGAGACAGATATTTTTCCTGCGCTGGACAGCCCGTATTCCACGGCACGGGTATACAGCACACCGCTTTCCGGGTACGCACCGTTACTTCCCTTCCGCAGCGTCACGCTATCTGTGACAGAGAGGGCATCCACTTCCCCCGCAGTATCGCCGCCATTGGCAAAAAATGTGGCACGGAAATAATCCGCCAGATCCTCCGCCGTAAGCTGCGAATCACAGTCCAGGAACCAGTCGTCAAAACCGCCCGCATACCAGTAGGAACCGGCGTTCATCCCCATAATGAGGTCTGCCGTGCAGGAACGGTTCAGCTCCCCGGTAAAGGAAAGCGCCGCCGAAATCCACACCTCCCCGCTCTCCCTGTCACCTACGACATACCACGCTTTCTTATTCCCCGGCTCAATCACGCTGGCAATGAAATACCACCCATTATTCGCAAAAGCAAAAGGCGGCGTCACCGACTCATCCAGTATCAGGGAGCCGGAGGAATTGTAAAGCATGATCCTCGGCTTTCCACGGATAAGGGAGAGGTAGAAAATCGGCTGCCCCGGCCCCTGCCTGGTATTGAAGATTGGTGTGTAAGTGTTGCCCACGGAATAGGTTGTGGGGTTCATCCAGCCACCCGCAATGATCCGCTCCCCAAGACTCTGGAAAATAGAGCCGTCATTCGTCACCTTCAGATAGGTTTTCTCCGAAGCGGGGTTTGTGATGTTCATGCGGAAATGCCGCCCCTTCTGCCCGCCCCGGAAGCCGGCGCTCGTACCCGACCAGCCGGAAACAAACATCTTCCTGCCTTTTCCGGAGGAATCGATAAGCTCTGTGTCCGCATCCGGGGGCGTTCTCATTGAAACGCCATAGTCCGTCCTTTGCATATTCCACCGGGAACTCCCCCGTGAAATCCGTCTGTCTGTTCAGGACTGCCTGCAATCCCATAAAAATCACCTCCACCGGCTCTTTGCCTGTATTTCAAGTTCCGTAAATGTGGCGTTCGATGCCGCCACCTCCACCGTGTTCAGCCCCGCCCCAAGCGTGGGGAAGTTCAGTTCGCCGATATACGGCAGGGCGTTGCGGAGCGTATTCTCCTCCGCATCCTCCACCCATGCCGTCATTTTCGCTGTATCCACCACCAGCGTTTCCCCTTCCGAAAGCGTGGCGTTTGCTATTTTCAGTTCCATGCCATTCGTGGTGATGCTGATATACCTGCCTGCCCCGGAAGCCAGGATGCCTTTCAGCCGGTAGACGGGATTGGAGTACAGATTCCCAATCCTCCGCCTCACCGTGTGGCTCCCCACTGCCGTGACGGTAAAAACCTCATCCTCCGCAGCGTAGCCGAAAGGGTCCGGGCAGAAAAAAGCGAGGTCAAATGTCGCCGCAAGCCTCACCACCCGCTCAAAAGTTACGCCCGCCTGAAGCCTTGCGTAATACACCCGCCCCGGCTCCGTGTCAAGCATAAGCGCACACACGCCTTTATCCGGACTCAGCCAGCTTACGATTTCATCCTTGCACCGGAGCAGCTCCACCGCCGTCCGCTTTGGAGGGATGAAGCAGGATATTTCTATCACCCGTTCGGAAAGGGATGCGCCCAGGTCTATGAGGCCGTCCCTGCCCGCCATGGAAATGGTGCGGTTTTTAAGTTCCGGCACCCGGTTCTCCGTGGCCATGCGGCTTGCAATCCCCATGCTTTTTGATGTGACGCCGTCAAATGAAAAACCCATCTGTCTGCCCCCTTTCCTACGAATACCCGTTTGCCCGCCGCCCCTGCTGGAGCTGCCGGTAAAGCTGCTGTGAGATTTTGCGGATGTCCTCCTCGCTCCTCACGTTCATTTCCTTCACCTCAATCAGCGGCCCGTTTATGGAGCCGCCCTGTGACGGTCCGTCCCCGCCGTTCCCGGATACGGAAATCTCCTGCACGGCTGCGGACGGATTCAGAACCATATCTGCCGCCACGCCGTCCACAGCCTTTGCCACCATACGCTTGCTGTCCTCGATGCCCTTTGCCAGCCCCTTCATGAAGTCCGGCATCCAGCTCTCGTAATCGGTCAGCGGCCCTTCGTCCGGCACGGAGAAGTGCAGGAAAGATTTTATTTTATTCGCCACACTGCTCACGGCATCGCCCACAGCCCCGATACAGCTTTTGATGCCGTTCACGATGCCCATGATCATGTCCTTGCCCCACTGCAGGGCTTTGGACGGGAGGCTTGTGATGAAGCTGATGGCATTGTTAAAGCCGCTCTTTATCACAGACACAATATTGCCCATGGTTCCGCTGATGGAGGACTTGATGTTATTGAACACCGTGGAAACTGTATTTTTTATGCCGTTGACCACAGTGCTGACCGTGTTCTTTATCCCGTTCCAAACGGTAGAAATCACATTCTTTATCGCATTAACCACAGTCGTGACCGCGGACTTGATGGCATTCCACACCGTTGTGATGATCGACTTTATCGCATTCAGCACCGTTGTGACTGTATTTTTGATGGCGTTCCATGCCGTGGTGATAAAGGTCTGGATTGCCGTCACTACCGTGGTAACCACGGTTTTTATCCCATTCCACACAGTCGTGAATACCGTCTTTATGGCATTCAGCACTGTTGTGATGATGGTCTTGTAAATATTGAAATAGGTGGTGATGATGGTTTTAATCACTTCCACCACTGTGCTGAATATGGTTTTTATCCCTTCCCACAGCCCGGAAAAGAAATCTTTTATCCCGTTCCAAACAGCCTGCGCTGTGGAGGAAATGGCCTCCCATGCCGCCGTGAAGAAGTTTTTGATTGCCTCCCATACGACAATGGCGACCTCTTTCACATTTTCCCAGAGGTTGATCCAGAACTGCCGGAAATCCTCATTCGTATTCCACAAATAGATAAACGCCGCCACCAGCGCCGTAATCGCTGCGATAATGAGAAAGATGGGATTCGCAAGCATCGTGGTGTTCAAAGCAGCAAAAGCGGTCTTGACTGTGTTAATCACCCCTGCCACCTTCGGCACTATGGTCATAATCGTGCCGACTGCGGACACCACTTTCCCAACCACAATCAGCACGGGACCGAGCGCCGCCGCCAGCAATGCGACCGTGGTGATGACTTTCTTCGTCCCCTCATCCATGCCGTTCAGCCAGTCCACGAACTTCTGCACCCATCCGACAATCATTTTGATGGCGGGCAGCAGAAGCTCCCCAAAAGAAATAGCCAGCCCTTCCAAGGCTGACTTTAAAATGGTGATCTGCCCCTGCAGGTTGTCAAGCTGTGTGTCCGCCATCTGCTGCGCCGCGCCGCCGCTGTCAACGATGGACTGCTGCAGCTCATCCCAGGTAGTCCCTGTGTTTGCAAGCAGGGCGTTCACGGAGGACAGGTCGGTCTTGTTGAAGATCTGCCCGATGATGTTGGACTTCTCCGCCGCCGTCATGCCGTCCATGCTCGTGTTCAGATCGCCCAGGATGTCATTGAGGGAGCGCATATTCCCCTCGGAATCGTAAACATCCAAGCCAAGCTGCTCCATGCAGGCGGCCGCCTTGTCGGTGGGATTCTGCAGGGAGAGGATGACGTTACGCAGATGTGTGCCGCCCTCCGCCCCTTTGATGCCGTTGTTGGCGAGGATGCCGAGGGCCGTGTTCAGCTCCGCAGTGCCGCCCTTCACGGTCTTTGCGGTTGCGCCGATGGTAAGGATGCCCTCGCCAAGCTGCGCCACGGATGTGTTGGTGGATGAGGCGGTCTTCGCCATCTGGTCCACCATCGTCCCCGCCTCATCCACGCCCATGCCCAGGGCGGACATGGCGTCCGTCACCATGTCCGACGCCGCTGCAAGGTCAATGCCGCCCGCCGCCGCAAGGTTTAAGACGGTAGGGAGCGTGTCGCACATCTGCTGCGTGTCGTATCCGGCGAGGGCAAGGTAGTTCAGAGCCTCCGCGCACTCCGAAGCGGAAAAGGCCGTCTCGCTGCCCATCTTCTTTGCCAGTGCGGAAAGTGTATCCATCGTATTGACGCTCTCGCCGTTGACCGTGGACATGGCATCCTTCGTGATTCCCATGGTCGCCTGCACCTGCGACATGGACGACTCAAAATTTGCCGCCGTGCTGACTGCCGCTGTCCCCAAAGCCGTAACGCCCGCCGTGACGGGGAGCAGTTTCTGTCCTGCGGAGGAAATGTTATCCCCCACGGTCTTTAACTTTTCCCCCGTGGCGGAGATTTTCTGCAATGCCACGGCGGACTGCCCTGCCTGCCGCTCTAAATCACGCAGATTGTTTTCCGTTTCGATGATCTCCCTCTGGAGGGCATCGTACTGGTCCTGCGAAATTTCCCCATTGGCAAGAGCCGTGTTTGCCTGCTCTGCGGCGGTCTTTAAGGTTTCCAGCTTTTCCTTTGTCCCCGCCACTGCCTCTCCCAAAAGCCGGTGCTTCTGCGCCAGCAGCTCCGTGTTGCCGGGGTCTAATTTTAAGAGTTTCTCCACATCCTTAAGCTGCGACTGCGTATCCCGGATGGAAGAATTGACGCCTTTTAAGGCAGTCTGCAGCTTGGTGGTATCCCCGCCGATCTCAACAGTGATACCCTTGATTCTGTTCGCCACGGCGGACACCTCCTACTTTTGAGCAACAAAAAAGCCCGGATTTCTCCGAGCATAAGAAAAGCACCTACCATTTCTGATAGATGCTTCCCTTGTCCGCTTACAATGATTAGTCAAAATCATATGGATTGCTGTAGCACATCCAATCAAGAGGGTACAGCACACCATGTTCTGCTTCAAACTCAGCCTGACGCTTTGCCTGGCGTTTTGCATCCTGCTTACGGGATACCTTTTTCGTCATCCTGTCGTTCGACATTCTGGCTTTGTAAGCTTTGTTGTTTGGATTGTTCTGATTTGCATAATCATTAAGCTGCTGCTGCGTGTGTGTCTTTGATGACACTCCTTTTTTCTTAGCCACGAGCATTTCTCCTTTCCCCTTGACTCCATATGTCTGATTACGCACGAGATAGCGGACACTCTGTCACCTTCTTAGCTGAACCCGGCAATAAACTTACTGGATTATCCCTGCATTTAATCAATCCTCAAGGTTGGAGAACAATTTTTACGACACATTCATAAAAATCATTTATTTAATTATAACGTTGTTGCTGTATATTTTCAATAATCAAAATTTGTCGAAATCCTCCTGGGTAGCGATTTCCTTATAGCCCTTGTATTCGTCGTTCCTGCTCTCCGCGAACATATCATTGACCATGCCGATGGTTAGAAGGTCAAGGTCACGGATGGAAAGCCCAAGCTGTACGCACCGGAGCAGGAACAGCGGCGTGGTCATTTCCCGGTCAGTCGGGCGAAGTTTTTTTAGACTGGACATCCGTCTGCACGTTCAGCCCCCATAGCTGTATCAGCTTCGGAAGCACCTGGTAGATGGAAAAGGTGTTGAATTCATCCAGCCATTCCTCCGGGCTGTCCGGGATACTGGGGTCTGCGTGTTTCGCCATCACATAGGCGATGTTCTCAAACATCTCCAGTGAAAACAAATCCAGGTTGGAGCTTTCCTCATCCCCGTCACCGATGGACTTCTCAAGGGAACGCAGGTCTTTGTATATGTCCCGGTGGAACTTCATCCGGTAAATCCGCGGGATGGCTGCGGATGCCCTGAAAGGCACCTGCTTCCCGTCAATCTCGATATTCTGTTTCATGCTCATGGGTTATCCCTCCCCTTCTGTATCAGTCGTGCCGCCATTTTCTGTATCACCGCCGGAAGTGCCTCCTGATGCCGCATCCGGCAGGTACACGCTCTTGTACCAGTTCTGGTAGACCTCGTCCGTGGTGCTGTCCCTTCACATAGCCGCTCGCCAAAGGCGCTGCCGTGATGGACAGCGTCTCGGTCTGCACCTCGATCTCCTCCTCGTTGGTCTGGGACTCAATGGTCGGGCGCGCCGCCGAGCAGTTGTACAGCACATGGCGGATTTTCCGGACATCGCCGTCAAACTCGAACAGCAGGGCGAAGTTCTCCGTTTCCGCATTGGCGTTCTCTAAAAGCACCTTGTTCTCATCCAGGGCCTCCTTCAGCACGTCGGTGCGGAAGCTCTCCGGCACCATGGCAAGCTCCAGGTCGCCCTCGTAGCCCATGTTGTTGCTGACCGTGTAATAGGCGTACCCGTCAGCGTAGAAATTGCTCGGCTCGCCGTTGGGGTCCAGGGAAAGGGAAACGGCGCCGGGCATCGCAACGGGCGTGCCAAAGGACACCGCCCCGTCCACACCCAGCGTCAGCAGCGCATAATGCACGTTGCAGATATTGAATTTCACTTTATTCTTCTTCGGCATCGCAAACCACCTCCATATCGAATTGATAGAGGACCTCGTACAGCTTCTCGCTGTCAATCCAGACCTCCGACTTGTTGTAGAAAATGCGCCGCCTATCCAGCGCATCCTCCAGCTTCTTTTCCACCGACAGGTCCTTAGTGTCAGTGTATAATTCTATCTTCACGCCGCTTGCCTTGAAGTACACCATGCCGTCAGCGGCGAAGTTGTCGCTCTGCGGCAGGAGGT